>ERZ772991.653-NODE-653-length-40677-cov-31.648909_pt1 | contig 40677 bp, 32 predicted proteins | sample MGYA00511128_ERZ772991 | MGnify/ENA primary metagenome ERZ772991 (study PRJEB29015, sample SAMEA2737655) | human gut metagenome | biome: human gut; feature: human-associated habitat; material: faeces | place: China | collected 2012 ... | reverse complement strand
CTGGCAGAAAAATATTTTTGTTCTTCTGAATATGAGAGAATCCGGAATGCAGATGAAGCAGAGCGGACGGAAATGTTTTACCGCTACTGGGTTTTAAAAGAAAGCTTTTTAAAAGCGACGCGCAAAGGCCTTGTGATGGGATTGAATACCAGCGAGATCCAGATTCCGAAGCAGGGAGATCCGTTTTTTTTAAGGCAGCCGGAAGAGATCCGGGAAGCTTATTATTTAAAAGAATATCAGACAGATGGAGCAAGGATTGCGGTGTGCTCAACGAATCCGAATTTTGACGAAAATATTTTGGATATGACAGATATTTACAAAAGAGAAATGATTGTGGAACTTAAAGATTGAAAATAAGCCAATGAAACAAGAAGTGGATTGGTTAAGAGTTTACAGGTATTTTATAAGAGAAGAAGGAGAAGAAGATGCTTACACAATTTTCGAGAACAGAACTGCTTCTTGGCAAAGAGGCGATGGATAAACTGAAGAATTCAAGAGTTGCCGTATTTGGAATCGGCGGAGTCGGCGGTTATGTATGTGAGGCACTGGTACGAAGCGGAGTCGGGGCATTTGACCTGATCGATGATGACAAGGTATGTCTGACCAACTTAAACCGTCAGATCATTGCAACTAGAAAGACGGTAGGGAAATACAAAGTAGATGTTATGAAGGAGAGAATGCTGGAGATCAATCCGGACGTGAATGTGCGGATCCACAAATGCTTCTTCCTTCCGGAAAATGCAGATGAATTTCCGTTTGATGAGTATGATTATGTAGTTGATGCAGTTGATACGGTGACTGCAAAGATTGAGCTTGTCATGAAATCGCAGGCAATGAATGTGCCGATCATCAGCAGTATGGGAGCCGGAAACAAGCTGGATGCAAGTGCATTTAAGGTGGCTGATATATATAAGACCAGCATGTGCCCTCTTGCCAAGGTCATGCGCCGTGAGCTTAAAAAACGTGGCGTGAAAAAGCTCAAGGTGGTATACTCTGAGGAGAAGCCGACAAGACCGATTGAGGATATGTCCATAAGCTGCAGAACCGACTGCATCTGCCCGCCGGGTGCCGAACACAAGTGCACGCAGCGCAGGGATATTCCCGGAAGTCTTGCATTTGTGCCATCCGTGGCAGGGCTTATCATCGCAGGCGAGGTAGTACAGGACATAGCCTTTGACAGGGTATGATGAAAAATACAATTACGAAAAGAGAGGAATAAAAATGCCAGTATTTGATTTTAGTGATACACCGGTAGCAAATGAGCATCCGGAGTGTACATATGAGACATTTCATTCGACAGAGACCAAGGCATCGGCCGATAAACCGATTGTTGTGATAGACAATAAGCAAAAGGAATGGGCGCATCATGCGCTCGGTATGTTTACAAATCCGATAAAGCGTACATCCTTTGAATTTGAGGATGGTGATGGGGTGACAGGTGCTGATATCCTGCGCATTGATTCGCGCTTTGTGAGCCTTTTTAAGTGGCTTGGCGAAAATCACATAAAGGTGCAGCTTTCAGGAGCCAATACACCTGATGGATACGCAGTATACAAGGTGAGGGAGGTGGCTCTCGGCAGAGGCACAAAGCTGTCTGCAGAGGACGGATTCCTGCAGTATATGATGGAGAGACTCTTTGCGAGCACTATGCCCGAGGATGAGCCGGACCTCGATGACTACGAGGAAGAGGGCGACAGCATGAAGCTTACCAGTATACAGAGTATCACAGATTTCATGACCTGTGCAGGCCGTACACTGCCTGACAATATACTGCTTTGGGCCAGAAGAAACCTGGCAGTCGCGCGTTCAAGCGAGGTATCACCTGAGGAGAGACGTCATGCGCAGAGAGCACTTTCCATCATGATGAATATCCAGTGGAAGGGAAATTATTTTGAAGCAATTGACCCTGTGGAGGCAAGGCGCATACTCGATGAGGAGCTTTATGGCATGGAGAGCGTGAAGCAGAGAATAATTGAGACCATTATCCAGATAAACAGGACGCATACACTTCCTGCCTACGGACTGCTGCTCTGTGGACCTGCAGGAACGGGAAAGTCGCAGATTGCATATGCGGTTGCGCGTATTCTGAAGCTTCCATGGACCACACTCGACATGAGCTCCATAAATGATGCAGAGCAGCTCACAGGAAGCTCAAGAATCTATTCAAACGCAAAGCCGGGAATCATTATGGAGGCATTTTCACAGGCGGGAGAGTCAAATCTTGTATTTATCATCAATGAGCTAGACAAGGCCTCGAGCAAAAACGGCAACGGAAATCCTGCAGATGTGCTTTTGACACTGCTTGACAATCTGGGCTTTACAGACAACTATATGGAGTGTATGGTGCCGACCGTCGGAGTATATCCGATTGCAACAGCCAATGATAAATCCCAGATTTCTGCACCGCTTATGTCACGTTTTGCGGTGATTGATATTCCGGACTATACCGATGAAGAGAAGAAGGTCATCTTCCAGAGATTTGCTCTGCGCAAGGTATTTGAGCGAATGGGAATGAAGGAGGAGGAGTGCGTTCTCACAGAGGACGGACTTGATGCAGTGATTAAGCTTCACGAGAACACATCGGGTATAAGAGATCTCGAGCAGGCTGCAGAGCATCTGGCAGCAAATGCACTTTATCAGATTGAGGTTGATAAGGTAAAGCAGGTGGTATTTGATGCCGAGGCTGTTTTTGAGCTTCTGGGATAGTATAGCGGATACAGGAATTGTTACGAAAATAAAAGGAGATTGTCAGGATGAGAGAATTTGGAAAATCCAGAAAATTAGATAATGTGCTTTATGATGTAAGAGGACCGGTGGTGGATGAGGCGGCCCGCATGGAGGAAAACGGCACAAATGTGTTGAAGCTCAATATAGGAAATCCGGCGCCATTTGGCTTCAGGACACCTGATGAGGTGATATATGATATGTCACGCCAGCTCACGGACTGTGAGGGGTATTCCAACTCCAAGGGACTTTTTTCAGCAAGAAAAGCAATCATGCAATATGCACAGCTCAAAAAGCTTCCTAATGTGACGGTTGAGGATATCTACACAGGAAACGGAGTCAGCGAGCTTATAAACTTAAGCATGTCGGCACTTCTTGACAACAGTGATGAGGTGCTGGTGCCGGCACCGGACTATCCGCTTTGGACAGCCTGCGTTACACTTGCGGGAGGCACTGCAGTGCACTATATCTGTGATGAGCAGTCAGAGTGGTATCCGGACATAGAGGATATCAAAAAGAAGATTACAGACAAGACAAAGGCAATCGTAATAATAAACCCTAATAATCCTACAGGAGCGCTCTATCCAAGGGAGGTGCTGCAGCAGATAGTTGATGTGGCAAGAGAGCACGAGCTCATGATTTTTTCAGATGAGATATATGACAGGCTTGTGATGGATGACTATGAGCATGTGTCTATTGCATCGCTTGCACCTGACCTCTTCTGTGTGACCTTCAGCGGACTTTCGAAGTCACATATGATAGCAGGCTATCGTATCGGATGGATGGTTTTAAGCGGCAACAAGGCGCTCGGAAAGGACTACATCGAGGGGCTCAACATGCTCTCAAACATGCGTCTTTGCTCGAATGTTCCGGCGCAGTCGATAGTGCAGACAGCTTTAGGCGGATATCAGAGTGTAGGTGAGTATATTGTGCCGGGCGGACGAATCTATGAGCAGAGAGAGTATGTCTACAAGGCATTAAACGATATACCGGGAATTTCGGCAGTAAAGCCAAAGGCAGCATTTTACATATTCCCAAAGATTGATACTGCAAGGTTCAACATCACAAACGATGAACAGTTTGCACTGGATCTGCTTCGTGAGAAGAAGATACTCATCATTCACGGCGGCGGCTTCAACTGGGATAAGCCGGATCACTTCAGAGTGGTATATCTGCCTCGAACAGAGATATTAAAGGATGCCACAGGCAAGCTTGCAGACTTTTTGTCTTCATATAAGCAGAAATAATTATTGGCATAGATAATTATAAAACATATGATATAAAACATATAACATATAAGCTCCGGTACAGAAAACTTTTTGTTCTGACCGGAGTTTTTATATTATGCTGTAATATTTTTTAAAAGTAACCTACCTGTAACTTTACATAATGTATTATACACTTGTATCGCGGGGCGGCTGCACTTTAAAGGACAGACCGCACAGCACTCAAAAATGCATAGAGAAGAAAAGGAGAATTAAATGGAACTGCTTAGAGTAGAACACTTATCAAAAATATACGGAGCCGGAGAAAATCAGGTCAAGGCTTTGGACGATGTGTCAATGAGCGTGGAAAAGGGAGAGTTTGTGGCAATAGTCGGGGCGAGCGGCTCCGGAAAATCCACACTGCTTCATCTGCTCGGAGGTGTTGACAGACCCACAAGCGGAAAGGTGTATATAAACGGCACTGATATTTTTGCAATGAATGATGATGAGCTTGCCATATTCAGAAGAAGACAGGTGGGTATCATTTATCAGTTTTATAATCTGATACCTATATTAAATGTGGAGGAAAACATGGCAATCCCGATGGAGCTTGATGGAAGAAAGGTGGAAAAAGCACAGATGGATGACATGCTTTTGCGCCTTGGACTTACAGAGAGACGTACTCATCTGCCAAATGAGCTTTCAGGAGGCCAGCAGCAGCGCACATCTATAGGAAGAGCCCTGATTACGAGACCATCTATAGTGCTCGCGGATGAGCCGACCGGAAACCTGGATACCAAGGCCAGCAACGAGATTATGCATCTCTTAAAGACCTCAAACCGTGAGCTCAACCAGACAATCATTATGATTACACACAATATGGAGCTTGCAAAGGCGGCTGACCGCACAATAATGATAGAGGATGGTAAAATCAGATGAATTTGATGAAGACACTCACATTAAAAAACTTAAAGCTCAACAGGAAAAGAACTATTGTCACGATAGTTGGAATAATTCTGGCAACAGCGCTTTTGTCAGCGCTTGTCACACTTGTGTCAAGCTTTCAGTACAGTATGATCGAATACCAGAAGCAAAAAGACGGCGACTTTCATGTGAAATTTTCGGGTGTGAAAATGTCTGAGCTTTCAGAGTTTAAAAACAACAGAAATATTGAAAGTACATTTGAGACGATGGGGATGGGCTTTGCAAAGCTTGACGGCTGCAAGAATGAGGATAAGCCGTATGCTTATGTCATGGCAACAGATGAGGCTGGCTTTGAGAAAGGCTGCTTTAACCTGATAGAGGGGCGCATGGCAAAAAATGAGGATGAGATAGTCATTCCAAGGCACTTAAGGACAAACGGACGAATCGACATAAAGGTGGGAGACGAGATAACACTTGATATCGGAAAGCGATATGATTCAAGCACCGAAAGTGTCATATGGGAAAACATCGCATATGAGCATGAGGCAGAGACACTTACTGATACTGTGACAAAGCAGTATAAGGTGGTCGGCATCATGGAAAGACCGGGCTATGGAATGGAGGACTATAGTGCCGCCGGATATACATTTGTCACATATTCTAATGAGCTGGCAGCAATTGATAACGGCACAAAGAGTGAGGTTAACGAAGCTGACACTACGCTCACAGTGTACAGCAGGTACACTCAAAAGGCTTTAAGAAATAAGGATGCTGTGACTGCAGATATAATTGGTGTGGATGAAAAGCTGTTTGAGAAAGCAAATAATTCATCTGTTGAAATGTCTGCTGAGGAGAGTGACAGGTATTTTAAAGAGATGGAAAATGCAAAATATGATATATATATAAATCGCTACCTTATAAGCTATGAGTGTGTTTTCCCGATTGACGGCACATTTAAAGCGCTGTTTACAGTGGCCACTGTTGTGGCTTTGATAATTATACTGACATCAGTGTACTGTATCAAAAACAGCTTTAACATATCAATCACTGAAAAAATCAGGCAGTATGGCATGCTTGCAAGCGTGGGTGCTACGAGGCGCCAGATAAAAAGCAGCGTTAAGACAGAGGCAGCAATGCTTGGAGTGGTTGGTATTCCTGTAGGTACCATGAGTGGTATTTTGGCATCGTTTATACTTGTTAAGGTGGTAAATGCGCTGTCAGCAGGCTGGCTTAACTTTGCTTTGAGCTTTCACACATCACTGCCTGCACTTATTCTTGCTGTGATACTGAGTATAGCGACCATTTATTTTTCTGCAACAGGCAGTGCAAGAAGGGCCGCAAAGGTTACACCGCTTGAAGCAATAAGAAACACAAAGGAGATTAAAATAAAGTCAGCAAAGCTTAAGACACCGGCGATTATAGGCAGAATCTGGGGTATCGGAGGCGTTATCTCATATAAGAATATAAAGAGGAACAATAAAAAGTACAGAACTACAGTGACATCCATTGTCATCTGCTCAGTAACCTTTATTGTGATATCATACTTTATGTCTATGGCCTTTAGCGTTGTTGGGATGTCATATGCAGCAGCAGATTACAATATCGGAATAAATATGTCATGTAAAAAAGACATTGATATTGAAAAGTTCTCTAAGCTTTTGAGTGGCATTGAAGGAGCTGAGGATTATCTGGTTGGAGCAGGCTATGATTTCGATGTAGATAAGCCTAAGTACACAAAGGAGTATGGAGAGTATTGCAGGCAGCTTTATGATGACAGTGAGGATGTTTCGCAAATGTTTTTAATCACGGTTTTGGATGATAAATCGTATGATAAGTATGCGTCTGACGCAGGCATAAAAAATGCAGCTGCAGGAGCAATTCTTGTGAATAAATGCACATTTGATGTGTATAATGAGAATAGCTCAAAATACGTCAAAAAAGAGATGGAACTGTACAAATATAAAGCAGGAGATACAATCGAGTGTGGCTACAATGTGTATGATGATGCTTCTTCTGATGACAATGCAGCAGAAGGCGATACTGAAAGCAGCACGGATGATAATAATGCAGTGGAAGGTGGTACTGAAATCAGCACAGAGGATAACAGTGGATACGTTGACGAGGAAACAATAAATAACGGAGTCAGAAAGACTGTGGATGTAACTATTGCAGGTGTCACAGACAAGGTACCAATAGGTTATAAGGGCTACAGCAACACGCTATTGTTTATGAACCAAAAAGGTTTTGAAAGCCTATGGGGTGACGGCAAGAACGGTAATGAGATTAAACCGGGATATGCGTCATATTTGGCATATGTGGTTGCAGAAAATGCAGATGAATATCAGGATACATTCGAAAAGGAGACGGAAGGAAATCCTGAGTATTCGCAGATTAGTTTTTATGTCAGCAATCTGGATAAGCAGATGCGCGATGAAAAGTCACTCTTTACACTGCTTGGAGTATTTGCATACGGACTTATTGTAGTCATTGCCTTAATAGGAATCACAAATATCATCAATACCTTAAGTACCGGAATGGAGCTTAGAAGCCGCGAGTTTGCCACATTAAGAAGCATTGGAATGACAGATAAGCAGTTTGTGGGAATGGTCAGACTCGAGAGTGTGTTTATATCTGTGAAGGCGCTTGTAATAGGAGTACCGCTTGGTATTTTAATAAGCTATCTCTTATGTGTTATGATGAACAGGATGGATGATGCAATCATTTATGAGCCGCCGTATAAAGCAATTATATTGTGTATAGTGGTTGTAATAATGCTGATTTATGCTATCATGAAACTATCAATGACGAAGCTTAGACACAATAACATTATTGAGACAATCAAAAATGAAAATCTGTAGGAAATGCGGGAGCTGATATGAAAAAAATACTTCTCATAGAGGACAATAAAGGAATAACAGAGGGACTGTGTGATACCTTTACAGAACCTGAATATGAGCTTTTGACAGCAGGCAATTTAAAGGAGGCTGGGGCACTTTTGAGTGAGCACCCCGGCCTTGTGCTGCTTGATGTGTCGCTTCCGGATGGGAACGGCTTTGATTTTTACAGCGAAAGGCTGGAAAAAGAAAAAACACCGGTGATTTTTCTTACCGCAAGGGATGAGGAAAATGATATAGTAAAGGGACTTGAGATTGGAGCGGAGGATTACATCACAAAGCCTTTTTCAGTAAGAGAGCTTGTGGCGAGGGTAAACCGCGTATTTTTACGAAGGAAAAGTGATGACAGTTCATCTGTCATACACTCAGGAAGCATAAGCTATGACATGGACAAAAAGGAAGCAAGAAGGGCTGGACAGTTGATTGCTCTTTCAAGTCTTGAAAACCGCATACTTGATCTGCTTTTTGCCAATCACGACAAGGCTGTGTCAAGAAATGCCGTGCTTGACTGCATCTGGGAGGCGACAGGCAACGATGTCTATGACCATACAGTGACTGTCTATATGAAGCGCATCAGGGCAAAGCTTGGTGAGGATGTGATAAAGACTGTGAAGGGAATCGGGTATCGTGTTGATTCAGATGAAGCTCTTTAAAGAGTATCGGCTGACAGAGACAGTTACTGGGGGAAAGCATGAGAAAGAAGAAATATAATTTAGAGAACAGAAAACATTTTGTGTATTTTGCGATAATTTATACATGTATATGTGTGACGGTTATGGCTTTTACCGTTTTTTTCCAGTACAGGGCATATACGAAAAACTATAACGCCACAGTGGCTAAGCTATGTGCACTCATTCATGAAAAATATCCCGATGTATCAGATGGCAGTATAGCCGCGATTCTAAATGACAGCAGCTTAGGCAGCGATTATACAAATTTAAAAAGCGCAGAGACACTCTTTAAAAAATACGGCATTGATATGGAAAAGGATTCTGCGGTTTTGTCAAATGAAAAAGCGCTTAAAGGAGCGCTTTGGCTAGACATATTTCTTGTTGTGCTTTTTGCAGGGGGCTTTTGCCTTTACATTATGCTTATAAGATTTAGCTTTAAAAGGCAGGTCAGACAGGCTGCGGATTATCTGCGCCGCATAAATCAGGGAGACTACAGACTTGTTATGGCAGATAGCACAGAGGGGGAGCTTTCTATACTAAAGGGAGAGCTTTACAAGACAGCAATCTATTTGAGGGAGTCTGCGGAAAATGCAAAGGCAGACAAGCTTTTGCTAAAGGATGCGCTTTCTGACATATCGCATCAGCTTAAGACACCGCTCACATCACTTTCGATAAATCTGGAAAATCTGGAAGGAAATCCTGATATGGCATCTGAAAACAGAAACCGGATAATGCGCAGGGCAAAGCGCGATGTGGACAATATATCGCATATGGTGCAGGCTATCTTAAAGCTCTCAAGGCTTGAAGCGGATGTTGTGGAGTTTGATGAGAAGGATACGCTGCTGTCTGAAATTGTGTATGAGGCAGCTGATAATGTTATGGCACTTTGCGATTTGAGAGACATAAGGCTGTCCATAGATGAAGGCTCTGATAAGGATGCCTGTATACATGCTGATGCATACTGGCAGTGTGAGGCCATTACAAACATAGTAAAAAATGCAGTGGAGCACGCAGAGAGTGAGGTAAAGATAGGCTTTTACAGGTATGAGATGTATGCAGAGATAACAGTGCAAAACGATGGAGAAGCCATAAGTGATGAGGACAAAAAGCATATTTTTACGCGTTTTTACAGCGGCAGCGGACAGCCGGCAGACAGCATCGGCATAGGACTTTCGCTCGCGGAAGCAATTGTGCGTCATGACAATGGATATATCCTTGTGGAGGATTGTAAAAAAGATGTATTAAATGAAAAAAATGAATGCAGTGGCACACGCTTTGTGGTAAGATATCTGTGATAAGTTGAGAAAAATTATCAATAAATACATTAGGAAGCGATAAAATGACACTAAAAGAACTTGGCATAGGACAGAGTGCCAGAATACTTACAGTAGGCGGTGAGGGCGCACTGCGCCAGCATTTCCTGGATATGGGAGTAATCCCAAAAGCCGAAGTAACAGTTATCAAATTTGCACCGATGGGAGACCCGATGGAGCTTCAGGTGCACGGCTATGAGCTTACCTTGAGGCTTGATGATGCGGCACAGATTGAGGTAGAATTAATTGACAGCCGTTCAAGAAAGCATGAGGGCCCTAAAAAGATAAGCAACACAGCCCATCCCGGACTTGGCGAGGAGGGCAAATACCATGTGAAGGGCAGTGGCAATCCCCTTCCGGAGGGTGAGAAGCTCACATACGCACTTGTGGGAAACCAAAACTGCGGCAAGACAACACTTTTCAACCAGCTTACAGGCTCAAACCAGCATGTCGGCAATTTCCCGGGAGTGACGGTGGACAGAAAGGATGGCTCTATTAAAGAACATCCGGATACATCAATCACAGATTTACCGGGCATTTACTCAATGAGCCCATATACGAATGAGGAGATTGTGTCGAGAAACTTTGTGCTCGATAACAAGCCAAAGGCCATAATAAATATCGTAGATGCGACAAATATCGAGAGAAACCTGTATCTGACCATGCAGCTTCTTGAGATGGATATACCGATGGTTATTGCACTCAATATGATGGATGAGGTGACGGCAAACTCAGGCTCAATAGATGTAAATAAAATCGAGGGACTGTTAGGAGTGCCTGTTGTACCGATTTCTGCCGCAAAGAATCAGGGTGTTGATGAGCTGGTGCGCCATGCAATACACATTGCAAAGTATCAGGAGCGCCCGGGCAGACAGGATTTCTGTGATGAGAATGATTTTGGCGGTGCCGTGCACAGATGTATACACGCGGTCAGCCACCTGATTGAGGATCATGCAAAGCTCGCCGGAGTTCCGATTCGCTTTGCTGCTACCAAAATTATCGAGGGAGATGCACTTATATTAGAGCAGCTTCATCTTGATGAGAATGAGAAAGAGGCAATAGAGCATCTGATTGTTCAGATGGAGAAGGAGCGAGGCCTTGACAGAAGCGCTGCAATTGCGGATATGCGCTTTACATTTATTGAGAAAATATGCGAGAGCACCGTGGTAAAACCGAAGGAGAGCAGGGAGCGTATCAGAAGTGAACGCATCGACCGTGTTCTTACAGGCAAATACACGGCAATACCGTGCTTTATAGTGATAATGCTTGCTGTATTTTATCTCACCTTCAACGTAATCGGAGCAGGCCTTCAGTGGCTTTTGGAGCAGGGCATAGGAGCACTGACCGCACTGACGGATAAGGCACTCACAGCGGCAGGCGTGAATGAGGTGCTGCACGGACTGGTAATAGACGGCATCTTTCAGGGTGTCGGAAGCGTATTAAGCTTTTTGCCGATTATCGTGACACTGTTCTTTTTCTTATCCCTCATGGAGGACAGCGGATACATAGCGAGGGTTGCCTTCTTCATGGACAAGCTCCTTCGTAAGATAGGACTTTCCGGACGAAGCATAGTGCCAATGCTCATAGGCTTCGGCTGTACGGTGCCAGCTGTCATGGCGACACGTACACTGCCAAGTGAGAGAGACCGTAGAATGACTATACTCCTCACACCGTTTATGAGCTGTTCGGCAAAATTGCCAATTTATGCATTCTTTGTTAGTGCATTTTTCCCGAAGCATGGCGGACTTGTCATGGGAGGACTGTATTTCATTGGAATAATTGTCGGAATACTTTTCGCATTTATCTACAGAAAGACTCTGTTCAGGGGTGACGCAGTGCCGTTTGTCATGGAACTGCCAAACTACAGGATGCCGGGCGCCAAGAATGTGTGCCAACTCCTCTGGGAGAAGGCAAAGGACTTTTTGCAGAAGGCATTTACAGTAATACTTATTGCCACAATGCTTATATGGTTCTTACAGAGCTTTGACATACACTTTAACATGGTAACAGACTCAAAGGACAGCATGCTTGCCGCTATTTCAAGTATTATCGTGCCTGTCTTTAAGCCTCTGGGACTCGGCGACTGGCGTATATGCACTTCACTTATCAGCGGACTCATGGCAAAGGAGAGTGTGGTATCAACACTTGAGATACTGTTTGGCGGAACGGTTACGACAGCACTCACAACACTTTCAGCTGCATCTCTTCTGGTGTTCTCGCTGCTCTACAGTCCTTGCGTGGCTGCTATAGCATCCATAAAGAGAGAGCTGGGTGCAAAGTGGGCAGTCAGCGTGGTGCTTTTGCAGTGTGCGATTGCATGGGTGGCAGCATTTATTGTAAGAGTTATTGGACTGCTTGTGATTTAATTAAAAACAGACTATTCAGAACCACTGAGAACCAAAAAGATGATGTGTCATGCTTGCATGTAAGCAACAGGTTTTCTTGTTCTCGAGGTGGTTCTGAATAGTTACAAAAAATATAAAAGGAGATATGTGATGGAGATTAAACTGGAAAATGAATCACTTGAGCTCACGATAAACAGCTTCGGAGCAGAGCTTAAAAGCATCACCGGCAAGGAAACTGGTACACAGTATCTGTGGGATGCCGATGAGAAATACTGGAAGAGAAGCGCACCGGTGCTTTTCCCGTTTGTCGGCAGCTTAAAGAACAAGAAGTTTACCGTTGATGGGACAGATTATCCGATGGGACAGCACGGCTTTGCAAGGGATATGGAGTTTGAGCTTGTGTCACAGACAAATGATGAGGCATGGTTTTCACTTAAATCAAATGATGAGACTCTTGCAAAATATCCGTTTGAGTTTGTGCTCGAAATCGGCTATAAGCTCTCAGGCAGTGAGATAAAAGTGACCTGGAGGGTGACTAATCCTGCGAAAAAGGATTTACTTTTCTCAATAGGTGGTCATCCGGCATTTATGTGTCCAGTCGCAGAGCTGGGAAAGCAGTCAGACTATTATCTGAAGCTTGACACAGACAAAGCAATCATCTACGGACTTATCTGTGACGGAGGACTTTTAGACAAGGATGACAATCTGCTTAAGGTGGATGCGGATGGATACTGTCAGATAGATGAGCATATGTTTGATAAGGATGCGCTCATAATAGAAAACAGACAGGCTTCAAAGGTGAGCCTGTGTACACCGGATAAGAAGCCATACCTTACGGTGTCCTTTGATGCGCCTTTATTTGGTCTGTGGTCACCGGCAGGAATGGGAGCACCGTTTATCTGTATTGAGCCGTGGTACGGCCGATGCGACAGAGCAGGCTTTGTCGGAGAATTAAAGGACAGGGAGTATGGTAATTCACTGGCACAGGGTGAGAAATTTGAGAAGTCATATACGATTGCAATTGAGCTGTAGATTTTCTTGTTCTAGGGTGGCTTAAATACTTATTAAAATAATAATATAAGACATAATTAGAATCATGGGGCTGCGGTATATTGCAGTCCCATGATTTTTAGATAGTAAGGATTTTTCACGAACTTGAAATAATGTAATGTAGGATAGCATAACGCTATATGTGCCTTTATGCACCTGCTTTCTTCAAGTTTGCCTGAAGCAGCCATTTCTGATCAATTTTCTTAAGATCTTCACCGAATCTGACATGTAGCCGAACGGAGCCTTCGAGCTGCTCGATATGTTCAATGGTACCCTTGCCGAACTTTGGATGATTGACATCGTCATTGATATTAAATTTTACAGTACTGTTTTTCTTTTTGCGGTATTCCTGCTCGCGTGAATATGTGTCGCTGATAGGAATACTCTTGTCAGTAATTTTCTTTTTGAGAACCTTATCATAATCGTGCTTAATAAGTCCTTCACCGGCTTTGTAGTAAGGAGTGGGAGCTGCTCCGATAAGTGAGCAGCAGTATTTCCACGCACTTCCGTGGATGCCGGGCTGCCAGTTGTATTTATCAGGAATGTCCATATTGTACTGCATATAGTGGGCATATTCGTGCTTATATAAATCCATCCTGTCATCCTTTGACAAGGGCTTTGCCACACAGTAGCCGATGAAAAGCAGCGAAAAATGAAATTCTTCTTCATCCTGCCCAAAGCTCGGAGTGTATGCACCGAGCCTGTCAGTATCAAAGCCAAAGGTGATAGGAACCCTTGCACCGTTAAGCCCAAGCTGTCTGTCGAGCTTCTGGTAGAGAAAGCGGATTTCCGCGAGATGTATTTTTGTTTCGTTTTCGAGTAGGTGTCGTAAATTGTTGTCTATGTTCATAAGTATTTCTCTCTAAAAAATCAGTTTGTTTTCAATACAGTAATGATATATTCCGTCATCCTCAACCGATTTGCATACAAAATCAGCCTTAGCCTTGACTTCGTCCTTTGCATTGCCCATGGCAACACCTGTGCCTACGGCCTCAAGCATTTCAATATCGTTATGTCCGTCACCGAAAGCAATTGCTTCATCCTTTGAGAAGCCATAATGCCTAAGCACTGCAGCAACAGCATTGCCTTTGCCACTGTTAAGCGGAATAATATCAACGGCTTTATCCCACCATGCAGTTATCTGTGAGTGGGGCGCGCCAAATAGAATCTGTGAGTGCTCATCTTTTTGGCAGGAGCACATAATCTGATAGATATCAGTTTTGCTTATGTCGTCAAAATTGTCAGCAATTTTAAGCTTTTCACTGCCGAAGGCAAAGTACTGCTCTAAATCAGGGTCGGTACCATTTGTGACAATCATATGCTCGTTGCTGATTGCAATGGCGCGGTTCATCTGCTTTAGATTGGAAATTATCTGATATTTGTCGTGCTCATTAATAGGATTTTTGAAGATGATATCATTGCCTTTGGTGACGAATGAACCGTTAAAGGTGAGCAGGACATCAAAATCAATTTCATCAAAATGTGGCACACCGGTGTAGCTTCTTCCGGTAGCCATACAAAGGATGATGCCATTTTGGTGTAGCTGCCTAAGTGCAGCAGCAGTGTTTTCGGATAATTCTTTATGTCCCAGCCGAAGCAGGGTGCCATCCACATCAAAGAATGCTATTTTAATCATAATTCACCTGCCTGTTTTAATGCTAATTTAATCATAATAAACGTTTTCTTGCGAGATATGCGGTAGCGCATATTTCTGTATTGAATAGTTACATTATAACATAATAAGCGCAAGATAAAAATATTTATTTAAATTTCTGCCACAACATAAGGTACGTAGGCCGGGGACTGAGGGGATACACGTGCTTTAGCAGGAGATTACAATTTTTTATAACTGTGTTCTTGATATTAAGGATATTTTTGCATAATGTATTAACTGAAGCCACTTGTGAATACTCCTTTTGTGTTTTTCTTCGCAGTTAATACATTAAAGGACATAAGTGTTTTTTTCAATATGTTGTTGTTAATTTATGGTGTTGGGCTTCCACCATTATGCCAGAAGCCTCGCAAAAAGTAGCTGAAACTGCAGAAATCACCAAAACAGCACCCCAAACCCAGCTCAAAAGCCGGAGAAAAGCCAGAAAAAAGTAGCTGAAACTGCAAAAAAACCCAAAACAGCTTCCCAAACCCAGCCATAAAGCCGGAGAAAAGCCGAGAAAAAGTAGCTGAAACTGCAGAAATCACCAAAACAGCACCCAAACTCAGCCCAAAAGCAAGCAAAGACCCGGCAAAAAGTAGCTGAAATCACTATAAATCCCAAAACAGCTTAAAAAAATGAGGCTTATAGGCATGTATTGATGGCTTAGTCGGGAATTAACTACTGTGGAGTGTACTAGAACTTGTGAGTAGCGTGTCATTTGTAACCGCAAAAGCGTACACAATGAAGCAGTAACTATAAACTGTGAGATTATAGCAAACCATCTAGCATATATATTTGTATAAGTTTCGACGGTTTCGTCGTGCATAGAAAACCTAAGAGCATAATTTCGTACAGAATCTTAGTCGCGAAGCGTAGCGAGGGCGAAAGTGCATGTCCCAACAGTCCCCGGCTTACGTACCGATCTACGGCCAATGCGCAAAAGTTGCGCGTAAAAAACGCGCACCTAATCCCTTGCTTGTGAAAAATGCTTGAAAACAAAAGTTAAAAAATGTCGAAATTGCACATTGACATAATCATAATACTGTAATATACTAAGTTTAGAACAAACGGTTGCGCGAAAAAACGCACCTAAGAAATAAATTAAATTACAAGCAAATGGAGGAAACAACGGATGGACAAATTTATTGTTAACATCATTCACCGCCCTGAGATGGTGCCTGAGTACTCAGCAACAGTGACAGGACAGGGAAAAGAAGAGGATATTGGAGATAAGAAGCTTATCACAGAGTCACTCGACATCTTCAAGACACAGCAGAGACTTGCACATGAGGCGGGACTCAAAACCACAATCCAGATGACATATGCTTCGCTTTTTAATGATGAGGCAGTAGAGCTTGCAAAGCAGGATCACGAGAAATACGGTGATGAGATAGCACTTTCACTCCTTGGACTTCCATGTGAGGAGTTTAGAGAGAAGTATAAGACAAAGGATTTCTGTATCTGGATGTTCTCAATGGAGGACAAGAAAGCTATCGTAAATGATGTTTTCGAGAAATTCCATGACAGATTCGGTTTTTATCCTGAGTCAACAGGCTCATACTATATGGATGCAGACCTTACAAACTACATCAAAGAAAAATACCCAATGGTAAAATGTGCAGTTGCAACATGCTGGGAGGAGGGTCCTAAGGCATACCACACATGTAACAACTCATGGTACACACTTTTTGACGGAGGCCCATGGGCACCATGGATTCCATCAAAGCAGAACACACATGCGCCAGCAGCAAATAAAGAAGAGGATAGCGGAATCGTAGCAATTCCACATCTCTCACGTGACCTTATTGCATGTTATGACGGAAACGGCTCAAACTTCGGAACACATCCACAGAACGTGCTTCGTGGAATGATTTATGATACAAAGACATGGGAGTATCCATATCTTTACAACCTCATCGACCAGTACAGAGACCTTGCAAAATACAATAACGGATATTCATACAACATGATGTTCGTAGGACCTGGCTGGATGAACAAGATGGGACGCTGGGAGCAGCCATATGAGCTTCTCTTAAAGTCATACACAGACGGCTGTAATTACTATGGCAAGTTAAAGAAAGAGGGTAAACTCATCGACATGACAATGTCAGAGTTCGCTGATTACTTCAGAGAGAAGAAGGGGGTCAACGCAGGTAACTACAATGAGCCTGAGTGTGCACCATGGAGAGATATCCTTTACGGCTCAGACAAGCAGCTCTTCTGGTACTGTGACCCATACATGAGAGCATGCGTAAACATGGATCAGGGTGGAGCAATCGTAGACCTTCGTCCATACGTTGCAAAGCTTGAGTGGCCGGTAGGAATCGGAACAAAGCATGTACAGGATGCATCTTATCCATTCCTTATCCAGGAGAAATACAGAGCAGGATACTTTACACACTATGCAGGAGCAGGAACAGTAAGAAGTGCCAAGCTTTCACACAACGGTGAGGAGGTTGACCTGTGTCTCTGTCCTACACACAGCCATTTTTCAGAGGAAGTTATTGATGGCAAGAAGACAAGAATCCTTACACTTGATCCTGTAGATATTGAGTTTTATGATGTTAAGCTTACTCTTCAGACAAAGGAATACTTTGAGGAGGGCTCATCAAACATTAGGATTGAGCGTAATATCCTTAGCATGAGTGATCCAAATGCAGAGGTTTATCTCGATGAGTACATCACAGCATGCTACGGAACAACAGAGTATCCAGAGGATATGACAGGCATCACACTTACATGTGAGGGAGAAAACCCACAGAGCATCAATTACGAGTACAAGTGTCGTGATGCAAAGCTTGACGGAGCAACTGCGGTAAGCGCAGTAATTCCTGCAATTCAGACAAAGGTTTCACTCACACCATCTGCAAAGGCAGAGGGATACATTGAGGAAGGATATGCATTCTCTCCAATGTTCAAGCTTGGTTACAAGAAACAGATTAAAGACAAGGAGGTATTTGCAACATGGCTCAACTTGGAAAAGGCAAATTAAATTACAGATGTCCTTTATGTTTTATGAGGGATCTTGATATTGATATGTTCTATAATAAGGAAACAGGTATTTATAGCTGCATCCGCTGTCAGTTCAGAGGTACAGAGGAAGAGGTACTTCAGGGCAACGAGGATGTCCGCAAGAAGTACAAGGCTATGTACAAGAGATTCGACAAGTTCGATTTTGATTAAAGTAGTGATTGGTACGCTGCTGCTATAATAGCAGCAGCGTATTTTGCATTTTGCTACAAAGGAGAGTATATATGGCGAAAAGAAAAAAAGACACGATGGAATTCAGATTCTATGAGCTGCCACAGGGAGAATCAGCACTTGTGCTGTGCGGAGAATCCTGGAAGAGAGTGTATGGTCATGAGGAATTTCACCTGCATTTCCATAATCTGCTTGAAATCGGCATCTGCCGCGAGGGAGATGGAAATATGTATCTGGATGAGGATATTTACCAGTATCATGACGGCGATATCACATTTATACCTGAGAATTTTCCGCATGTTACAGTCAGCTATGGTGAGGTGGTGAATTTCTGGGAGTATATTTTTATTGACATACATTCTGTGATAGAAGAGATGTTCCCAAACAATGTGGCATTCAAGAATGAGGCAGTTACGACTATATCAAAAAAAGCGTTTATGACCAACGTGTATCAGAGCCCGGCTATGGCTGAGTATATAAATGCCATAATCAGGGAAACCAGTGAGCACAAGATTTATTGCCAAAGGACGATAAAGCTCCTTGTGCAGGGAATTGTAATAGAGCTGCTGCGCATGTATGATGAGCTTCCGGAGGAGGATAATAATATCGTAAAGGGTACCAATATGTCACAGATAGCCACAGCACTTGACTACATGAATAAGCATTACAGCGAATCGATAAAGGCAGGGGAGCTTTCGGAATTATGCAACATGAGCGAGACTCATTTCAGGAGACTGTTTGAATCATACATCAATATGCCGCCTATGGAGTATCTGAATCTGATAAGAGTACAGAAGGCGTGCGAGCTTATGAAAAAAACAAATGAGCCTATGGAGCTTATTGCACAAAAGTGTGGATTCACAACCCAGTCAACTTTTAACCGTAATTTCCGCAAATTTTTGGACACTTCGCCATATCAGTGGAAGATAAATCCTGAAAATTATGAGCATAAACTGTTGAATTTTAGGATATCTGCACTAAAGGGATGGTAGAAAATACATGTTTTCATATAATTTTGTACATTTATGATTGAATATGCATATAATTGTGTGGAATATGTTAACACAAAGGTACTATATATGGTTATAATGACTATGTAATCAAAAAACGGACAAACATTCGTAGTCAAAATGCCCAATTTAAATAATATGATTATAAATCAACATATGCAGCAGGATATACAGGATCTGTTAAATAAAAGTAAAATAATATTGTTAAAAATCAAGAAGGCAAATAATGTTTATTATTTGCCTTCGTCTTATAAGAGGGCTTTGTGTTTAAAACAGACATGTATCAAATAATAAATACAGTAGATAGGAGTGTATAAAATATGAGTAATTTTGATTCAAATATCATTAAGAATCCGGAAATATTTGAGCAGAACAGACTTGCGGCTCATTCGGATCATGTATGCTATAAAAATGAACTGGAGAAAATTATAGGAAAATCAAGCCTGAGATATGATATGAACGGCTTATGGAAGTTTGCATATGCAAAGAATCAGTCCCTGGCTCCTTGTGACTTTGAGGCAGCTGATTATGATTGCAAAGGCTGGGATGAAATCAGGGTTCCGGCACATATCCAGATGGAAGGCTATGACGTGCCAATCTATACGAATACAACATATCCGTGGGAGGCTGATGAGTTTATCAAGCCGGGCGAGGTACCTGAGATTTTTAATCCGGTTGCAAGCTATGTGAAGTATTTCACAATTCCTGAGAATATGAAGAACAAGAGGGTGTGTATTTCGTTTCAGGGAGTGGAGAGCGGTTTTGCACTCTGGCTGAATGGACACTATGTCGGCTACAGTGAGGACACATTTGATCCGTCTGATTTCGAGCTGACTGATTATATTGTCGAGGGTGAGAACAAGCTTGCGGTCAGAGTATGGAAATGGACATCAAGCAGCTGGTGTGAGGATCAGGATTTTTACAGATTTTCAGGCATTTTCAGAGATGTATTTTTGTATGCTGTTCCTTGTGCACATGTGGAGGATCTGTCAGTTGTTCCTACACTTAATGATACCTTTGACGAGGGTACACTTAGTGTGTCAATAAAGGCAGATGGTGATGGTATTGCAAGTGTAAAGCTTTATGAGCTGGGCGATTTGTCTGTGGAAAAATATGACAGGGCAAAACTTTTATTGGAAGAGTTTGATATAGAGCTTATGAATAAGGAAATTTGCGAGGGCTCATGTAATGTGAAAAATCCTCTGTTATGGAGCGCTGAAAAGCCGAATCTTTATGAGGTTAAAATTATAGTTAAAGATACGCATGGAAATGAGACCGAGTTTATCAGCCAGCCGGCAGGCTTCAGACGATTTGAGATGGTAGACGGACTCATGAAGCTAAACGGTAAGCGTATTGTATTTAAGGGTGTAAACCGCCATGAGTTCAGCTCAATAACAGGCCGTGTGCCAAACCGTGATGAGGTGATAAAGGATATTGTCACAATGAAAAAGAACAATATCAATGCTATAAGAACAAGCCATTATCCTGATGATTCCATGCTCTATGAGCTTTGCGATATTTATGGAATCTATATGATAGCTGAGAACAATCTTGAGAGTCATGGCACATGGGAGGCATATAATAAGGGCTATGTTGACCTTGACTTTGTTGTGCCAAAGGACAAGCCACAGTGGAGAGAAATGATGCTGGACCGTGCTAACTCATGCTATCAGAGGAATAAAAATCATCCGGCAATCCTTATCTGGTCATGCGGCAATGAGGCGTTTGGCGGCAAGACCATATATGAGATGTCACAGCTTTTCAGACAGCTTGATAAGCATCGTCTGGTGCATTATGAGGGAGTGTTTAACGATAGAAGCTACAATGACACAAGTGACATGGAAAGCCAGATGTATACTTCGGCTGCAGGCATTGAAAAATTCCTGGCAGAGCATCCAAAAAAGCCGTTTATATGCTGCGAATATACACATGCAATGGGAAATTCCTGCGGTGCTATGCATAAATACACAGAGCTTTCTGATCGCGAGCCTAGATATCAGGGTGGATTTATCTGGGATTATATCGACCAGTCAATCTACAAAAAGGACAGATACGGCAAATGGTTCCTCACATATGGCGGGGATTTTGGCGACAGGCCTACAGATGGAGATTTCAGTGGAAACGGCATCTGCTACGGCGGAGAGAGAGAGGCTTCTCCGAAGATGCAGGAGGTGAAGTTCAATTATCAGAATATCTTGGTTGATTTTGACAGCGACTACATCTTTACAGTCACAAACAAAAATCTTTTTGTAAATACATCGGTTTTTGATGCTTTTGCCATTCTTCTTGCAGACGGTGAGGAGGTCTACAGGACCAGGCTTCAGATATCTGTTCCACCGATGGAGAAGGCAAGCTATGAGGTGCCGGTGACTCTTAAAAATTCCATGATAGATGTGGAAAAAGAGTACTGTATTGTCGTATCATTTGGATTGAAGGAAAACACCATCTGGGAAAAGGCAGGATATGAGATTGCATTCGGACAGCATATGATAAAGAAGCCTGTAAGTGAGTATTCATGCGACAAATCAGTTGAGCTTGTTGTTGGAAACGGAAATATCCTTGTAAGAGGTGAGAACTTCAAGGCACTTTTCTCAAGAATGAATCTGGGAATGGTTTCATATGTATATGGTGGCGTTGAGATGCTTCCAAATACTATTCCACTGCCGAATTTCTGGAGAACACCTACCAACAATGATTCCGGCAACATGATGCCACAGCGCTATGCACAGTGGAAGATTGCCAGCATGTATGTGACCACCAGACAGGATCAGCGCTTTGCAGATACATCACCAAGGGTAGAAAAAAATGATAACAATATCGCCATCACATACACTTATTTCATGCCTACCACACCGCAGAGTTCATGCGAGGTGACATACAGAGTGTTTGGTGATGGAACAATCGAGACAACTCTGTCATATGACCCTGTAAAGGAACTTGGCGATATGCCGGAGTTTGGCATGATGTTCAAGCTGGATGCCGATTATGATACAGTGAAATGGTACGGACTCGGACCACAGGAGACATACGAGGACAGACAGCATGGCGGAAAGTATGGTGTATACGAGAATAAAGTGGCAGACAATGTCGCAGAGTACCTCGTTCCGCAGGAGAGCGGCAACAAGTGCAGAGTAAGATATGCAAAGGTAATGGATAAGAAGGGCAGAGGCATGCTGTTCTTTGGTGATGAGCTTTCGTTCTCGGCACTGCCATATACACCACATGAGCTGGAAAATGCTGCACATCATTTCGAGCTTCCACCTGTACACTATACTGTTGTCCGTGTGGCAAAGAAGCAGATGGGTGTAGGCGGAGACGACAGCTGGGGCGCACATACTCATCCGGAGTACCTGCTTGATGTCTCAGAGAAAATGGAATTCACATTCTGTTTCCGCGGAATCTAGCATTTTAAGGTTGTCAGGAATATTATTACACATTTTGAGAGCAGGGACTACTACTGGGACTGCTCTCATGGTGTAAATAAATGATATAAGGATAAACGATATAAGAATTAAGGAGAATTAAAATGTCAAAATTTATTAAGGGTATGGATTTATCGACCTTGCTCGAGCTGGAACGCTGCGGAGCAAAATACTACGAGGATGGAAAGGAGAAGGACATTCTTGACATCATGAAGGAGCATGATGTTGACACAATCCGTCTTCGTCTGTGGAACGACCCAAAATCAGAGGATGGTGAGCCTTACGGTGCGGGTAACAATGACCTGGCTGAGACTATTGCTATCGGAAAAAAGGTTACAGATGCAGGCTTTGGAGTGCTTTTGAATTTCCACTACAGTGATTTCTGGGCAGATCCGGGAAAGCAGATTAAGCCAAAGGCATGGAAGGATTTCGGTGTGGACGAGTTGGAGCAGGCTGTATATGATTTTACACTTGAAAATCTGACAAAGATTATTGAGGCAGGTGTAAATGTTACAATGATTCAGGTAGGTAATGAGCTTTCAAACGGACTTTTGTGGCCTGAGGGAAAGGTACCTAACTACGATAATATAGCAAAATTTGTGAATGCCGGAATACGTGCCTGCCGCAAGGTAAATGCCGATATTCCGATTATGATTCACCTTGATAATGGTGGAAACAATGAGCTTTATGTCAGATGGTTTACAAACTTCATCGAAAGAGGAGAGGAGTTTGAGTATATCGGACTGTCATACTATCCTTTCTGGCACGGTTCTCTCGATCAGCTTGAGTTCAATATGAACGATATTGCAAAGCGTTTCAATAAGGACCTTATCATCGCTGAGGTATCCATGGGCTTTACAATGGACAGCTATCAGGAGTATGAGAAGCTTGCTGATTCTGAGCGCAAGGGTTATGCGACAAAACCGGAGCTTGTTGAGAAAATAGATTATCCTATGACTATTGAGGGACAGGCTGACTTTACAAAGGATTTCTTAAACAGAGTGGCAAATGTGGTGGATGACCATGGAAAAGGATTTTTCTGGTGGGAGCCGGCGTGGATTCCTGTACCGGGCTCAGGCTGGGCTACACCTGCTTCACTTAAGTACATGAATGATCCGGGACCATGCGGCAATGAGTGGGCAAACCAGGCACTTTTTGACTATGATGGAAATGTGCTGCCGGCACTTGATGTTATTAAGAATTTTAAAAAATAAAATAATAACATATGTAATTTTGTTGCATGATTTGATTTGTTATGTTGCATTTTCAGTCGGATGTATTGCAATGTAAAAATGTGCAGTTATAATAGAGTTATAAAGAAAGAACGAATTATTTTAACTATCAATTTAACGCAAATACAATCAGCAAAGGAGAAGAAAAAATGATACAGCAGAACGTATTAGACAAATTCAAGGAGCTTTTTGGAGCAGATGGGGATATCAGAGTATATTTTGCTCCGGGACGTGTAAATCTGATCGGTGAGCACACTGACTACAATGGAGGACATGTGTTCCCTTGTGCACTGACCATCGGTACATATATGGCAGCAAGAAAGCGCGATGACAGGAAGCTTCGTTTCTACTCTATGAATTTTGACAATCTGGGTGTGGTTGAGTCATCACTTGATGAGTTTACACCTGATCCGGACGGACTTTGGACAAACTATCCAATGGGCGTTATGTGGGCTTTCGAGGGACGCGGAATGAAGCTTGAAAGCGGTCTTGATATTGTTTTATTCGGAAATATTCCAAACGGCTCAGGACTTTCTTCATCAGCATCTCTTGAGGTGGTTACAGGATATATGTTAAAGGATATTTACGGCTTTGACGTGACAAATCAGGATATTGCACTTATCGGTCAGTATTCAGAGAACAACTACAACGGCTGTAATTGCGGTATAATGGATCAGTTTGCATCTGCAATGGGCAAAAAGGACAATGCAATTTTCCTTGACTGCAATACTCTTGATTTTGAGTATGCACCAATCGTTTTGGACGGTGCAAAGATCGTGGTTACAAACAGCATGGTTAAGCACAGCCTTGTAACAAGTGCTTACAATGACAGAAGAAATGAGAGTGCACAGGCTCTTAAGGATTTACAGACAGTATGTGACATCAAGACTCTCGGTGACCTGACAGATGAAGAGTTCGAGGCTCATAAGGATGCGATTAAGGATGAGATTGCACGTAAGAGAGGCAAGCATGCGGTTTATGAGAACCAGCGTACCATCAAGGCTGTTAAGGCACTGAAGGAAAATGATATCGAGACATTTGGAAAGCTCATGAATGCTTCACATGTATCACTTCGTGATGATTATGAGACATCATGTCCTGAGGTTGACGTACTTGTTGATGAGGCATGGAAGATTCCGGGTGTTATCGGATCACGAATCACAGGCGGCGGCTTTGGCGGCTGCACAGTCAGCATAGTAAAGGACGAGGCTATTGATCAGTTTAAGGCAAACCTGACAAAGGCCTATGAAGAGAAGGTTGGAAAGACACCTGAGTTTTATGTTGTTTCAATCGGAGACGGACCTAGCCGTCTGGCATAAAATTTGCAATATGAAATAACAGTAACGGATAAACAGGTTTTTTTCGACAATGATTAAGGAGCATGACATGATTCAGGAGAGAATATTAGAATTAGTAAAATATGGTCTTACAACAGGACTTGTTGACCCTGCTGATGAGGTATACACAGTAAACAGACTTCTCGAGGTACTCGGAGTGGACGATATCGAGGATGAGACCTTTGAAAAGGTAGAGGCTCAGCCGGCATGGACACAGGAAGAGGCAGAGGGGAAGCTTGAGGGTATACTTGAGGATATGATGACATACGCATATGACAATGGCATCATGAAAGAAAACAGCATTGTATACAAGGATCTTTTTGATACAAAGCTGATGGGCTGCCTTGTAAATGCACCAAGCGTGATCAGAGCTCGCTTTAAGGATTTATACGACAATGAGTCTTCACTTGCGGCAACCGATTATTTTTACAAATTAAGCTGTGACAGCAATTATATCAGAAGACAGCGCATAAAGAAGGATATGAAATGGACCACAGACACAGAGTATGGCACACTTGATGTGACAATCAATCTCTCAAAGCCTGAGAAGGATCCAAAGGCAATTGCTGCCGCTAAAAATGCAAAGCAGAGTGCATATCCAAAGTGCCAGCTTTGTAAGGAAAATGAGGGCTATGCAGGCCGCGTAAACCATCCTGCAAGAGAAAACCACAGAATTATCCCTGTTACAATAAACAACAGCCAGTGGTTTTTCCAGTACTCACCATATGTATACTACAATGAGCACTGTATCGTGTTCAATTCAAAGCATACACCGATGAAAATCGAGCGTGCCACATTTGGAAAGCTGCTTGATTTTGTGACACAGTTTCCACACTATTTTGTAGGCTCAAATGCAGATCTGCCAATCGTTGGAGGCTCTATCCTAAGCCATGATCATTTCCAGGGCGGACACTATACCTTCGCTATGGCAAAGGCTCCGATAGAGAAAGAAATCACATTCAAGGGCTACGAGGATGTCGAGGCAGGTATCGTAAAATGGCCTATGTCTGTTATCAGAATCAAGTCAGCAGACAAAGATAAGCTTATTGACCTTGCAGATAAGATTCTTCTTGCATGGAGAGGCTATACAGATGAAGAAGCATTTATTTTTGCAGAGACAGATGGAGAGCCACATAACACTATCACACCTATAGCAAGACGTCGTGACGGAGACTATGAGCTTGACCTTGTGCTCAGAAACAACATCACCACAGAGGAGCATCCGCTTGGCGTATATCATCCGCATGCCCACCTTCATCACATAAAGAAGGAGAATATCGGACTTATCGAGGTAATGGGACTTGCAGTGCTTCCGGCCAGATTAAAAGGTGAGATGGCAGAGCTTAGGGATGCAATCCTTACAGGAAAGGATCTGCACTCGACTGAGACTCTTGCATCACATGCTGACTGGGCTCTTAAGTTTATGTCTAAGTATGATAAGATTGATGAGTCTAATATTGATGGTATCATCAATGAGGAGATTGGACTTGTATTTAAAGAAGTGCTTGAGTGTGCAGGAGTGTACAAGTGCACTGATGAGGGACGTGCAGCGTTCCAAAAATTTATAGATGCGGTAAACTTATAATATATTTTTTTATAAAAACAATGCCCCAGCGTCCATGCTGGGGCATTGTTGTATATGGACATAATTCTAACTGCTTCTAAGCTGCTTAGTAAAGCTCAATATATAGTATGATTCGTCAGTGCTTTCCTCAGCTGTGAGATAAATTTACTGCTTTTGCAGCTCATGCAGGCAGTGGATGAATGCAGGCACCAGGAAGACATCTGCGAGAATCCATGCGAGTGGGCTTGCAAAGCAGGCGGCAGAAAAGCCGAATATCGGTACAAATACAAGTCCGATGAGCGAACGCGCAATCATTTCTGCTACTCCTGCAAACATTGCAAAACCTGAAAAGCCCATGCCCTGTATGGTGAAACGGACTGTGTTTACCAGAACGAGCGGGATGTAGAAAAATGCATTTGTAAGCAGAAACTGATGAGCCTGTGCGACAACCTCTGTTTCGCTTGGTGATACAAACAGGTAAATCAGATAGTTGGCTATAAACAGCAGTGCCACAAAAATCAAAACCGAATAGACCGATCCTATAACTGAGGCTGAAATAAGCCCCTTCTTTACACGTTCAAATTTGGCTGCGCCGACATTTTGTCCACTGTAGGTGGCCATTGTGGAGCCGAGTGCGTCAAATGGACACACCATAAACATTGAAATACGGCTTGCAGCGGTCATTGAGGCAACTGCGATGGAGCCTAAGCCGTTTACGGCAGTCTGCAGTATGACGCTGCCTATAGCGGTTATCGAATACTGAAAGCCCATAGGAAGTCCCATGACCATCAGATTTCTGACATATGAAGAGTCAAGCTCCAAATCATTTCTGCTTACATGCAGCAGAGGTACATTTTTTGCTATGTAAATGATGCACAGCACTCCTGATACACCCTGTGACAGTACGGTTGCAAAAGCCGCTCCAAACACGCCCATGTTAAATACCAGAATGAAAAGTAAATCAAGACCGATATTTAGAACAGCCGCGATTATAAGGAAAATAACAGGTATGACCGAGTTGCCGAGAGATCTCAGATATCCTGACAGCAGATTGTACAGTATTGTGGCAGGAATGCCTGCAAATATGACAATCAGATACTGGTAGGCGAGGTCGTAAATGTCGCCTGGCGTATTCATCCAGGTCAGAATGTGACCGCAGAGAAGCACAGTGAGTGCCGTCATGATTATTGCGATAATTACAGACACAATTCCTGCATTTCCTACATATTTTTTAAGTCCTTTTTCATCCTTGGCACCAAAGCGCTGGGCTATTGGAAGCGAAAAGCCGGCACACACACCCTGGCAGAAGCCGATGATGAGAAAGCAGATGCTTCCGGTAGAGCCGACTGCGGCTAAGGCCGAAACACTTAGAAAACGGCCGACGATTATAGTATCCATAAGGCTGTAAACCTGCTGGAAAAGCATTCCGAGAAGCAACGGAAGGGAAAAGCCCAGAATGAGCCCGGTAGGAGAACCTACAGTGAGATCCTTTGAATTATTTTTAGTCATTATTTATAATCCCCCTTGATTAAAAATAAATAAAAATATATATAAAAAATAGTGATTAAGTGTAATATACAACCTTTACAAACATAAGTAAATGAGGTAAAGTTAAATTGTTAGCATTTTTTTGGGTGCATATTTTATAGTGAATAAAAACGCTGATTTTATGTTTGATATCATGTTTTTTCAGAGAAGAAAATTGAATAATCAGTAAATATGTATGGGCTGACATATAATTAAATTTGGAGGAAAAGAATGAGAGACTGGGAAAATAACATTCGAAGGGTTGTACCTTATACACCGGGAGAACAGCCAAAGAATACCTGTGTTATTAAGTTAAATACAAATGAGAATCCATATCCGCCAGCGCCGGGAGTGAAGGAGGTTTTAAGTAACTTCAATACAGATGATTTAAGACTGTATCCTGATCCAAAGGTTGATAAGCTGGTAAATGCAATTGCGGATTTCTATAAGATAGACAGCTCGAAGGTGTTTGTCGGAGTTGGCTCTGATGATGTACTTGCCATGATTTTCATGACATTTTTCAATTCAAAAAAGCCGATACTGTTTCCTGATATCACATATTCATTTTATGATGTGTGGGCAGATATGCTTCGAATCCCTTATGAGCAGCTTCCATTGTCTGATGATTTTTCAATAGTACCGTCAGATTACTATAAGGCAAACGGCGGAGTAGTATTTCCAAACCCTAATGCCCCGACAGGAAAGCTTATGCCTCTTGATGAGATAGAGGACATAATAGAGCATAATCAGGATGTAATTGTCGTAGTAGATGAGGCATATGTGGATTTTGGCGGGGAGAGTGCGCTTCCACTCATTGACAAATATGATAATGTCATCGTGGTACAGACATTCTCGAAATCACGCGCGCTGGCAGGCTCAAGAGTTGGTTTTGCCATGGCAAGTCCTGTGCTTATCAAGTATCTGAATGATGTGAAATATTCGTTCAATTCATATACAATGGACAGAATCACAATCGAAGCAGCTACAGCAGCGGTAAAAGACAGAGCATACTTTGAAGAGACCACAGCAAAGGTCATAAAGACACGTGAGTGGACAAAGAAAGAGCTTAAGAGGCTTGGCTTTACATTCTGTGACTCAAAGAGCAACTTTATATTTGCAAAGCCTGCAAATGTTTCTGCAACAAAGCTTTTTGAGGACCTTAAGGCAGACAATATATTTGTCAGACATTTCAGCTCACCTGAGCGAATCAACGACTATCTGCGCATATCCATAGGAACTGATGAGCAGATGCATACACTAATTAAATTTTTGGAGAATTATTCATGTTAAAAAAATATATTTACATCTTTTTAATTTCAATGGTACCACTTATTGAACTCAGAGGAGCAGTTCCGGTTTCACAGGTGATGGGGCTGCCGATAGTGCCATCATTTATTGTTTGTATCATTGCAAATATGCTTCCGGTACCAATTATTTATCTTTTTGCAAGAAAGGTTCTCATCTGGGGAGCAGACAAACCAATTATTGGAAGGTTCTTCAGCTTCTGCCTTGAAAAAGGAGAGAAGGGTGGCAAGAAGCTTCAGGCAAAGGCCGGAAGAGGTCTGTTTGTTGCACTTTTACTTTTCGTAGGTATCCCACTTCCGGGAACAGGTGCATGGACAGGAACACTTGCGGCAAGTATCCTTGATATGGATTTCAAGTCAACAGTTGCCGCTGTCATGCTTGGAGTACTGCTTGCAGGCATGATTATGATGATAGTAAGTCTGGCGGGCGTGTCTATATTCCTGTAGAATTTATGGGGAGCTTTCTTCGTCCTTTGTTAAACAGTACAAATCCGGCTGCCAGTGAAACAATTGTAACCACAATCACAACCACAAAGACCACTACACTATTACCGGGATCAGGGAAAAATCCTGAAAGTGTGCCCCAAAGGTTGAAAAGCAGATGAAGCCACATAGAGTAGTAAATAGAGCCACCGCGTTCGCACACATATCCGAGCACTATGCCAAGTGCAAAGGCATATATGCCCTGAATCCAGTTGAGATGGAACAGTCCGAAAAGTGCAGCTTGCATCAGATTGGCAAGAGCAAATGGCAAAGCCTTTCTGGCACAGCGCATGGTTACACCGCGGAATATAAGCTCCTCACAGATTGGCGCCAGTATTACAGAATAAAGTACTGTTACAAAGGTGGTATCTGTGATGCCTGATGTCTCAAAAAGCTCGTTGTACTGCTGCAGCCAGTCGGGACGGATGTAGCCGGTTAAGTTAGCGATGAAATTGGCAGCAAACTGTGTACCCGGCACGAGTATGACGATTGCCACAAGCATCATGGGATTGAAGGTTTTCTTAGGGGATGGAAGAAAATTACCTTCGTATCTGGCATAGTACCACATGCCAAAAATCGCAATGGTAATGAGTGCATAGATGACCATAATCATCATGTTAAAATTTACAGAGGTAAATGTCTTTTCAAGGCGGTCCGATACGTTTGCAGACGGAAAAGCAAGTTTTCCGACGAAACCCTGTCCAAACACCCCCATGCCCATCATAAAGAATAAGGCGATAGTCTGAATTGCCTCAACTGCAAGCAGTGGGACAAATGTGTAAAAAAAATATCCTACTTTTTTCATTTTCAATTTACTCCATTCTGATTTATTAGGCGATAGTAACACTAGTATAACATATCATAATTTAATTGCAAGAAAGCTGTTTACTTTAAAACTTTAATATGTTAAAATTAAATGTAAATAAATCGCATGAAAAAGGAGAACACGATGAGCAAGAATCTTAAAACAGAAGCAGTAGACCATTTGTTTGATGCTATTTTGTGTCTCAAGGATAGAGCAGAGTGTTATACATTTTTTGAGGATGTTTGTACAGTAAATGAGCTTTTTTCTCTATCACAGAGATTTGAAGTGGCAAAGATGCTTAGAGAGCAGAAGACATATCTTGATATAGCAGAAAAGACCGGGGCTTCCACAGCCACAATCAGCCGTGTGAACAGATCATTAAACTACGGCAACGATGGATATGATATGGTTTTTTCACGCATGGAGGATGGCTCTGACAAAGAGGATTAGTTTATCATAGGGGAAAAAAACAGGCTCATTAATTTGAGCCTGTTTTTTTACTTTCTTTTCCTGAATGTGTATTTTCATGGGAAGAAGCCTCTTTTTCTTCATTTAGATTGTCAATCATGCGCTCAATCAGCATTTTCTTGATGTAGACATCAAAGCTCAGCATGCAGATAAAGCTGAATGTGTGAAGAAATTTCTGATCCTCATCAGGAAAATCCTCAAATGTCTCACCGGCAATCTTGTATTTCTTGCCGAGATCCTTTAAGAGCTTCTGCGATTCCTCCGCCTCTAAGCTGAAAACCTCAGTATAGACATCCTGCATCGTAAATCCGTCATCATTGCCGAAATACTTCTCGGTAAGCGGATTAAGAATCGAGCGTATATCGTTGATGCTCAATATATTTTTGAAATAATATATAAAAAGCAGTGTGAGCACATGCTCCTTAGAATACTTTTTCTTGTCCGGAGAAGGGAGCAGATTGTTTTTGGCATAGTTGTTTATCATTGTCTTGGTAAGGATTTTGTCGCTTTCATAGCGCTTTGATGCAGCGAGCTGCTCGTCCATGAAGGTTGTGACCTGATCCATGTACAGATCAATATTTGGTATATCCTCCGGCTTTATGTAATCTATTGATTTAAGCTGCTTTAATAATTCTGATAAAAATTCTTTAACGTCATTCTCCATATCATCACCTCAGGCTTTTATTATATAGTATTGAAAACTATATGACAAGTTTTTTTTGAATTTTCTCATATTGGGTTGTGCAAAACATATGTTTGTGGTATGCTGTAGATAAATTATTTTTGTATTTATGGTTTGTGAGCCTGTAATAAGACTGGAGAATTGAGAGGAAAACAGATGAACTTAGATATGTTGAATGAACAGCAGAGGGAGGCCGTTTTGACCACAGAGGGACCGATTCTTATTTTAGCGGGGGCAGGCAGTGGCAAGACCAGGGTTCTTACATACAGGACTGCCTACCTGATAGATGAGTGTGGCGTCAATCCTTACAATATCATGGCAATCACATTTACAAACAAGGCTGCGGGAGAGATGCGTGAGCGAATTGATGATATGGTGGGCTATGGTTCGGAAAGCATATGGGTTTCTACATTCCATTCGACATGTGTGCGTATACTGCGCAGGTATATTGACAGGCTGGGATATGACACAAATTTTACCATATATGATGCTGACGACCAGAAGGCTCTGATGAAGGACATCTGCAAGCGTCTTGAGATAGATACCAAGATGTATAAGGAAAAGATGTTTTTAAATGTCATTTCATCTGCAAAGGATGAGATGATTGATCCGATAGAGTTTGAAAACCGCTTCACAGGTGACTTCGTGAAGCGCAAGCAGGCACTTGTATACAAGGAGTATCAGAATGCCCTAAAGCAGAATAACGCACTCGATTTTGATGATTTGCTTGTGAAGACAGTAGAGCTTTTTAAGTTGGATAAAGAGGTGCTGGATTACTATCAGGAGCGCTTCAGATATATCATGGTGGATGAGTATCAGGACACAAACACCGTGCAGTTTGAGCTTATCAGGCTTCTTGCCATGAAGTATAAGAATCTGTGTGTGGTGGGTGATGATGATCAGTCCATTTACAAGTTCAGAGGTGCCAATATCTACAATATCTTAAACTTTGAGAAGCATTTTGAAGATGCAAAGGTCATAAAGCTTGAGCAGAATTACAGGTCTACCCAGAATATCCTAGATGCCGCCAACAGCGTCATTTCCAACAACGTGGGTAGAAAGGACAAGCGCCTTTGGACTGACAACGGAGCCGGAGACAGGATTACCTTTGAACAGCTTGAGAGTGGCTTTGAGGAAGCGGATTATGTGGCGCGTTCGATAGCGAGACTCGTGAGAAAGGGTGAGGCGCGCTATAAGGACTGTGCTGTGCTTTACCGAACCAACGCACAGTCGCGTCTTTTCGAGGAGAAATTTATTGCAGCAAACATTCCATACAAGATTGTCGGCGGCGTGAATTTCTATGCCAGAAAAGAGATAAAGGATATCCTTGCATATTTAAAGACTATTGACAATGGCCATGATGACCTTGCGGTAAAGCGAATAATAAATGTGCCAAAGCGCGGCATCGGAGCTACGAGCATCAATAAGGTGACGGACTATGCTCTTGAGAAGGGGATAGATTTCTATACGGCACTGCGCTATGTCGATGAGGTGCCGGGAATGGCGAGGTCGGCAGGCAAGATAAAACCGTTTGTGATGTTTATACAGTCACTTCGTGCGAGAGCCGAGATGGATTCGGTTTCGCAGCTCATACAGGCAATAATCGATGAGACCGGCTATGTCGATGAGCTGAAGGCTGAGGGCACGGATGAAGCAGAGCAGCGTATTGAGAATATTGATGAGCTTATAAACAAGGCTGTTGATTACGAGCAAGGGGAGGAGAATCCTACTCTCAGTGGCTTTTTGGAGGAAGTGGCACTTGTAGCCGATATAGACGGTCTTGACGAAAACAGCGACTATGTGGTTCTTATGACTCTGCACAGTGCTAAGGGACTTGAGTTTCCGAATGTGTATCTGGCGGGTATGGAGGATGGTCTTTTCCCAAGCTATATGTCAATCACTAGTGATGATGCGACAAGCGAGATAGAGGAGGAAAGGCGTCTTGCTTATGTTGGCATCACGAGAGCCAAGGAGCATCTTACCATCACATCTGCACGCATGCGCATGGTGCGTGGAGAGACACAGTTCAACAAGGTATCGCGATTTGTGAAGGAGATTCCGCGTGAGCTTATGGCAGGCGAGGTTTATGAGCCAAAGCGCCGTGATGATGACCTTGAAAGAAATTCGCAGAGCACGTACAGAAAGGCTAAGGAGGCCTTCAAAAAGACACCTACATACGGCACAGAGTATGCGACCACCTTTAATACACAGCGTACAAGGACACCTGTCTATACACCTGTGAGCAACCAGAAGTCATTTGCCAGTGCTAATACCACCGGCGGCCTTTCATATAAGGTAGGAGACAGAGTATCGCACATCAAGTTTGGTGCGGGCGAGGTCATGGCAATCGTAGAAGGAGGCAGGGATTATGAGGTCACTGTGGATTTTGACAAGGCCGGTACCAAAAAGATGTTTGCTTCATTTGCAAAATTGAAAAAAATTGACTAAAATTATTGTAATTTTTATAGGAAAATTGGATATAATATGCTATAATGGATTTAACAAATAGCATTTGACAATTACTTTTGGAAAAGGAGCGGATTGAATTATGAGTAAAGTTGAAGAATTATTAAAGGACAACAAGCTTGCAGAGAAGCTCAGCATGGCAAAGCTTAATGACCTTCTCAAAAAAGAAGAGGAAGACAAGAAGCCTTCCAAGGCTGTTATCATATTTGCCATCATTGGTGTATTAGTTGCAGTTGCAGCAGCGGCATATGGTATCTACAGATTTTTCACACCGGATTATTTAGATGATTTCGATGATGAGTATGATGATGAATTCGATGATGATTTCTTCGAGGATGAAGACGATGATGATGCTGAAGAGGAAAAAGAGGCACCAAAGACTAAAGAAGAGAAATAATCGTTTTTAGATAATGGGGGCTACATATGTAGTCCTCATTTTTCTTTATGTGTGAAGCAAGGCATTTGCAGTCAGGCATACAAAGGAATAATAAAGTATAAAGAGAGATAAGAATTACATGAAAAAAGGATTTAGAGGAACAGGAACCGTAGAAAGAGTAGACTTCCCAAACAAGGGAATAGCCGTTACAGATGATGGCGACAGAGTAATTGTGAAAAATACAATTCCGGGACAGAAGGTGGAATTTGTTGTAAATAAAGTAAAGCATCAAAGGGCAGAGGGCAGACTCATGGAGGTAATTGAGAAATCACCTCTGGAGACAGAAGAGCCATGTCCTCACTTTGGAATGTGCGGGGGCTGTACATATCAGACAGTGCCTTACGAAAAGCAGCTTGATATGAAGCTTACACAGGTGAAAAAGCTCATTTCGGATGCTATCGGCACTGAAAAAGAGTCAGGATATGAGTTTATAGGGATACATGGAAGTCCGAAAAAGAGTGAATACAGAAACAAGATGGAATTTTCCTTCGGTGATGAGTATAAGGATGGCCCTCTTGCGCTTGGCATGCACAAAAGAGGAAGCTTTTATGACCTTGTGGCAGTATTGGACTGTCAGATAGTGGATGAGGATTTCAGGACAATATTAAAGGCAACACTTGATTATTTTTCAAAAAACAATATCCCATATTTCCACAGAGCAACACACAAGGGCTATCTGCGGCATCTGCTTGTCAGAAAGGCAACAAAAACCGGTGAAATCATAGTCGACCTTGTTACCACCACACAGACAGAGGGCTTCAACGAGGAGGAGCTGCTCGCAGGCTTTAGATATGAACTTTTGACCAAGCACTATGACGGCAGATTCAAGGGCGTTTTACACACAAAAAATGACAGCGTGGCAGATGTGGTCAAAAACGAGGGCACAGAGGTGCTCTACGGAGATTCATATTTCTACGAGGAGCTCTTAGGTCTGAAATTCAAAATCACACCATTCTCATTTTTCCAGACCAACTCACTCGGAGCGGAGGTGCTCTATGAGACAGCGAGAGAGTTTATCCTGGGAGATGACAAGGATTCGCTAAACGGTAAAACAGTCTACGACCTCTACAGCGGAACCGGCACCATCGCGCAGCTTATGGCACCGGTGTGTAAGGAAGTAGTAGGTGTCGAAATAGTTGAGGAGGCAGTTTGCGCAGCAAAGGAAAATGCAGCTCTTAATGGTCTTGATAACTGTAAATTTATCGCAGGTGACGTCCTCAAGGTGCTTGATGAGATAGAGGAAAAACCGGATTATATAATTCTTGATCCACCACGAGACGGTATCCATCCGAAGGCTATTGGGAAAATCATAGAGTATGGTGTTGAGAATATGGTTTATATTTCATGTAAACCAACAAGCCTGGCAAGGGATTTGCAGATATTTATGGACAGAGGGTATAGGGTGGAGAAGATATGCTGCGTGGATATGTTTCCGAATACGTATCATGTGGAGACGGTAGTACTGCTTTCCCACAAAAAGCCAGACGGACATATCAACGTAAAAGTTGAGTTTGGTGAGGGTGAGGGAAAAGTTCCGCTTGATAATATCGCTAAAAGAGCCGAAGAATATAAGCCCAAAGAACGAGTGACCTACAAAATGATAAAGGAGTACATAGAAGCTAAATATGGCTTCAAAGTACATACCGCATATATCGCAGAGGTAAAGAGAGATTTAGGCTTGCCGATGTATGATGCTCCTAATGCGGTAGAAGAATTGAAACAGCCAAGGAAGCATCCGACAGCAGAGAAAGTGGAAGCGATAAAGGATGCGTTGAAGCATTTTGAAGTGATTTAATAATGGTGAGCGTATCATTAAAAATAGTGGTATGCTTTTCTTTAAAATATTTGGGAAATAATATATAAGTGCTGAATATGCTTGAAAGGAGGAAAATGGAGTGAACCGTATTACAGAAATAACAAAGCGAGATATTTTAGATTTATTTCAGAATGGATTAGAGATAGACGAATTTTTTCAAACCCGAACCGTTACTTATAATTATTATGGTCGCCTTGAAGAAATAGATTTTCTTAAAAGATTATATGATTTGGAGAGAATGCCAAGTTTTGATTCAAGATTTGCAAATGCAGAACAGGATATTTGGCAACATACAGTGAATAATGATGATTATCTATACTGCAGGGTTTTTGAAGACAAAAGATTCAATTTACAAGATGGTAGCGATGAAGTATATTTAAAATTTCTTTGCGAAGTATTTCACCCTGCTGTTCGATATGATAAGGGATATTGGAAAGAATTTTTAGTGGCAACTAACAAGCTATTACAAAATGACGGTTATGAGATTTACCCTGCTGAGAAAATATCCAATCGTGATGTTTATGGATGGAGAATATATCGGCAAGAAGATAATACGTTGTTTATTCCATATTCTCAACGAAATGCAAAGGACATAAAAGCAAAAAAGATAGTATTGTCCATAAAGCGGAAAGCGAGAAATCAAATTTATCAGTTTCTGGAGCGATATAATATCGTATATCAAGCGACTGACGAAACGGGATGGAATTATAATACAACAGTAGCAGAGGATGTTTTCAATGAAATAAGGCAATTTTATGTGCCAAAGTGTTATAATGATAAAAAAGAATATGTTGAAACTGCTGATTTGCAAGCATTCATACTTTCTAATTCTCCATTTTGCGTGTTGGACGCAATAGAGTTTTTTGCGAAACATAGTATCTCAGATGACTTTGAACCACAGATTAATGCTATATTAAAACTGAATGAGATACCGTTTCAGCTTTCCAAGGGGAAGCTAATGAATACATTTGATACCCAGATAAATAAAAATTCATTAGTGTCTGTTCAAGAAGTAGGACTGAAAGAGTTATTACAAGAGGCTTCAAAATATTATGATGAAAACAATTTGCAAATTGCAGTGGAGAAACTTTGGGATGCATTTGAGAGACTAAAGACATATTACTGCTCATCGACTGTAGATAAGAAGAAATCAGTTAATAAGATTATAATGGATATGGGTAATAATCAACAGCCGTTTTTAGAATTATTTGAAAAGGAATTTCATGAGCTTACCATACTTGGCAATAATTTTAGAATTCGACACCATGAAACAACAAAAACGGATATTCAGGATAAAAGGCATTATGAGTATTTTTATAAGCGATGCTTATCCTTGATTTCAACAGCTATTCAGTATTTGGATGGGCGAGGTTTATAACAGATACAGCTTTGCGTAATAAAGAAGTTAAATGAAAAAGGACAATAGTAGAGGTGGATTTTGATGAGTAATGAGCCAAATGGTTTCGCTAAATATTTAGTCATATTTGTAGATATTCTTGGAAGCCAAAATAGAGTTGATTTTCAAGAGACATATAAAATTAACAAAATTTTTCATGAAGAGCTTGAAAGAAACAAGCAAAATGATATGATGCACACGGTGTATTTTAGAAAAATATATACATTTTCTGATTGTGCTTATATTTTCTATGGCTTTAAAGACGGAATATCTGATGAACGTAAAGATGAGGGCGAACTATTTAAAGTGGCATTGTGTAATTGTGAGCCAATATTTTTACGATTCATTAAAGAAAGAATTCTTTTTAGAGGTGGAATATCTTATGGTGATGCTTATGTTGACCCTTCAAAAAGTATGTTTTTTGGAGATGCGGTGAATAAGGCGTATAAGATGGAGTCAGAAATAGCAATTCATCCTCGTATTGTTATAGATGATTATATTGCTGAAGCAGTTTTAGAAAATATATCATCAGTAAAATATAAAATAGTTGCAAAAAAACCTGAATATATATCTATTTTGGGGGCAGGACTGGTTCCTAAAATGCCAGAAACAGGTGAGGGAATCATTGAACAGGATATTGATGAAAAATATATCTATAATTATCTGCACTTTCCAGAGAATAATATAATCTTGCAGGATTACTATCTGTCTGGTGAAAGTTTTATAAAAGAGTTAATAGACTTTTGCTTTGAACAAATTGATAGAAATATGAATTATAAAATTATTGATAAGTATTTTTATCTTCAGAGATTTGCTCAGAATAAATTAGAAAATTTGCTAATGTCATCTGATTGTGATTTGCAATGAAAATGATTAAGTAATTATCCTCTTTGAACGCATCATTACATTTTTATGGATTGGTAATTATATTACCTAGTAGATGTGTATAATGTTATTTGTTGTATCGTAAATCCAAGAAATGGCTCTCTTGAAAAGAAAAGAAAGAAATTGACTGATATGTATCTGGATGATAAAATTTCTAAAGAAGCTTATGACGATAAATACAGTGAGCTAGGAAATAAACTGGACAAATGCGAGGAAGAGAGAGCAATATTCTCTGACTGTGCATTATCACAGAAAAACATTGCAGATAAGATAAAAGCTATCAGAGCCAAGCTAAAGAACGCTGATGTTCTTGACCAATTTGACAGAGTGGTATTTGAAAGCCTGGTCGAGAAGGTTATAGTTGGAGAGCAGGCAGATGATGGTACAGTTGATCCATATAAGCTGACCTTCGTATAAAAGGGCATGGATGAAAGAAGCATACCGGATGCGAGAGACAGATATATGAATCTTCATAAAGCAGTTTAGTCGATTAAAAATTGAGGTGACAAGATGAAAGACAACAAGCGTGAAATTAGCATTGTTCGTTCTTCAGCAGCAGAGTATCTTACATTTATAACTGCAACTGGAGAAGGAGATGTTAATGCCATATATTCTGATGAAAATGTATGGCTTACCCAGAAAATGATGGGGGTATTATATAATGTAGAGACAAATACGATTAATTATCATCTGAAAAAAATATTTATGGATAAAGAAGTAGATGAGAATTCAGTTATTCGAAAATTTCGAATAACTGCCGCTGATGGAAAAACATATAATACCAATCATTATAATCTGAGTGCAATCATTGCGGTAGGAAATAAAGTGGATTCTCCGAGAGCTATCCAGTTCAGAAAGTGGGCAAATCATATAATTGAGGAATTTGCGGTTAAAGGATTTGCTATGGATGATGAGAGATTAAAAAATTTTGGAACTGTTTTAACAAAAGATTATTTTAAGGAGCAGTTAGAAAGAGTACGGGAAATCCGCCTCTCAGAAAGACGATTTTATCAAAAAATAACAGATATATATGCAACAAGTATAGATTATGATGCACATTCTTTAACAACAAAAAAATTCTTCGCAAGAGTACAGAATCAGCTTCATTGGGCAATTCATGGAGAAACTGCTGCAGAAACAATTTATCATAGAGCAGATAGTGATAAGGAAAATATGGGGCTGACAACATGGAAGGATGCTCCAGATGGTAAAATTCAAAGGTTTGATGTGGTTATTGCTAAGAATTATCTGACAAAAGAAGAGTTATCTTCAATGGCAAGAATAGTCAATGCATACCTAGATTTAGCAGAGCTGAGGGCAGAGGAAGAAGTTCCGATGACTATGGAAGACTGGGCTGAACAGTTTGAAGGGATTTTAAGACTGAGTAAGAAAGAAATATTAACAAATGCAGGTAGTATATCTGCAAAGATAGCAGAAGAACATGCACTTACCGAGTTTGAAAAATATAGAGTAAAACAGGATAAGCTGTATCAAAGTGATTTTGACAAAATATTGATAGGAGAAGTTGTTGACAATGAAATAGATGATACTGAGGACAATAAAAACAACAAGGAGGAGCTTTGAAATGAGCGATAATCATGACTTGTTGAATGATAATGATATGTATTCTTTTTCGGGTTACGAGGCGGACGATATGTGTTCCAACAATGGTATTGACGCATGTGTAGACTGTTGTTCTTTTGTCCAAACAAAAATCGGATGAATAGTTAATAAAGAGAGGTGCATATGCTATGCCAGGTATACTTGTGGTTGAAGATGATGAAAATTTAAATCGTGGAATTACATTCTCACTGAAAAAATCCGGATATGAGGTTTTTTCAGCAGAATCAGTGAAAAAAGCGA
>ERZ772991.644-NODE-644-length-40854-cov-4.032648_pt1 | contig 40854 bp, 59 predicted proteins | sample MGYA00511128_ERZ772991 | MGnify/ENA primary metagenome ERZ772991 (study PRJEB29015, sample SAMEA2737655) | human gut metagenome | biome: human gut; feature: human-associated habitat; material: faeces | place: China | collected 2012 ... | reverse complement strand
TCAGTACGGAAAGAGCGCTGTCTCCAGCGCCCCTCCTCATCCTTGAACTTGACGGCCCATCTGCCGTCACCGCGCTTTGCTACGCTCATGGGATTTCCTTTTCACGTCAGCAAAAAACGCCTTCCCTGCTTTGGGGGATAGCGTATCACGAGATGATTTTCTAGCCCCTTGGTTGAGTTCGAGCAGTTCGAGAAACCGTTGGTAGAGACGTTGGTCTTCAATCTCTAACTCCCGACGCCGCTGTACGATTGAGCGGATTTCCGAGATTGTCGTTTCCATAGTTGTCTCCTTTCATCCTACGCGGCCCGCTCGTACACCCGCGTCCCGATCTCAGCGATCTGCGGGTCGACCTTTTCGAGCGCATTGCACAGCGTGGTCAGCGTCTTAAGCAGGTTGTGCCAGTGAAGGCCCCGGAAGTAGACGGGGCAGGTGTTCCGGGCGTCTTCGAGAAAGGTCAGCCCGGCCCACATCCCGGCGCCCCATTGCGTCCAGCGGGAAGCGTCCCCGGCAGCCGCCTGAATGTCCCCGACATGCCCGGCAAGGATATGGAACCGGGCATCCAGATCTCGTTTAGCGCCTGCGGAGAGCCTGCGTTTCTGCGTGTCATCCGCGCACCGTTCGATCCAGCGGTCGACCTTCTCGACTTGTCTGCCAAGGTCGCCAAGCTGCGCCAGCATTTCGGGCTTCAAGAAAGAAATCGCCACGGTGATCATGGACAAGGCCAGAACGCAGCGGGTATGCTGGATTGCCTCGTGCGGGTACGGGATTACGGGGTTGATGGGGCTTCGCATGATTGGTTCTCCTACAACAAGGTTCCTTGCGTCTGGACGCCGCCAAAGATGACGGTGATTTCGTCGTCCACCTTCTTTTCGAGTTCCTTGGCGCGGGACAGGTCGGCCTTGTCCCGCGTATCGAAGTAACGTTTCTGGGCCGCCCGCATGTCGCGGACAAGAATGGTGAAACGGGAAATCTTCTCAGGCATGGAGTCCTCCAGAAAAAGGAAAAGCCCCTGTTCGGGGCTTAGCTATTCGGTTCGTACCGAGCTTCTTTATAGAAAACAATCCAGTGTGTTTTCAGATTGGTTGTCGTGGTATGTCCCAAAAGAGGGCGTTGCGGAAAACAAGAAAGCACTTCGCGTAGGCTGATCTGTGTTTCGTTCCACTTGAAAATCAGCGTTCCTCCGGGCTTGAGGACGCGCCAGCACTCTAAAAAGCCTTTGGCTAGATCGGTGTGCCATGTCTCCCTTGTGAGTTTTCCGTATTTTTTCCCTTGCCACGAGCGTGGACCACATCTTTCAAGGTGTGGCGGATCAAAAATGACGAGATGGAATTTTTCATCGGCGTGAGGCAGGGCCCTGAAATCGGCAACGGTATCAGGAGAAACCCTAAATACTCTGCCGTCGCAAAGTACATGCTCTTCACGTCGGATGTCGCTATACAGTACCAGAGGATTCTGCTTGTCGAAGTAGAACATGCGGCCACCACAACATGGATCCAGTACTTGAGGGAGGGTGCTCATTCAAACCCCCGTAGATATGCCTGCCAATAAAGCTCTGCTGTTTCACCCGGATACGACTTGTAGCGTGTTTCGGTTGTTGATTTACACGTCCACCATCGTTTCACCGCGTGTCCATATGCTTTCCAAATCCCCGGCCACCTCCGCATGGACTCATCGCGTTGTCGTGTGGCTCCGGGGGATGAACTGAGGATGAAAGGGCACACGACACAGCCGATACGTGAAAAACCTTCATCGTATAATGATGGATATTGTAATCCTCGACTCTCAATAAATTCCCATACGGCCCATTCGGGCCATGCAAAAATCGGCTTGTAAATAGTTTGCTTGCGAAAGCTGTCTATTCTTGGGCGGGATGCGCGACGCACCGATTCTTCCGCTCGAATACCCATTATGCGATGACGTAAGGGATGATTGTCTGACGGTTCTTTTTTCAGCACATCGCAACACCAACGCTGCATACGTAATGGAGGAGCCTTCTTTTGTATGGCCTCCCACATCGTCATTTTTGAGTATAACCACGTCACTTCGGGGTAGTGCATCCGGATGAAGCGTACGACTTCCGGCGGATCGATGCGGGTGCACGAGTAAAACGCCTGATGTTTGACCCCTGCTATGCGGCACAGTTCAAGAGACACGATAGAGTCTTTACCGCCGCTGAATCCCACAAAAAAGCCTTCCGGCGGTTCGTTCTCCCGCAGGAAGGCTATCGCCTCGGTTGTATAGTCGCGCAGTTCGTATCCGGGCAGTGAATACTGCCGGATGGTATTTTTCATTCTTTTGGCTCCGTGGCTTCAAAGAAGTCCTGCAAAATTTCATCGGGGGTTGATTCCATGCCCGGCATCCCGGCTATGACGGAAGACATGTCTTGCACCATCTCGATCAGCATCGGCACGGCGTTGCACGCGGCGACGATGTAGGCGGCGTCGGCTCTGGTTATGCTATCCGTAACGTTTGCATCTTCGCTTTCGATAGAGGAAAAAGGCCAGATAAACCCCATACCGTCACGAAGGGGTTCAATGTTATGCTTCCACGGCCCCGGCGTTGCTGCTTTCCTAAGCCTTTCAAGCTCGTCAAGCCACTCCTGCGCTGTCATTCCGCTATGTCCTCCCACATCTCATCAGTAACTAGAGCACACCACCCGTCTGGTGTAGGCCAGAACGGGCAACAGCCATTTTCCACTGGGCACGCACCACGGCGGCATCGTTCGGCAAGCTGTGTTGGGGTGAAGTCTTTATACTCTGGCAGTACGTCCTCATTATACCAATCAGCTGGAGTGACTTTTCGGCATCCCTTCATCATCTTGCAGTGCTCACCGCCTCCCGCTGGGCACCCGGACTGTCCCTCGCTGTGCGCGCATAGATAAGCGCGTATCAGAGCCCGCTTGGAATACTTTTCAAGATGTTCTATCTTCATCCTTCTTCTCCTGCGCGCTGTTCAGCACTTCTTCCCAAGCTTGAGGAGTAACGTCTGAGCACCACACCTCTTTCATAGGGCAATTTTCTGTTTCTTCGCCATGTAGAGGGCATCGAGTATAAACCGATGCACTGATTTTGCACATATATGCCAGCGCAATTGCCTTTTTTGAGCACTTCATGATTTCATCAAGAGTGGTTTCGTTCATTGGTCCATCTCCTCTTCAACGATAATGCGCGCTTCCCGCAGAATGTACCACGCTAGGCTTTTGGCTTTGAAACCATCAAAGAACTGCCAGTTATTAGAACTAAAATCTAGTTCTGATGCGTTCTCAGCGATATATCGTGATACCCTTGCCTCGAACTCGGCGGCGTCGCGGTAGTCTTGCGGGATCACCATCGCCAAATCATGAATGGGGTATCCAGCTTTCTGGCAAATCTCACGAATCACAGGGCTACATGTCTGCCTGCGCTTCTTGCACCGGAAGCACACGTTCTTCCGAAACTCCAGCCACCTCTTTTCCTTATCCGTCAGCATATTTCACCCCGCGCGTTGTTCATGCAGCCGCGCCCCTGCATACTATCCACAACACCCAAAGAAAAAAGGCGACCCACATCAGTGTGAGCCGCCTTTCGTTTGGGGTCATTCGTCGCCTTCGTATGGTGTTACATCCAGCACGTTGTAGGCGTACCTGTGCCGTCGGGATGGTTTGCCCCCTTCCGTGATGGGGAGCACGCGCAGGTCGTAGTAGGGGTAGGAGGGGGTAAAGAGGATTTTATCGACCTTTGCCGGACTGGTGCCGTCGCGATCCCATCCGGATACGATGTCGCCTTCCTTATATGGGCAGACGGCGACGGCGGCGTCACGTTTGGCGATTTCAAGAGCGTTCTTCGCCTGTTGCACGGCGCGTTCGCACCTTCTGACCTCATCAACGAGTTCCATGATTTCAGCGTCGTTCATTACCGTTCCGTGTGATGCGTGTTGAGGTTATGGGTTCATCTTTTGCCTGAGTTGGTCGGCAAGCTCGGGAACCACGCCGAGCAGGGCCGCCCGGAGTATCGGCTCAAGGCTCTCTGCCGCCTGCTGTTCCGACAAAACAGGCGTCGGGGGTGTATCCGTTCCCGCCACATACTGCGGGCCTTCGCCGGTGCGGATCCACGAGGGATTGAGGCTTTTCTTATTGAAAAGCGTCAAGATCCAAGAATCGGGGATGTGGTTGCGCCGTTTCGCATCCGAAATACTACTCTGCTTCACACCGAGCATAGCGGCGACATCCGTTTGCGTGCGCAGGCCCGTGGACTGAAGTATCCGCTCATAGGCGTCTTGGAAAGACATGGCAAGTTCTCCTGTGAAGCCCCCGGTCTGATAAAGGCCAAACCGGGGGGTGGATGCTACGCGATGACCTTCACGCCTTCAGGCAGGTTTTCAAGCAGCCATGTGCGGATGTTGGCGATGGCTTCCAGCTTCCACGCGCCGCCGTCGCACTCGATGAGCTTGCAGGCCAGCGGGCAAGACTGGAGCCTGAACACGACCTTGTGCGCGGGCTGCGCGACTTCCGCGAAGGTGCTGAACGGGAAGACGACCGCCGGGGACGGTACGGGAACTTCTGCCTTGCGTGCCGCGCCCTGCCGGATGGACACTTCCTGCGACACGCCGTCGTCCTGTACGCGGACTTCGGAGGTGTCCACGAGGTTGCCGCTGATCTTGATGAGCGCATCGAGATCGTCCGAGGGGACAAAGCAGGACTGGAGATAGGGGACGAACTCGTCGGGAGAGGTCCAGCTTCCAAAACGGTGGGCAGGGATGACGGCGTCGGCCCGCATGTACGTGGTGCGCTGTTTCCAGCCCCCGAAGGGGACGGACATAACCCTCACGGTCGTCACATCGCAGACGTGGACAAGGAGCTTGTCGAGTTCCAGCCCGTCGGGGTTCTGGTTGAGGTAATCCACCACGGCCTGCAAGGTGCCCACGGTGAGCGTGTCCTGTTCCGCGTCATGGAGGCGTTGCCATTCCCCTTCCGGGTCACGCTTGTAGAACCGCAACCCGTCTTCCGTGACATGAACGGGAAGCGTAGCCTTGGCCTTGCCGTCAAGGGATTCGAGTTCCCGGCCTACGCCGATGAGGTGCCTGTCAGCTTCAATACGGTTGATTTCCATGTGATTTTTTCCTTTTGTTACTGGTTGATGGGATGTTCCTCAGCCTTCTTGAACGGGGTGACGTTCACGGTCACGCTGCCATTGCCCCTGAGTTCCGTAGGGGACGTGCCGTCAAAACGGTACTGGTCGGGGCGGTTGTCGGTGAAGGACTCGAACAGCATGGGCGCGCCGTCCAGCTTGTCGAGCACGACCGGGATGGTCTGCGGCTCCTGCGGCTGGAGGTTGGTCGTCACGACCGCCTTGGATGCGATCAGCGTCCGGCTCTCGTCGGGCTTGAAGGTGATCTTGAGGGTGACGGTGCGGGGCTTGTCCGGCGGCGTGTTCACGTCCGCGATGTTGTCCGCGACCTTGGCAAGCGCGATGTTGACGGCTTCGACCACGCCGCCGTTGTTCATGGTTCGCATGTCGAGAGGGCTGCTCATGGCTCTTTCTCCTTATGGTAAAAGAAAGGCCCGGTGGTGAGCCGGGCCGGGGTGGTTATTCAGGGTTACTTAACGGTGCCGCTGCCTTTGCGCTTTGAAGCCTGTCTTTCAGATCTTGGGCGGCTTTTGTCGTATTTTTATGCGTGTCTTCGGAGTCGTCTTTTTTGGCGTAATCAGCCCATTTCGCTTCACCACTTCGGATTGCATTGTAAACCAACTCCAGATCTTCAAGTTGTGCTGTGCTTGCCTTTTCAATACTTACGCCTAGATAGTCTCCTAAGTCTTCAGGAGTGATGCGATAATATGCGAAGCAGTCACATATTTTTCTGATTCTTTCATGCGGATCGCGAACTGCTCCGCGCCTTGCTTCCCTTGCAGTCTCAAGGGCTTCGTCGATGATATCTTGGGGGATAAGCCGCAAACCCTCATTTCGGACAACTTTGGAAATGGCTGCCGCCTCTTTCGTGGCAAGTTCCTCTTCCGTGGCTCTTACAATGAATACGTCTTTGCCGTATGTGTTCTTACGTGACCGTAAAACCTCTCTCCCGGATGAATCTTTTCGTTCTACGGTTTTGTTTACAGTGATCACCTTGGAAAAGCTGGTGTTGGTTTCGAGGTCGAGTACCTGAACCCTGATTTTTCTGAATTCGTCTCCCTCAAATAGGGTAGAGGTATCTACGCGGATATTCCCCCATTGCTGAATCGCAAGTTCGGCGAAACGGATTGAAGGGCCGTATATCTTCCCCCCACCTACAGGCTTGGCATATTCAACCCTTTCTGCGAATGCCGCCCGCTTGCACGCGTCAAGAATGCGTTGCCGACTCTGCATGAAATTTCTTGGCCTGTGCGTTGCCATGATATACGCAGCTTGAACAATGGCTTTTGCTTCCTCAGCCGCCGCGATTGCAGCCGGGTCGACGGCAACAGGTACGGATGCGGGTTGTGTGGGAACTATTTCCGCGCTTAACATCATATCTTGGCTCATGCAGCTTGCTCCTTTGCAGTATCTCGTACTCTCGGGATTCCGTTTTTATCGACTGATAGGGACACGTCAGCCCCTTTTACCTTGCTCTTGCCAGTAGAAAGGGCCAGCGCAATCAGTTTTTCTTTGCACTGGACCTCGTATGCTTCAGCATCTTTTAAAATACCTCTCGCCTCTCGCCATTCACGAGCCGCCTCGTTCCATTCAGGTGTGTCAATGCGTACTAGCGTAGGCTCAAGAGGCGGAAGGCTTATCTTTGATTCTGTAGCTTGCTCTGGTGCGATACCCGTCAGGACATATCTTTGCCAGAAATCCCGCGCTATATCCCACATCAAACTGATCAAATCGTCATCACGTTGTATTCGTATGATGAGCAGTCTAAATGCGTCAGCATTCCAAGCGCAAAAGTCAGCCCATTGAAGGCCAGTAACAGCCATGTAATGCTGCATCTGTACTTGATAATTTTGCGTTATTCCGTCTTCCTCAAGAGATACGAACTTGCTGTATCTTGGTGCTTTGATTTCGAGAATGCCCGGCGGTACAGCGAGTCCATTTTCCTCCTTAGGAGGAATGACGAGTCCATCCAGAGATGCGATAGCCCATGTCTCTATCGGGTGCCGTTGCATCCCCGGCGTTTGCACTTCGTAGCCTGTGTGTTCCGCATACATGGAACGAATAATAGGTTCCAGAAACCTGCCGCGCTGAATATCCGGGGTATCCTTATCTGGACCGCATCCGTATACCTTGGCTTGCCATACGCCATACGGTGTCCCCCCAAAGGGGCATATTCCAAGAATAGACGGCATATCACTTCCACCTATTCCTGAGCGTCTAGCCTCTAGCCATTCTTGCCTGTTCATCACATCCCCCTCCCCCATTCGCATGAGCCGATGAAGATCGCCACAACCATGAGGACCACGCCCAACGCCCACGGAGGGGGTGCCAAACGCCCGCGCTGAGGTGGCATTGGGAACCGCTTCTTGCCGGGAGGGGTTACGTATACTTCCTTGATCATGCCGCAGCCCTCCGTGCCATGATTTTGAGGTAGTTGGCCTTTGCCAGAAACGACCGTGCGGCGTTCTCGCACGCCGTGACCAGCGTTTCGGCGGTGTAGTATTCCGCGCAGGACGAGCAGATCCAGAAGTCGCGGTGCCTCCTGAGCCTCACGGCCTTGTCGTACTTGAGCTTGCAGTGCGGGCAGAAGATGGCGGCGCTCATGCGACCCTCCTTGCGTCGAGCTTTTCAATCCACAGGCCGACGACTTCGGCATCGGAAACATGCCCGGCGCGTATATCATCATAGAGCGCGATGAGTTCCGCCGCGTCGCATTCCCCGCCGCATTCCGGGCAGGTGAACAGGCCGTTTTCATAGGTGAGGCTATGCCGTTCCCCTTGCTCAAGGCAGTTGGGGCAGGGGAAATGCTCCCGGCTCAGGGCCGTGTCGCGTGCCAGCCGCGCGGCAAGGTTTTCTTCCGCGTCGCGCTCAATGGCGCGCATGATGCAATCTTCCGGGTGATAGCAGGTTCCAAAGGCCCCCTCACGTCCGCAGTTCGTGCCGTAACACATAGAAATACCCTCGTTTTGATGTTTGGCTTGGCGTCCCAAACCCAATGAAAAAGCCCGGTTGGTTCCGGGCTTTTCGATGGGGCTAGGCTGTGGGTTTAAGGGCATCGCAAAATTGATGGGGCAGAAGCCCCATACCAATCATCTTCATCCAGGATTAAAACTCGCCTGAACTCTGATTTTTGAATATGTATGAGTTCTACCGGGGTTACAGTTTGAATCCATGCCCGGCGAAATGCCCCCATCTCGTAATGATAAATGCAGACGCGAATCATGATCTGTTCTCCTCAATCGACAATTCCACAAATCTGCTTGGCATAATACGTTGCGGCATTGCTCCGCATCCGTTGCCATGCTCCCTTGCGCGGGCTCCAGCGAAAGCCGTGACTCTTGAGCTTGGTCCGCGTGTCGGCGTCGGGCTTATCGTCGAACAAGATTTGCAGCCGATTCTCTTCAACGTTGTCGACGATGGTTCCGCTAGCGAAAGGCGTCTTGATGGTCACGTTCTGAGCCGTAGCCTTGAGCTTTTCAATCCGTGCCTTGATGCGCCGTATCTCCGCACTGTTGTTCGCCAGAGAAAATTGTGGGTACGGTTGATGGTGACAGCTCGTCATGGTTGCCCGCATCTTGTCGATCTGGGCTTGCGTCATGCCGAGGGCGAGCAAGGCCGCATCGCCTTTCTTGAAAGCCTTGTTCACTTCCTTCATCCATGCATGGGCTCTTTCCCTTTCCGCCAGCTTCTTTTCAAGCCGTTCCAAGGCGTCCGGGGCATCCGAAGAAATGCCGCTCTGCCCTACGCATTCGGCTTTCTCTTCATAATATGCGGCCTTCTTGTCGAGACTGATCGCCTTGTCCATCGTCTGACCGATGCGGGCACGGTATCGGCGGTCCCGGCCTTCCGAGTGATGCCCCACAAGAATGGGCTGCCCCATCGGTATGATTGAAGCCATTTTTTCCGCTTGGCGGGCGGCTGCATCGCTCTCCTGCCGGGCTCTTTCCGCCCGCAGTTCGTAACGTTCCCGGCGGGCTTCCTGCCGTTCGTAATAGTCGGCTTGCGGCATATCCTTTTTCCTCCCTTTTCGTATTGTTTCCAGCCAGAACCGTTATCGTTCCGGCTGGTTCAATGCGAAAAAGTCCTTTTCCTCTTCCTTTCTCTTCCCCGGCTTGCTTTATCCGCCGGGGGCTCGGGCTTGCCGCTGGTGTCCAGCTTCGGGCCGTCATCGCGCTGATTGTCAAAGAGCCGTGCGGGGCTTCCCGCGAAATTCGTCACCCGGCGTAGCGGGCTTCCGCTTCGGAGAGCCAGCCGCTGAACCAGCCGTCGAGCAAGCCCTTGGGCTGGTAGTCGCTGGCGTTCACGACCACGCCGCCGAACTCGCTTGCGAAGTCCTGCGCTTCGATGAAGCTGTCGAACTCATCAACACAATCCAGTTCCGAGTTGTTCGGGTTCTGGCTGATTACGATGTAGGCGTTCGTGGTGGTCATGGCTGTTCTCCTTTCGGGCGGGGTTTGTTCCCCGTCTCGTTGAAAACAGAATAAAAATTATTCATGCTGTTGTCAATATAAAATTAGAATAAATTTTCTTCTTTTTTACCTAACAAAAAAGCCCGTTTACCGGGCCATGCTGAAAAAAGTTTGCTCAGGGCATGAAAAAAGGCGGCTGCGTGGGCAGTCGCCGGGGTAAGAAGGTGGGGGCAAAGAAAAGGCCAAGGACGAATCCTTGGCCTCATAGCAAGCCCATATGGGCCAAATAGACACTACAGCGGATTGCAATCTCTCTTCTGTAGCGGCCTGAAGGACGAACCCGCAGGACTTAGGCCACACCATGCTGGTGGGCGCCGACAGCCTTAATATAGGCTAGATCTTTTCAAAGTCAATGGAGTTTATACCAATAGCCGCCGCTACACAGCGGCGAACTTCGCGCATTTCGGGTTCGCTTAACCTAAGCTTTACATATAATCTATTGCCGAATTTGTCTTTTCCTTTTGAAGGCATAAAGAGACGCTGAAATCCTACGGCTGAAATCATATCGCCTTTCAGCCAGTGGACTTTAGAATCGTAAGGAGCGGGCAGGGTCTTAGGGGTATTGATCAAACAGTGCCAAGGCTGTTGTTCTTCCGGGTCAGTGGTGCTTAATGGTGCAACAAGACACAAACGTGGAGAAACCGAAGATAGTATGATAACTGGCCTTTTCTTAGTCATTTCAGGTTCTATTCCGCTAAATTCGCATAGAAGAATGGAACCAATTTCAGGTTGAAACTTTATAGCCATATCCTACTTACCCGCCGCCTTGACCGCCTTCAACGCCTCGCGCCCCACGTCTACCCATGAGAGGCCAACGGACTCGCAAAGATTGATCATATCCGCCCACCGGAGCTGTTGCGGCTGCCTCTGTCCTGCCTTCCCCTGCCCCCGTTTAATTGCCTGAACCTTCATCCTTGGAAATGGCATAAACGAAAATGCCATCTTGCCCACAGACTCATCGGACAGGCCGATTTTTTTCTGTTGTTCTTCTATCACTTCACGAACAGCCTGTTCAAAAATGGCCATTTCATCCTTGGTCAGCATTGCTTCCACTCCTGATTTTCCTCCTCCATAGCACGGTTTTTATTCTTTTTGGAATTGAACAGGAATTGTTCGTTGACAAAAGAATAAAAAATATTCATATTGGCGTCAACAGGGCACGCCCAACCGCCCCGCGAAGAAGCGAACAGGAGGGAGCAGGCCACCGCATGAGGGGCATGGTTGCCGGGGGAGGTAAACCCGCTGGCGGCATCCATCCAAAGTCCGACGAACCAGAAGCCAATGCGTCGGCGGGTAGAGTTTGAGGGAAGAAGACCTTGGCAGGGTGCCGCAAACGGCATTGACGCTTCCCAGCTCACACGGTTTGCACGTTGTGGGTGCCTGAATGCGAGAGACGGCTCCGTCCGAATCACGCAAGGCGCAGACCCGGTTGGGGCAATCCCTGACAAGGGGAGTTTTGCGCCTTTCGCTCAAGACTCACCATCCGAATCAGGGGAAGCTCAAATGCCTTTATGTCTTTCTGGTTCTTTGCCTTTCTGCCTTTCCTCTTCGGCATATGCCTTTTCCCCTCTTCGCTACCGAGAACTAGGGTTCAGGGCGGGAACCGCCCTCTTGCCGAATGGGGAGGGGGGAAAGATGAAAAAAGGGCACGGAATCTCAAAAGCCGTTTTCAATTCTTTTTGAGATTCTGCGAAGTGTGAAAAAACGCTGAAACAGGACATTTTACCCAACCGTTGACAACCCGTCATCAGTTGAAGGCTCTTCGACAACCAGCCCCGGCGATCCGCCCAGTCCGTTCCGGCCCACGCATCCCTCACAGGGGCGCGTCCCGCAGCGGTGGCATGGTGGGGAGGGAAACGCGCTTGGAAGGCGGTTTAGACCGGGGCGCGAAACCATGCCGAAAGGCAAAAGAAAAGGCGGCTCCGAAGAACCGCCTATGGTAGAGCCGCCGAACTTTTTTAGAAGCTTGCCGCCGTTTGCGGTTCCGTAAAACCGCCTCCAAGAGTTGGTAGCCGCCGAACTTCCCTAGAAGCTTGCCGCTGCTTGCTAGCAGAAACAAAAAAAGTGGTTTTGTGTCAATTAGATGTTAAATGTAAACAGTTATAATGTTAAATATAGAGTTTTTGTATGCGTTGCGCACAAATTGATTCCTTTCCACAAAACCCGGCGGAGCCAATCCCCGCCGGGCGCGCGTCCCCATGCTGGCACATCGTCGCATGGTTCGGGACAACGGCCTATCCGCTGTCCCTTTCATACGACCGCTGCCTCGCCTTGCCTTGCCTTGCCTTGCAATGCCATGCCACGCCACGCAATGCCTTGCAGTGCCCCGCTCAGTCTGGATGCTTCCGCATCCTTCCCGCCAACGTCATGCGCTGGCGGTGGGATACGAAAATTGTTGTCTCGAGTTTTGTTGCGGGCTTGTCTCGGAACCCATGTTGCCGCCCAGTCGCCTTTCCGCGCCTTTGCTCGGCCCGCCGTCCCCTCGCGGCCTGTCTTCACATCACCAGTCTAACGGGCCTCTTTCGAGCTTTCCGGGCGGCCTCTTGCTCCGCCCACCGTATCGCTACGGCCTTCATGCCGCCCAAACCGGCTTCCTCCGCCCGGGGTTTCGGCTACTTTCCGGCTGGTGTGCCGGGCGTGTTCGCCTTCCCCGGGCGTCGTGAGTCCATAATACCAAATGGCAACACAACGTCAAGCATAAAGTTTACAAATGGTATCACATGAAGTAAAACAATAACCACCGGCACCAAACGGCATCGGCGGTCACGTCCCATAGGGCACAAAAAAGCCCCTCACGAGGAGGGGCGGGGAGAAAACTATGGACAATATCAAAAATGTTAAAATGTCAGAAGTTCTTAAAGTGATCCAAGCTGATCTCGAATTTTTCAAACACAAGAAAGGAACTGATATGCTGGCTCACAATATCCATGTATCATTCAATCTCGACGAGGAAGGGCGCATCTCCCAAGAAAAAACAGGGATAGAGATATTGGTTATCCTAAACAACTATCAATCTATGTAGGTGATGCGAAGTGTGGCCTTAAAATAATTCATACAAGGGCCACGTTTCGTGTTTCCTGTGCATTTAATTGAAAAAGACACTTCTTCAAGCCTTTTAACCTTCATTGAGGAACATTCATATGAAAAAAGATAAGGCATATAGTGTTGGGCTGGATGTCCACGATCTGGACAAACAGCAGATTGAAGAAAAATGCCAGCATTTCATTGAAAAACTAAAGCTTCACTGTGAACCCTGCGGACTTGAATCCGTCTTGCAAGCTTTTGAGGAGCTCATTTTCCATCTTCGCGAGATCAGACTTAATGTGGTTTTCAAGTCGAAGGTTTAACCCGCATTCACAGGTAAATACACCGTGTTCTGTATAGTCATCTGGGTCAAGCCTTGTGACCTTTCCACAATCAGGACATGTAAAATCAAAAAAGTATTCGTCCCCGACCGTAACGAATTCAAGGCAGTCTTTGGCATTTTTCATTCTTAACTCCTTCCCCCCGCTCCGGCGGGGATTTTCATTTGCCGCTACATGAGGCCGCACACAGCATCAGCAAAAGCCCGTCAATATCTGTGGCAAGACCGTACAGGCAACCCTCGATCATGCTGTTCGTGTGGTTAAACGGTGTATCCCCGCCTTGTCGGAAGTCGGTACGAATACCAAAGATAGGTAGGCCCTTGGCGTAGGCGTACCCGATTTCCCAAGCCGTGCCGTCATCAACCTGAGTGCCGTCAAGCAGGGCGACAACGCAGGTACTGTGGTCAATGGCATTGCGGCACGTATCAAAGATAAGGGAGAGCGCCCCGGGGCCAGCGGCTTTGATTTGGTCCGAGGTGAGCAAGTCTCCCGGCCAGACCACGGAGTGTCCTGCTGCGCGTAGGCGTTCGGAAAGTTTACCGTGCCACGTTCGTTCGGCATCTGAGAAAAGGGGGCCAGCCTGATAGATTTTATACATGTGGCACTCCACGGTTATTTGCAGCTTACGTCACTCCACGCCCAGACGACGCGCCCGACGATTGCCTTGGTCCAATCCCCCTCGAAGTCTTCCATAAGGCTGTAGACCTCTGGAGGATTCTCGGCGGCGTTATCCGAATAGTAGGTGATGCGATAATCCTTTTTCTTAGGCTGGTTTTCCGCTGCCACACGCTTGATTTTTCCGCTACCGTCGGCGGGATCGAGGACAAGCATGATTCTTCCCTTAAAGTTCATCACGTCCTTATCCTGCCTATCCACCAGCACAATATCCTGCGGCTTGAGCGTGGGAACCATCGAAGTTGAATGCTTTCCGAGCATGACGGCGATCAGATCGCGCTTGTGTTGAATGGCCCGCTGGTGACGCCAGACGAGGAACCACGAGATGAGTTCATTTTGTGGAATGATGCCGGGACCCGCGCCGACTTCTTCCACAAGGGGGACGGCAAGATAGTCTTCATCCGGGGGAGGGGGAAGGTCTTCTCCTGCTGGGGCTATCTTTGCATCAACGAAACATACATCTTTTGACGGGGTATCAAGAGCTCCCCAGTTAAATGTAAGTCCTATAGTGTCAAAAACTTTAGATACTTCAACAACGCTAGGGTTTCTTTCTCCAGAAATCCAGCGCGACAAAGTTACCGAGTTGACGCCGCTGAGATCCGCAAGCTTTCGGATACTGCCAGCGTCTTCAACCGCTTTTTTCAAAGCACGAAGAACCGAATCAAAAAAATTTTCCATATTTATAGTGATACCAATTGGTAGTAAAAAGTCTATGCCACATATGGTATCATTGCTTTACAATAATGATACCATAAGGTATGTTCTACCCATGAACGCAAAAATTACTTCTGAAGTCAGATTTTTTTTAGAGCGGCACAAGCTATCCGCACGGAAGCTTGCCATTGAAGCCGGGGTTACTCCGGTAATCGTAACCCGCGTTCTGTCCGGAGAGCGTCAGGATATGCTTTCCTCGAACGCTGATGCGCTGAGGGCGGCGATGGCTCGCCTTTCCATCACAGCCGCCCCCAGCACTCCCACCGAACTCGAAGAGGTGAGCCATGCTGAATAACTTTTTCCTCGCCGTTGCCGTGGGGCTCGTCATGCTTGTCGTTTTCATGCCCAGAGACTAGCCCCTCCGCGCACCGCCGGGCCACGGCTTCTGGCGTGGGGTAGTCCTCGGCGCGGTAGCACTTCCAGCTGATGGTCCCGCCGGACAGGATGCGGACGCGCCACACGGGACCGCGTCGGGTGATGAGCAGGTGAACAAGTTCCATGCCCTCCAGAATAGGGCGGCACACAAACAGGATGAACGGTGAAATGATGACAATCCCCACACTTGAACACGTTATCGAAGCCGTACAGACGGCGGTGAAGAAGTATCCCGGCGGCGTCCGGGCAATGGCGGCGGAAATGGATATGGCTCCGTCGAGTCTCGGCAATGTCCTCAATCCCTACGCCGATCGTACGTCCGTCAAGCTCGGGCTGGAACAGGCCGCGTTCATCATGCATCAGACGGGCGACGTGTCCGCCCTCCAGCTTCTTGCGGCGGATCTCGGATTTTCGCTTCTTCCGATGTGTGCGGAACCTGACAAGGGCGTGGAAGGCGAACAGCTCGATGATGTGGAGCGTCTTGCAGACCTGCAAAGGGCCATACGTAGGAATGCGCCGCAGAAGGTGCGGGCAAAGCTGTTGGGGGCCCTGATCATCGACCTGATGGAAACGGAGACGGCTGTGCAGCATGAAGGGAGGAAGGGAGAATGCCGATCCTGATTTGCCAACAGTGCGACCGGATGTTTGAGGTGACTCCCAGCCGCGAGCATTCGGCAAAGTTCTGCTCGAAAGAGTGCCAGCTTGCCGCCACCCAGAAAAAAGAGGCCAAGTGCGAATGCTGCGGAAAGGAGTTCAATCCCCTCAACCGCAAGAACCCGCGTTTTTGCTCCCGCATCTGTGCCAGCGCAGCGCAAAGCGGCTTGAGCCGGGAAGCGTATCTCGCAAAAAAAAGCGCAGCCAAGGCAGACCCCCGCAAGGGAAAGCATCTGTGCGCGGGAGTTGCCGGAAAGAGCTGCGGGAGGTGGATCACCGACTACAGATGCCCTAAATGCTGGGAAAAGTTGCGTAAAGGATCCGACGCTGAGGGGCTTCCCTCATACGAATTTCACGGAAGAAGATCCAGGGGCATGGAATGGGACTTGTAGGTACGGGCCCCTGCCCCCACGGTCGGCTTCACCGCGACGGGCGCCGCGTCCTGTGCTTTGCGGACTGGTCGAAAGAGTACGGAGTCCCGGCATGGTTCACGAAAAACGGCTACGTCAAAGATGTGCGGTTCTGCCTGAACTCCTGCGAGAAGAGGCCGGGCATTGTTGAAGTGGAACTTGAAGGTTTCAAGGCATAGGCAAAAGAAAAGGCCCTCTGAGGAGAACAGGGGGCCAAACGAAGGGGAATATGATGCGGATACATCAAAGGACTGAATGGAGCATCTCATTAATATGCCGTTCCGTCAAGGGAAAGGTGTGATATGGAACGCGGTTTTTTCAAAATTTATCGAAAGATAGAGGACTCAAAATCGTGGAGCCGGGGTGCGCTGTATCGCGGCCTTATGATCACACTTCTCGAAAAAGCGAACTGGAAGCGCGGTTTTTTCCATGGGCAAGAGATCCTTCCCGGGCAGCTGGCGTTCAGCGGTGAGTGCCTTGCGGATGAACTCGACATACCCAGAACATCGGTTGTTCGCATGTTGCGGAATCTTGAGCTTGACGGCTTTCTGACACGCTCAAACATGAACAACCGATATACGCTTATAACTATAACAAATTGGCACAGTTATCAAGGTGTAGAAAATGAATGTGGTCAACCGATGGTCAACCACTGGTCAACCGACGGTCAACCAGTGGACACTATCAAAGAAGGTAAGAAAGAAAGAATAAATACACCCCCCCCTCCCCCCCACGGGGGGGACGCCTCCGGCGTTGCGGGGGAGTGCTCCTCTGGCGTGATGCCGCAATCCGGACAGGCACGGGAATCACGCAAGCGTTTTATGCCTCCCAAGGCAAGCGAGGTGGAGGCGTACTGCCTTGAGCGTGGGAACGGCATAGACCCTGTAGCATTCGTCGATTTCTACGAGGCGAAAGGATGGTGTGTCGGCAAAACGCCGATGAAAGACTGGAAGGCCGCCGTTCGGACGTGGGAACACGAACGGCGGGAAAAGAGGGCGATGCAGGAACAGGCTTACGCGATGCCGTTGAACTAGCCGGAAGGAGAGGCCATGAAAAGCAAGACGTTCATCGATTTTGGGATCGTCATCGAGCGCGGAGAAAGCCGGACGCTCTGCCCCCAGTGTTCCCCTGGGCGCATGAAGAAGTACGACAAGTGCCTGTCCGTTGACCAAGAGCAGGGCGTGTGGTTTTGCCACCACTGCGGCTGGGCTGGCGGACTTGGGGAAAGCTCCGGCGAGAGGGAACGGGCTGAAAAGACGTTCTCCAAGCCGCACTTCGTGGCTTCGGAAATCGACGACCCCAAGGTGCTGGATTGGTTCAAGCAGCGCGGCATTTCCGCGAAGACGCTTGCCGCGTTTCACGTCAAGTCCGGTCCCGCGTGGATGCACGGGCCGAATGGCGGGGGAAACGTGAACACGATCCAGTTCCCGTTTTACCTGCATGGGGAAGTCGTTAACGTGAAGTACCGTACCGGCGACAAGCGGTTCCGGCAGGAAAAGAACGCCGTCAAGTGCCTGTACAATTTCGACATGGCCGAGAAGAGCGTTTCCGAACGCCTGCTGGTCACGGAAGGGGAGATGGACTGCCTCGCCTTGTACGAGTCCGGGTACACGGCGGTGGTGTCCGTTCCCGACGGCGCTCCTTCCCCTGAGACGAAGAGCTACGCCAGCAAGTTTGACTTCCTACACGGAGCGGAGGCGTTGCTTGACCGCTTCAAGTTCATCGTGCTTGCCGTGGATAACGATGCGCCGGGAAAGAAGCTCGAAGAAGAACTTTCCCGGCGCATCGGGATGGACAAATGCCTGAAAATTCTGTGGCCAGAAGGATGCAAGGATGCCAATGATGTTCTGATCCGGCATGGAGCGGATGCTCTTCGCCGGTGTATCGAGGCGGCGCAGTTTTTCCCCGTTGATGGGGTGCAGTCCGTCAGCGACCTGTGGGACGCCGTATTCACCCTGCACGCTTCCCCGGAGCAGCCCGGAGCGGACATCGGGTGGGAAAACGCGGCGGGGGTGTTCAATGTCGAGCCGGGGCAGATGACGGTGGTTACGGGCATTCCCTCACACGGCAAATCAACGTTCATCGACGCTCTGCGCGTGAATCTGTTCCGGCTTCACGGGTGGGCATCCGCCGCCTTCTCGCCGGAGAACTGGCCAGCCCAGACGCATCTTTCCCTGCTTGCCGAGATGTACGCCCGCAGGAATTTTTACGAGATGACGCAGGACGACTTGTATGGCGTTATGTGCGAGGTCATGCGGGGATTTTTTTTCATTCAGCCTGATCGGGATGAAGATATGATGACCGTTGACGCCATCCTCGCGCGGGCGAAGGCCCTTGTCTACCGGAGCGGGATCAGGGTGCTGGTCATCGATCCGTGGAACGAGATCGAACATGCGATACCGCAGGGGCAGCGGGAGGACCAGTATATCAGCATCCAACTTGCCAAAATACGCCGCTTCGCCCGCGTCAACGCCGTTCACGTTTTTCTCATCGCGCATCCCCGGCAAATCGAGAAAGACAAGAACGGAGGGTATCCCCCGCCGACGGCTTACGACATCGCGGGCGGGGCCATGTGGCGCAACAAGGCCGACAACATCCTGTGCGTCTACCGTCCCAACATGCAGACCAGCGATACGCACGTCTTCGTTCAGAAAATCCGCTTTCGTCGTAATGGCAAGGCTGGGGAAATGTTGAAGTTCTCGTTCCATGTCGGAACGTCAACCTACTACGCGGTGAAGGGGTAGCCCGTGCTCGGAATTCGTCGTTTCCTGAAAACCTGCATCGTGGCGGCGGCCTGTCGGGACTTTATCGACTCCGAGACGGCGCACCGTTTGCTCAGAGTCTTTGGGCTCATCCATGTCTGAGTGCCCACGGTACTGTGAAATCTTCGGCCCCGGCGCGTGTGCAGGGGTGTTTGACGAAAAGGAGTGTGTGATGAGCACAGTGAAAAAATCGGTAATGGAAAATGTACGCCTCGAACTCCCTATCCCTCCGCTTGTCAATCACTACTGGCGGCACATTACCATCAAGGGCACCCCAAGAACGCTCATATCTGTCCGTGGACGCGATTTTAGAAAAAACGTGATGCAGATTGTGGGTGATGAAAAGAAGGCTCTAAAAATCGATTCTCGCGTCAAAGTCAATGTGGTTGTTTGCCCGCCAGATCGCCGTAAGAGAGATATTGACGGGTATCTGAAAGCCCTTCTTGATTCCCTTACCCACGCCGGGGTGTGGCTGGACGATGAGCAAGTCGATTCGATTTACATCACACGCGGAGAAGTGGTGAAGGGTGGAAAGGCTGTTGTCGAGATCCTGCCGATGGAGGTGTGAGCATGGCTGAGAATGAACGGAAATTGCTGTGCGGGTGGAAGTCCATCACAGCCTACACCAGAGTGAGCCGCCTGCTCATGATCCGCTACGCCTACCCCGTCCACGACTGCGACAGGGCAACTCATCACGGGTACGGCGTCTGTGCCTATACCGACGAGCTTGACGCCCACAGGGAGGCTATGAGCGTGCAGCATCGACGTCACGAACAGGATGAAAGGGCTCTTGCGGCGCTTATGCGGCGGCTGTCGGAAGCACGCGGGAAGCACCCTGTTTTCGCTGAGGGCAAATACCACGCGCTTGGCGTCATCGGCGCGGAGTACCACGAGCTGGAGAAGGCCGTGGAGTATGAGTCCGCCGAACGTATGGCTGACGAGGCCCTTGACGTGGCGGTGACCGCACTCCGGTTATGGTGCGGGGAGCACGAGGTTTGGCAATGAAGAAGATTAATAGCGATCCCAGAGACTGCCCAGTATGCGGAAAACGTGGATACCGCTCTTCGCGCACCAAGCGTCCAGATGCTTTTGGAGTCAGGTTCACATACAGATGCCAGTGCGGTTACCTCTGGGATGTGCGCTTGGTGGCCATTGATTGTCGTAAAGCTGGCATCCCTCCAAATGAAGGCGCAATTCAATGTGGTTAAAAAGAAGTCTGTACACAGTGTACAGATTGCCCATTGTCTACGCTCTCCTCCATGTTACGCTCCCGGCAAAAGTCAGGAGCGTTTTTTTATGCACTACACCGAAGCCCGTTGGTCCGGGAAATGGCCGAACTTCACCCCGAAGGAGATCGCCTGCAAATGCTGCGGGGAGATCGTCGTGGACGAGGAGAGCATGGACGCGCTTCAGCGGCTCCGTGACATGTGGGGCGAGCCCCTCGTCATCAACTGCGGGCATCGCTGCTTCAAGCACAACAAGGAAGTGGGCGGGGTCGCGCATTCGCAGCATCTCACCCTCGCCTTTGATGTCCGTATGCCGAAAGCGCGGCATGAGGCGTTCATCAGGCTGGCCCGGCAGTGCGGGTTCCGTGGCATCGGTCACCGCGACTACGAGAACTTCGTGCACCTCGATATGGGTCCGGAACGGGAGTGGTAGATATGGAACAGACCGTGATCGATTTCATCTTTTCGACGTTGACGAGCCTTGCCGCCCAGTATCCCGAAGCCTCGTGGATCATCACCGCAGTCGCCGGGCTCATGTCCCTATGCGGGGTGGCTGCCGTCATGACTATCTGGCTTCCTGTTCCCAAGGAGACGACTGGAGCATACGCGGTCCTCTACCGCTGGGCTCATGCCCTTGCCGCGCACTTCGGACAGAACAAGGGCGCCGTGGCGGACGGCAAGTCCGAAACCGTGAAGGCCGAAGTCAAGGCCGTGACGGGGAAGTGATGTGCGGGCCGTCCTTGAGTTCCTCGCTGCGCTCGTCGATCTCCTCAAGCTGTGGCTTCGCCAACGGTACGGCGAACGCCGCGAGGCTGCTCGTGCTGCGGATCGCACTGCTGTTCGTGATGACGCTGGCGGCGAGTGGGTGCGGCACAGTGGCGGAACCGACCGCCGCGACAAGCCCGGCTCCGCTGACGCCGGGGGCCGTCGTGACCAATGACTGGTCGTATATCTACGGCGGAAATCGTTTCACCGAGTCCGGCGAGTGGGTGCACCTGCCCGCCGGGGAAGCCGGGAACCTGCTCCTGTGGATCAAGAGCGTGGAGGAGGCACGATGACGCCGTTATCTCCTGAGGACTCGCATCATGTGATTGACGCAACGGCCTATTCCTGGCCGTACATCGGCATTGCGCTTCTTGGCGGGGTTGCTAGAGCTGCTCGTTTTGGCGTGCGTTCCGTGCGTCAGTTCCTTTGTGGGCTGCTGTGCTCCGGGATTTCCGGGCTGCTGTGCATCCTCGCACTATACGGTCAGGACATCCCGGAACCAATGGCTGGGGCTATCGTTGGCATGGTCGGGTACTCTGGAGGCTCCATCCTCGACGCCGTTCTTGGAATGATCAAACGATGGATTGAGCGCAGGGGATAGATTGTAAGAAAGTCACGCGGCGACGTTCCCCCCGGTCGCCTATCGCCCGCCAGCAGCGGGGTACAGGATAAACGGTCGCCTTTTCAAAGGGTTGTGCATATCGACGCCGGAGCACAGCCGCCCTTCACGGGGACTCGGGCGGAGTAGCATGGCTGGGCCGATATATCGCGTGACGTACTGCTTTGAGAACCTTTTCGGGGGGAAATTGCGTCTGAAGTGGACGAATCGCAAGGGTGAGGGGGGGGGAGCAAATGTTCAGAGTGCACAGCTCCGTGACCGGGTGTGCCCCTTTACGCACAGTTTCGGGAAAATTTTAGGGGGTAATTTGTGGGCAAACATAGCGGCATGTATGGGGCGCAGTGGCGCAAGGCGCGGATTGCCTTTTTGCGAGCACACCCGTTCTGCGCGATGTGCGGGAAAGCCCTGCGCGGTGCCGACGCCGTGGTTGACCATATCCGCCCCCACCGAGGTGACACGGCCCTGTTCTGGGATGAGGGCAATTGGCAGGCACTCTGCAAATCCTGCCATGACTCCCGCAAGCAGCGGGTAGAGCACGGCGGCTTCATCGGCGGACACGATGAACACGGGATGCCCACGGACAAGGCGCATCCTTGGAATCAGGGGAAGTAATGGGCGCACGAGGGCCAAAACCGGCACAGGCCAAGCGGCTACGCATGTTGACGCCAGCCGAGAGCTTTTTCCCTCACCCCGAGGGCATGTCCGAAGACGCGGCGGAGCTGTGGCGAAACATCGTCGGCGCACATCCGCACGGATATTTTCAGGCCGGGGACGTGCCGCTATTGCGGGCCTACTGTGATGAGTATGTACGGCGCAACCGTGCGGAACAGATGCTTGCCGAGCAGGGAGAGGTCATAGAGACGGCTTCCGGTGCGGTGAAGCGCAACCCTTGGCACGAGGTCCTTGTGAACAGCAACAGTTCCCTGAGTCAGCTGGCGACAAAGCTGCGCCTGTGTGTGAACAGCCGCATCACAGCCAAGACAGCCGGAAAGAACGAAGAGAAGCCGAAGCCTAAACGGGCCGGACTGATGTTTGGAGCGTAGACGAATGACCAGAGCGGAGAAAGTGATTGCCTTCATCGAAACCCTGCGGACGCCGGACGGTGCCGGGGTTGGTCTGCCGTTCGTGCTGCGCGAGTGGCAGAAGGCGATCATCCGGGAGGTCTACGATGCGGAAGACGCGGAAGGGCGGCGCGTGGTGCGCCAGGCGGTGCTGTCCATGTCTAGGAAGAATGGCAAGACCGCATTGGTGGCGGGGCTGTGTCTCGCGCATCTGTGCGGTCCGGAAGCCGTCAGAAACGGGCAACTTTATTCCGTAGCCTTCGACCGGGAACAGGCCGCCGTGCTGTTCAAGCTGATGGCGGCAATGGTCTACATGGACGACGAGTTGTCCGACCGTCTGAACGTCATCGAGTCCCGTAAAAAGCTGGTCGATCCGGTGAGCGGCTCCGAGTTCACGGCCCTGTCCAGCGAAACAAAAGGCAAGCACGGCAAGTCATCCTCCTTCATCGTGTTCGACGAGTTGGCGCAGTTCGGCGCGGACCGTGAACTGTACGATGTGATGATGACTTCGCGCGGGGCGCACGCCGATCCGCTGGTGTGGTGCATTTCCACACAGGCCGCCAGCGACAACGCCGTGCTTTCCGAACTCATTGATTATGGCCAGAAGGTGATCCGGGAAGAGATTGAAGATCCGAAGTTCAAGACATTCCTTTTCTCAGTGCCGATGGATGCGGATCCGTGGGACGAGGCCAACTGGTATCTGGCGAACCCGGCCCTCGGGGACTTCCGGTCTTTGGAGGAAATGCGCGAGACGGCGGAGAAGGCGAAACGGATGCCCGCGGCTGAGGCGGCATTCCGTAATCTTTATCTCAACCAGCGCGTGGACGGCGCGGCGCATTTCATCACCCCGGAAGTCTGGCGGCGCAACGGTGAGGAGCCTGACGTGGCATTGTTTGATGATCTGCCTGTTTTTGGCGGCCTTGACCTGTCCGGGAAAAATGACCTCACCGCGCTGATTCTGACGGTTCAGGATCAACAGGGTTTGTGGCACGTCATGCCGCTATTCTGGACGCCTGCCGAGGGCATCCGGGACCGTTCGGATCGCGATCACGTTCGGTATGACCTCTGGGCGCAGCAAGGCTTTTTGAACACCACGCCGGGTAGAACCATCGACTATCGGTTTGTGGCCCGCAAGATTGCGGAACTGCACGGCAGAATGTCCATTGCCGGATTGAAGTTCGACCGCTGGCGGATTGACGAGCTGGTGAGGGCACTCCGTGAGGAAGGCGTGGACGCTTGGGTTGAAGGCAAGGACGAAGCCGTACCCGGCGGGCTGCGGATGATTCCGCACGGTCAGGGTTTTCGGGACATGAACCCGGCGGTGGAGATGCTGGAGGATGTGCTTGCCGAAGGAACCATGCTTCACGGGATGCACCCCGTCCTGACCATGTGCGCCTCGAACGTGCGGGTGCAGCAGGACCCGAGCGGGAACCGCAAGTTTGACAAGATCAAGAGCACGGGCCGGATTGACGGGATTGTCGCGTTGGCCATGGCCATGAACTGGACTGAATATGAGGTCCCGGAAAAAGAGGGCGGCCTATTCGATTGGGCCGGATTTCTGGCCTCTGAAGGGGAAGGCCTATGAGTTGGTGGAATCCTGCGACATGGGGGCAGACGCCCAAGGCATCGTATGGCGGAACGCTGGAAGATGAGGCCCGCATCATGGAAACTCTGCTTGGAGGATCTGCTGGCTATCCCACCGCAAGCGGTGTGGTGGTGAACGAACATACGGCCATGAAGGTGAGTGCCGTGTACCGTTGCGTGGCCCTTTTGTCTGGAACGATCGCCAGCCTGCCGTGTGAGGTCTACCGCCTTGCCCGTGGCGGAAAAGCTGAGCCTGCCGTAGACCATCCTGCCTATTACCTACTGCATAACGAGGCTTGCGCCCTCATGACGGCGCACCAGTTCTGGCGCACCTTTCTCTGGTCTGCCTTCATGCACGGCAATGGGTACGCGCTGGTAGGCAGAACCGCGCTCGGCACTCCAAAGAGCCTTTCGTGGATAGCCCCGTACCGTTGCATGCCCGAGCTGAACGACGGCAAGACGCGGCTCCGTTACCGCATGATGCTCTCCAATGGCGAAAGTGCGGTTTTCGACCAAGACGATGTGCTTCACTGGACGTTCCTTGGCTGGGACGGCGTGAAAGGCATGTCGCCGATGGACTGTGCGCGGGGGGCCATTGCCCTTGCGGTGGCGGGACAGGAATTCAACGAGAGGTTTTTCAGCCAGGGCAATGCCGCCGATTACGCGTTTGAGTTCCCCCAGAAATTCGACTCTGAGCAGGCCAAGCGATTCTACGACACATGGGAACGGAATCATACTGGGTTGTCCCGATCGCGCATGCCCATTGTTGCCGACAACGGCGCAAAAGTTACCCGCCTCGACTTCAAGGCCGATGAATCGCAGCTGATGGAAAGCCGTTCGTTTCAGGTCGAGGACATATGCCGCTTTTATGGCGTTCCGCCGCACATGGTCGGGCATACGAGCAAGAGCACCTCTTGGGGTACGGGCATTGAAGAGCAGACGCTCGGCTTCGTCAAATTCACCCTGCGCGACATTCTCAAGGGACTTGAGCAGGAAATCGACCGGAAACTGCTGCGATCTGCCAAGTTTTACAGCAAATTCAACCTTGATGCCCTGCTTCGGGCAGACTCCAAGGGCCGTGCCGATTTCTACAAGGCGGCTCTGGGCGGCACGCAGAACCCCGGCTTCATGACGGTCAACGAGGTGCGTGCGCTTGAAAACCTCGCACCGCTCGACGGCGGTGACGAGCTGCACGCGCCGGAATCCGCAGGGCAGTCGGACACAACGAACCAGCCAGATACAACCATGGAGGAAGGGGGCAGTGATGCAGCCTGATCAGATGAACGCCCGCCAGCTGCTTGAATACGCACGGGCCAAGGCAAAAGCCAGAATGGAGTCCGGGGGTCCGCGCCTGCTCTCACCTGCCCCGGTGCTCAATGCCGCCGAGGATGAGGCCACGGTGTACCTGTATGACGCCATTGACCCTTGGTTCGGCATTGACGCTGGAGAGTTCGTGAAATCGCTCAGTGAGATCTCCGCCAAGACAATCCATTTGCGCGTCAATTCCCCCGGCGGTTCCGTGTTTGACGCCGAGGCCATCCAGACGGCCCTGCAACAGCACAAGGCCCGGGTGGTGGCGCATATCGACGGTATGGCGGCCTCCGCAGCCACTTACATAGCTCTCGCGGCTGACGAAGTGGAAATGTCCGATGGTGCGCTGTTCATGATCCACAACGCATGGACAGTCGCTTTCGGCAATGCCGCCGAACTGGTCGATACGGCTACGCTGCTGGAGAAAATCGATGCCAATATCCTGCGCGACTATCAGGCCAAGACAGGTAAGAGCACAGAGCAACTGAAGGCGTGGATGGATGCTGAAACGTGGTTCACGGCTCAGGAAGCACTTGCCAACGGCTTTGTTGACCGCATCTACGGCAACACGGATGGCGATGATGCCAGCGACAAGTGCAAAAAAGAATCGAAAAATTCCGCCGAAAACAGTGAGGACGCATCTGCGCATCGTGCGCGTGAACGCGCCCTTGCTCTCGCTGAGGCGGGTTTCTAGCGGGAATTCCCGCAATTAACAGGCACAGGAGAAACGATATGCCTATTTCCATTCAAGCCCTGCGGGAACAGAAGGCCGAAAAACTCAAGGCCGCCCGCGAATTGCAGTCTAAGGAAACCTTCACCGTCGATGATCAGACCGCGTTTGACGCGTTGCTGGCAGATGCCAACGCCCTTGAATCCCGTATCCAGGGACAGATGAAGCTGGAGGGCCTTACCGATCCGCAGCAGGCCGAAAGCGTTGCTGGTTTCACAAACGAAGGCGGTCACGTTGAAGTTGCCGCCAAGCCCGTCTACCGCAACCTTGGCGAGCAGCTTATCGATGTGCAGGCCATGACGCTGGACACCGCCGATGCCCCGAAAGCCCGCGAACGCTTCATGCAGGTGGTCAATGCGGCTTCCGGTGCGTCCACGGGTGTGGACAGCGAAGGCGGATATCTCGTGGAAACGGACAAGTCCAAAGGGATTATGACCTCTGCAATGGAAAACGGGCTTCTGGCCCGCCGCGTAACGGTACAGCCCATTTCCGCCAATTCGGACGGCTTTGAATACCTCGTTTCCGATGATCGCAACCGTACCACCCGCAACGGCCTGTCCGTCTACTGGAAGGGAGAAACCACGGCTATGGCCTCTTCGGGAAAGGTCGCGCTCAAGACCCGCGAAATGCGGGTGAAGGATCTGTACGGCCTGCTGTACGTCACCAATCGTATGCTCCGTGATGCCCCGGCCCTTGCCGCGTTTGCCCAGCGTGCTCTGCGCGAGGAGTTCGCCTTCAAGCTCGATCAGGCGATTTTTGAGGGCTCCGGACAGGGGCAGCCTCTCGGGATCATGAATTCCGCACTGCCCATTACCGTAGCCAAGGAAAGCAGCCAGACGGCAACCACCTTCAACGCGGCCAATGCCGTGAAGATGCTGGCCCGGTTCAAGGGGAACATGGCCAACGCCGCGTGGTTCATGAATCAGGACGTTCTTCCGCAGCTCCCCATGATGACCGTGGGCAACCAGCCCGTGTTCATCCCCGGTGGAAGTTTTGCCAATGCCCCGTTCGGTACGCTGTTCGGGCGTCCAATCGTGCCGCTGGAATTTTGCGAAACCCTTGGCTCCAAGGGGGACGTTATCCTCGCCGACTTCTCTGAATACATGCTTGTTTCCAAGGGTGGAATGGAAGTTGCCGAGTCCATGCACGTCAAGTTCCTCACGGACGAAATGGCCTACCGGTTCATCACCCGTGTGGATGGTCAGCCTATCTACGACGAACCCTTTACGCCGCTCAAGGGCAGCAACACACTTTCGCCCTTTGTCATGCTTGCGGCCCGTTCCTAGGAGGAACCACGTATGAATATCGTTGAAAATGCCCATATCGTCTCTGCTTTCAAGCCTCAGGCCGGGGGAAGTGCCGTTGCTGGGGACTACATCTGCCTCAAGGGAGCTACCCACGTCACGGTGCTGGCGCACGTCAATCAGGGGAACGCGGCGACTGTCGCCCTAACCCTTGAACAGGCCAAGGCCGTTGCCGGAACCGGATCGAAAGCCATCACGGAAGCTGTACCCGTGTATCTGGTTGCCGACGCTTCTGTTTCTGATGTGTGGGTGCGCCAGGAGGACGCCGTATCCTTCACCACTGACGAAACCCTCAAGGAAAAGCTGGTAGTTTTCGAAGTTGATGTGGACACGCTGGACACCAACGGCGGCTTTGACTGCCTGTGCCTCAAGGCCGCTGCCAGCAACGCCGCAAACATCATTTCTGCAACATACATCGTCACCGGAGAACGCTACCACGGCTCCAGCGTGATCGTGGATTAACGATGCCGCTGCCCGGCATGAAAACGTGCCGGGCAGCCAAGAGGAACACCCATGCAAAGGTTCGGAACGACGTTTTTGCGGTGCACCACGGATGCCGACTTTGAGCCGGTGACGCTGGAAGAAGCCAAGCTATATTGTCGTATCGATACGGGCAGTGAGGAAGATTCGTTGCTGTCCTGCCTCATTACTGCGGCAAGGCAGCACGCCGAGCGCAAGACGGGGCGTGTTCTCCGTGCTTCGACATGGACATGGCGCGTTGAAGGGGAGTTCCCTCTTGGCGCAGTGCTTCCCGTTCCTCTTGCACCTTGCTCTGCCTGTCTGTCCGTATCTGTGGATGGAGAACCTCTGGAGGCATCCATGTACGCCTTCACCCCTAGCGGCAATGGCGGAAATGAGGCGCCCCTTTTGGCCTCGCTTACTCCCCTGCACGGATTTCCGGCACGGGGGAGTGTTGACGTTGTACTGACTGCGGGGTGGGCCGCCGATTCCATCCCGCAGGCCCTGAAACAATGGATGCTGGTACGCATCGGGACGCTGTACGAACAACGGGAAAGCTTTACCGTGGGCGCGAATTTCAACGAATTCGGACACGGCTTTGTGGACAGTCTGCTTGATTCCTACATCGTCACGGGGGTGGTCTGATGCGCTCGGGAATGCTTCGCCACCGCGTGACGCTCCAGCGTTTTCAGCAGGGACAGGATGCCTACGGCGGGCCTGTTGAAACATGGGAAGACGTGGCGATCGTCTGGGCTTCGCTTGAAGCCATGAGCGGGCGGGAGTTTTTCGCCAGCCAACAGACACAGTCAGAAGTCACGCAGCGCATCCGCATCCGGTATCGAACTGACGTGACGGCGGACATGCGCGTCACTCACAACGGGAAGGTGTTCAACATCGTTGCCCCGTTGCCGGACAACCGGGGCCGAGAACTGGTGTTGATGTGCCGGGAGGTAAGCTGTGAGCAATGACGTCGTGGTGGACATCCCCATCGAAGACATCCGGGCGGGCGTCCGGGCGGAGATTGATTCCGATTTGGGAGGCATTGCCGCGCAGGTCTTTGAAAAGGCCAAGGCTTCGACGGAGTTCAGGGACAAGACGGGAAGGCTGCGGCAATCCATCTGGATCTACCGCTCGAAGTACAAGGACGGCGGCTATGTGGTCTATGTGAAGGCCCCGCACAGCCACCTTGTGGAGTTCGGGCATGTGCAGGTTGCCAAGGACGGAAAAACCGTACTGAAGCAGGTTCCCGGCAAGCATTTCCTCCGCAAGGCCCGCAACGCCGTCCGGCGGAAGGTCGATGCGATGCTTCAGGACATGATGGGGGACCCGCATTATGGCAAGCGCCGTTGATTTTGAAATCGTCCTGTTGCGGACGCTGCGGGAGGATGCGGGCTTGTCCGCGCTGGTTGGGAACAAGGTTTTCGCGCTGGTGATCCCGCAGGGGACAAAACTCCCATGCATCACGTTCCAGCGCATCGGCGGGATGCCCGCAAATACGCTGTCCGGGCATTCCGGCTTGGAAGAAATCGACCTTCAGATCGACGTATGGGCGCGGGACTATGACGAGGCAAAAGCCATTGCCAAGGCCGTTCGTGCCGCCATGCCGCCAAGCGGCCCGCGGTTCAGCGCGCATCTGATCGAGGATCAGGATTTGTACGAGGACGGGACGAATTACTTCCGCGTGAACATGGAGTTCAAGGTCTGGTTCCTCGAAACCGAATAGGAGATTGAAACATGCCCAACAAACAGATTGCGGTCGGCGCCAGAACCAAAGTCCTGATGGACGTGGAAACGTCCTACGGCGTGGCGCCGACTACGCCGGGGGGTGTCCTCCTCCCCATCAACTCGTTTTCCCTGAAGCCGTCCCGCGCCAAGAACACCCCGGGGACGCTGACGGGCCGCTATGACCCGGCGGAACCCTTTGACGGGAACCTTGAAGTGTCCGGCGGCGTTGTCGTCCCGGTTGACGCACGGGCTTACGGCCACTGGCTCAGGGCCATGTTCGGCGCTCCGGCCACGACCGGGACGGGAGAGCCCGCCGCCGCGCCGTTTACCCATGTCTGGAAGTCCAACAAGGACATGCCGTCCCTCGTCATGCAGGCCACCTATGGGGACATCTACGGCCAGTTTGTAGGCTGCAAGGTGTCGTCTCTGGCTATGCAGGCGGGCGGCGACGGGGAATTGACCGCCACGGTCAACATGCTCGGGCGCGATGCCGATTATGTGGATGCCGACTACAACGCCGGCGCCCCGTCCGTGGCCATGAAGCGGTTCAACAATTTTCAGGGTTCCCTGTTGAGCGGCGGCGCGGAGATCGGCGTGGTTACGGATTGCAGCCTCAATATTGATTTCGGGCTGGATTCGAGCATCCGCAAGCTCGGCGATAAGGGGCGGGTCTATGATCTGCCTCAGGGCGTCATGGCGGTTACCGGCAGCCTCACCGTGTTCATCACGGACAAGACCCTGCTCATGAAGGCCAAGAACAGTGAGGAACTCAGCCTTGATCTGTCGTTCGCCATCGATGAGGGCAACAAGCTGACGTTCAGCGTCCCGGAAGTGCAGCTCAGTTATAACGGCCCGACCGTGGACGGCCCCACGGGGATCAAGATGGAGCAGAGTTTTTCGGCGTACTTCAACGACAACGCGGACAACGCCTCTGTCGTCGTTACTCTCGTCAATGACGTGGAATCCTATTAACCAGCAAACTCAAAAGGAAAACATCATGCGTACCGTTACTCTTTCCGGTCAGGACTTCATCGTGAACCCGCTCAAAGGCAAGGACATCAAGGCGCTCAAGGCGCAGGGCTTCGACCTCATGGGCGGCGGGTATTCGATTTCCGAGGGCATGGACGCGGTGTTCGCCACCGCCGGATTCGACGCGGCCACCACTGACGAATTGCCCTTCCCCGACATCCTCGCCCTGCACAAGGCCATTGTGAACGAAACCTTCGGCGTGGCGGAAGAAGAAAAAAACTAGCGGCGGTCTGGGAGTGGCTTTCCGGTGAGGGTGCGGAATACTGCGACGCCTGCCGGAAGGCCGCCCGGAACCGCGACGATCTGGATTGTGAAGAGTGCGAGGGGCGTTGCCCGGATCTCATGCCCGACAACGCCGCCGCATGGGAACTGCTCCAGGCGGGCGCTACCCAACTCCGCATGTCAGGCATGGGCGGCCCTGTGGGGTTCGACTACAACGCGCTGGCGCTGGTGGCGGAAGCTTTCGGCATCGATCTGACGCCCGGCATGTGGCGGAAGGTGCAGGCCGTGGAAACGGTCATCCGCCGCAACGCCGCGAAACAGGCTGAAAAAACGCAACAGGCTTCCGCATCCACGCGGTGAGCGGTTCATTGACAACGGCATAGCGATTTTTGCGGATGGAAAGGGCCGGGATGTGGGGTCCCGGCCTTGATTGCTCAATGGCGTTTGGGTTCAACACCACTTCCACAGTAAAATCTGGTAGAGCTACTTGGACTCTCCCTCAATTTTATTCCTCGAATTTTCCACTATCGAACTCTGTGATTTCAGACTCGAAATAGCTTGGATAATACCAATTCCAGCTATGCAGATAGCTAAAACAATGAACCATGTTCCTGCATAAACCTGATGCATGGCTGATTGTGCGTTCTGATATGCCAGAAAAGCTTCAAGTGCTGCGAACGCTCCAAAGAGTATCAATATTCCTTGAATGACAGAGACCATTTGTCACTTCCCCCCTGTTAGTTTTTCTTAACATGAGTCTCTACAATAGGTTTTCTTATTTTTCGAACCATAACCTACAGAGAAAGTCAACTTCCATTCGCAGAAATCGCCATGCCGTATCAGACAGGAAGTGAGGCATGGCAAGAAAAACGCCCGGCATTTATATAGCGATCCGTGGTGATTACTCCGCGTTTGAAACCGATTTGAACCGCGCCAAGCTGGTTGCCAAAGAGCAAGGCGAAGCCATTGCCAAGAGTATAGGTAATGCGGTTTCCAAGGCGGATCTCACCGGGGGCATCAACAAACTGACGCGGGAATTGAAGACGGCACAGACGGCGCTGGCTTCGGGTGCGTTCAAGGGGCAGGTGTCGGGGCTGGATGAAATCGCCAAGGCCGCCGGGGTCAGCTCGAAGCAGCTTGAAGGCCTGACCAATTCCATGCTCAAGTCTCAGGCCGCCGCGACTGCGAACCGTGCCTTTGAGTACCTCCAAAAAAACGCCGGGCTGTCCACGCTCCAGCTTGCCAAGCTGCGGGCGGACTTGGGTGATACGGGAGGGGCACTCTCAACGCTCATGTCCGGCGCAAGGGCGGCGGCTGTCCCTGTTCTTGCCGTTGGCGCGGCGTTTGGGGTGGCGGCGAAGGCCTCATTTGATGCCACATTGAAGCTCGATTCGACCACCGCCGCATTTGAGTCCATCACGGGCAGCGCCAAGGCCGCTCAGGAACAGCTTTCGTTCATCCGGGAACTTTCGGATAGACTGGGCCTTTCCTTCCTTGATACCGCACAGTCCGCAAAGACCATTTTTGCTTCCGCCGAGTCTACCGGGCTCGGCATGGAGAAGGCTCAGAAGGCGTTTCAGGCCGTGGCCACAGCCGGAACGGCCCTCAAGCTGACGACCGACCAGATGAACCGTTTGAATCTGGCGGTGTCTCAGGTCATATCCAAGGGTCGCCCAATGGCGGAAGAAATGCGCCAGCAGATCGGGGAAGTCCTGCCCGGCGCAATGGGGTTGTTCGCAACGTCCATCGGCGTCACTGGTAAGGAACTGGACAAGATGTTCCAAGACGGAAAAACGACTCTCGACCAGTTCTTCACCTTCCTTGATGCGTTACAGAACAAGTATGAAGAGGCGGCGGAAAACGCTTCGCACTCCATGCAGGCCGAACTCGGGCGGTTGAAGACTTCATGGGATGATTTCCTTGTGTCTGTCGGCGACTCGGATGCGTTCGCATCGATTACTCGGGGACTCTCCAAGGCATTGGACACCGCTACAGGCGTGATCAAGGAGAGTGAACTCCCCAATGCCGTCGCTAATTTGTTCAAGAACGTTGATGTTGACGTATCCGGCCCGACGAGGGCTGCAGCACAGATCGAATCCGAGATTGCAGGATTGATCGCCGCCGTTCAGAAGATGCCCAACCCGATGGACGCCGCGGCAAAGGCTTCCGAGCAGCTTGAAGCCTCCATACGGTCACAGGCTATCACGCTTGATTACTGGTTGAGCAGATTGCCCGATGAACGTTTCTTCACTGGCATTTTCGGCACGCTTGACGAATTGACACCGGCGACTCGGGAGGCGTTTGATGAGATTCAAAAGCTGATTGCGGAGACGCAGCAGACACATCATTTTCAGAATTTCAGCGAACAGCTTGCGGCAATCGGAAAGCGTTTGGAGACGGAAGGCGAGATGACCGTCCGTTTTCGCGGCTACCTCGAAGAGTTGCAGAAAGTCGCCTCGCGCGGCGTCACTGTTCAGCTTCAGCTTGAAGGCAAGGAAAAGTTCCTTCAGGGGCTCCGTGAAGTTTGGCAGGCATGGCGTCTACAAAATGATCCCGCGCTTGCAACACAGAAACAGTGGAAAGCGAATTTTGATGCTCTGATTGCCGGGCGTAATCAGGCTATAACAAAGGAAACACAGGCGACGACTCAAGCTATTGAGCGTGTGAATAAGGTTTACGATAAGTCTTCCGAAGGCAAAAAGAAGAATTTTCAGGAAGAGATCGATGCGATCCTCAAGGAGCGTGATGTCTTTGAACAGGCGGTAAAGAATGGAATCCGCACACAAAAGGAGTTCGATGATTACAGCCAGAAATCTGCCGTAGCCATCAAAAAGCTCAGGGAAGACCAGCAGAAGATCGACAAGGCCGGCAGCAAGTCCGCCGAAGCCGCCGCCAATCGTGCTGCCAAGGCTCTTGCCGCTTACGACGAAGAGATTGCCAAGCTCACGCAGTCGAGCCGGGAGCTTGAACAGGTCAAGATTGAGGAAAAACTGGCGAAAATTGCCAAGGACGCCAAACTCCCCGCCGCCGAGATGGAAAAGCTGCGTAAGGCGATGGAGCAGGAAGCCGACTTCAAGTGGATGCAGGATATTTTGTCCTACGCCGATCCCGCAGCCGCAGCCGTCGCCAAGGTTGATAAGGAGTATGAGGCGTTTCTGAGGAACGTCGAGTATCTGAAGAAAACGGACCCGGCGAAGTATACGCAGCTCATGACCAAGGCCGAGACGGAGCATGAAAAAGCTCTCCGCAAGGCCGAGCGGGCCAGTAAGGAGCAGAACGAACACCTTCAGGAGAAGCTTTCCTTCTATAAGGAGCTTGAGGAAATGTCCGGGGCGTTTGGCTTGTCCCTTGAGGTGCAGAATCGTCTGCTTGATGAGCAGATGGAAATCTTCCGAGACGCGGACATCCCGGAAAACCTCATCCAGACGTGGCGGCAGTACAAGGATTTGATAAACTCCCACGATTGGGCGGACGGCGCGCAACGGGCGTTCCTCCAGTACCGGGCCGATGCGACCGACGCGGCGAAGGGGGCGGAAGAGGCTTTTAGCGGCCTTTATTCAGGCATGGATTCCGGCTGGAAATCGGCATGGGAGCAGATGATCGAGACTGGCAAGGTGTCCCTGTCTTCATTCCGTTCCGTGTTCGCGTCGTTCCTTGCCGATTTGATGCATATGGCGATCACCCGGCCCATCACGGTTCAGATTGCTGGTGTGGTGTCCGGTATGCTCGGCACGGGCGGGGTGGCGTATGCGGCGGGGGGCAATGGTGGCTCCGGTGGAATAGGGCTCGGTAATTTGCCGTTCTCCAGCCTTTTGCCCGATTCGTGGACATCGGGGGTTTCCAGTTTCTTGAGTTACGAGCTTCCCGGTACGGCCCCCGGCATTTCCGGCTTGTATGGCCCAACTATGGGCGGCGGCAATCTCGCCAGTGGCCTTTCCCTCGGTTCCGCGCTCATGTACGGGGGCCTCGGTTCGCTCGGGTATTCCCTGCTCGGCGGGGCATTGGGGCTTCCCCAGAACAAGTACAGCGGCATTACCAGCGGCCTTGGAGCGGGGCTTGGCGCATGGGGCGCCAGCGCCGCGTTGTCCGGTACGACCCTTGGCGCGACGCTCGGCAGCGCGGTGCCCGTAGTGGGTACGGTTATCGGCGCGGCCCTTGGTGGTTTGGCATCGTCCCTCTTCGGCGGCGGTCGACGGACGCACGCCAGCGTGTACGGCAAAATGGAGGACGTGGGTTTTTCCCGGGACCAGCAGACCTACATCGACGCCTTTATGGGCGGGGCTTGGTATGACCGGGCCGGGAAGAAGGAGGCCGAGCCGTTCGCGCAGGGTATCGCCCAAGTCGCCAGCCAGACCGCCGGGAGCCTTTTGGATATTGCCGGGGCGCTGCCTGAGCAAATCCGCCAGCAGGCGCTGTCCGGTCTGAAAACTTCCACATGGTCCGCCGGGCGGGGCGTTTCCGGTGCATCGTGGAACTTCCAGTGGTGGAAAGAGGGTATGGGCAAGGAACGGCTTGAGGAAGCCGCCAAGGACATGCGCAACCAGATGACCGCCGTGGCGCAAAAGGTGTTTGCGGACGCGGGCATCTCGCAGTTCTTCGATACGTTCGACGTCACCACCGACGAGGGCTTGCAGAAGGCGTCCACGGCGCTTTCCGCCATCAGCGCGGTGAAGAGCGCGACCGACGCGATCAAGAGCCCGCTGTCCGAGATGGAGCAGCAGGCGCAATCCGCCAAGGCACAGCTCGACGCATGGACGCAGGGCATGAAGGATTCCGGCGTGAACGCGCAGTACGCGGCGGGGCTCATCAATGAGTACCGGAACGCCTTCATCAACGACTACATCAAGACGCTGGACGAGTCGCTACACCCGCTTTCGGCCTACGAACAGGCCATAAAGAACGCCAATGAGGCCGTGGACCAGCGCAAGAAGGCGCTTGAGATCATCGGGGCGACGGAATCGCAGCTTGCGCAGGTGGAGGCTATGCGCGCCGAGGTGGTGAAACAGGCCACTGAGGAAATGCTGCGCTCGTTCGACCAGTCCGTCGCGCAGCGGTGGGCGGCTGTGAACGGCAACAGTGACGAGGTGGGCCGGGCTATCTCACAGGCCAACGAGCTGCGCGAGACGATCCAACAGTTCGGGGAAGGCTCCGCGCAGGTGGCGGAACTGTTGAAGCTCCACGCCGCCGAAACCGCAAAGGCCGCGCAGGACGCCGCAAAGTCCGAATACGATTCGCTCAAGGCGCAGATGGATGCGCTGGAACAGCAGCGGGTCCAATTGCAACAGCAGGCGATACAGGAACAGATCAACGCGATCAATGAGCAGATCAATACCGCGAAGACGCTCAAGAGCACATGGGAAGGGCTGGACAAGAACCTTGGTCAATCCCGGTACAACCTGTTTGCCGGGAGCGCCAACCTCGACGCGGAGAACCGCCTCGGAACGGTGCAGGCCGAATTCCGGCGGCTGTCCGGGCTTGCGCTTGGCGGCGACTCCGACGCGGCGGGCCAGCTTGCGGGCGTGGGCAATTCCCTGCTCGACCTCGTGAAACAGACGGCGGGCACGGAAGAGGAATACCTCGACGCTTTCTTCGCGGTGAACGCACAGTTGAAGTCCGCGCAGGACGCGGCGGGCGCGCAGGTGTCCGCAGCCGACAAGCAACTTGAAGCGCTGCAAGGCCAGCTTGATGTCCAGAACGCGGCGCTCAAGCAGCTTCAGGGCCAGAGCGCCACGCTTGAGGAGATTGAAAAGCAGATTGCCGACTTGAAGCCGCTCCTTGACGCCGCCGGGCAAAAGGCAGGGGTGAAGGCGTTCGCCCGGGGCGGGCTTGCCATGCCGGGGTGGGCGGTGGTGGGCGAGGAAGGGCCGGAACTGGTGAACTTCTCGCAGCCGGGGCGCGTCTACACGGCGGCGGATACGGCGGCGCTGTTCCGCAGCGTGACGCCCCGGGCGGCTGACACCGATTCGGGAAGCGATGCGGAGGTCAAGGCGTTGCGGCGGGAAGTCTACCAGCTTCGCCGGGACATGCTCATTTCCATGTCCGAGATCGCCAGATTTTCCCGCCGCACGTCCGACATGGTGGAAGCGTGGGACGCCGAGGGGATGCCGGGGGTGCGGGCATGAAGCTCATAGAGCCACAGGCCATCCGGTTGCTGTCCAGCACCGTGCCGGAAAACGACGCCCCGGCGTGGAACGCGGGCACAGCCTATAAGATCGGGGATTCCGTCATCCATGAGCATAGGGTCTACAAGGCCGTGACCGCCAGCACGGGCAAGCGGCCTGACCAGAATTGCGAAGGGACGGATGCGGCGTGGCGGCTCATGGGGCCGACGAACCGTTACGCAATGCTCGATCAGTATGTCTCAACGCAGACCGTCGCCCCGATGGACGCCAAGACGCTGACGTTTACGGTGACGTTCAACCGCTGTACGGCGTTCGCACTCCTGAACTTCAAGGCTACCAGCATCCGGGCCGTGGTGAAGGACGGCGACGGCCTCGTCATGTACGACCGCACGGTGAATACGCTGAAAGACGTGGACGGCTACTGGAAATACTACTTCCTGCCCCTTGAGCGCATCGTGGATCAGGCCGTGACCAACATTCCCATGTCGCCCGTGGCCACGCTTGAGGTCACGCTCACGCAGGAGGGAGGCCCGGCGCTCGGGCAGGTCATCGCGGGGCAGGCGTGGCCTATCGGTACGACACAGTACAATACCCGGCTCGGCATCCGGGACTATTCCAGAAAGGACTCCGACGAGTTCGGCAACACGCGGCTGGTCAAGCGGGCCAACGCCAAGCGCACGAGCCTGCCGCTGTATTTGCACCCGTCCCGGCTGGACAGCGTGCGGGAAATCCTCGCCCGGATGCACGGCCTTCCTGCCTTGTGGCTCGGGGACGACAACGAGGGCATCGGCTCCTACCAGTCGCTGACTGTCTGGGGTTGGCTTGAGGATTGGAACGCAACCGTCATCGGGCCGAATGAAGTGAGCATGACCATTGACATACAGGGGTTGAAATAATGGCAGTAAAGCAGCTTCCCAAGATTTCGAATCTCCCGGAACCGCCGGACAGACTTGTGGGCGATCAGGAACGGTTTGACGTGCTGACGTTCAACAGCCTGAAAGCGCAGAAGAAGATGGTCAACGAGGATCTGAACAAGACGCTGATCCCCGCGCTGAACCAGTTCGCCGTGGATGTGAACGCCAGCGTCGACGCGGCGGCTCTGAGCGAACGGAACGCCCACGACTCGGAAGAGGTGGCGAAAAGGAAGGCGGGTGAAGCCTCGGGCTCGGCGGGGGCCGCAAAGGTTTCGGAAGACAACGCGAAAGTCAGCGAGACGAATGCCCTTGCCTCAAAGAACGCGGCGGCCCTTTCCGCCGAATCCGCCGAATCCGACCGCATAGCGGCGGAAGCGGCCCGCGACGAGGCGCAGGATCTCGCTAATGTCGGGTATGCGTCGGAAAGCCGCGCAGGGCTGGCGAAGGTCGACGGGAAGACCACGCGGGCCGACGCGGGCGGCGCGATCACCGTGAAAGACGTGGCGATTGGTGGGGATCTCGGGGATCTGGCGAGCGCGCGGTCATTAACGGCAAAGTTTATAAAGGGATTGGGCTCGGTGGACTTTAACACCATCGCGGAAAATATGATCGCGTCGGTCTATCAAACGGGAACGACTAACGGACCGGGGTTTTCCTCCGTGCTCCTTTCGTTTTTTTCTTCAGCGGTCATGGGAGTACAGGCAGCATTTATTTCAAATAGTTCGACGATAGTTAGGGCGTCGTTACGGAGCAAGTCGACTAACGGCTATTCTCCGTGGTCTGATTTTCTCATGTCCGGGCGCGTCGGCGACGGTATCGAAGTCAACAACGGTATCCCGTCCGTACCCGAGATGCAGGGTGCGACGGCATCGGCAGCCGGGACAAGCGGCCTTGTTCCGCCCGCAGCCGCCGGGCAGCATGAAAGCTTCCTGACCGGAGGCGGGGAGTACAAGCCCGCGCTCACCAAGATTTCGGACAGCGTGAGTCTGGAGGATTCGAAGACGGCGGCGTCCGCGAAGGCCGTGAAGGCGGCCTATGACCGGGGGACTGCCGGGGTCACTGCGGCGAATGGCAAACTGTCTTTGTCCGGCGGCGTAATGAGCGGGCGCATCGGCGGCCTTCGAGGGAACTACAATGCCGATGCGAGTTCAAGGCATGCAACCGGCGCTCTCGAAATACGGGAAAATGAAGGCGTAGGGAATGCGCAATCAGACATAGCCTATGCTCCGACAATCGGCTTTCATTGGGCGAATAAAGTTGCGGGCCTGCTTGCGCTGCGAAGCGACGGCATATTTTCCTTTATGAAGCAAAACGGAACGAGAGCCGTTGTTGATTGTGATGTCCCGTATGCAACTGCGGCAAACAAGCTCCGCAGGGAAGGGGGCGTCGATACAAGCTGGTATTGGTCGGGACAGGGAGGCCAACCCGGTTGGCTGTGGGGAGGCAATGACGGAACCAATATGTACATCTACAACCCCGCAAATTTCAGCGTGAACTATGCCAACAGTTGCAACTATGCAAACGGGGCTGAGTACGCCAATAACGCAGGTAGTGTTGTTGGAACACCAAATATAAATGTCAATAACAACGGTTTTAATACTCTTCCTCCGGGTGGGACTTGGAGACTAATACAAAGCGATGGCTCTGGTTTTTTGCAAATAAAAGGTGAATATGCTGGAGGTACATACGTTGGCTATAGTGAATTTATGTACATTAGAATAGCATAAAGGATACATCATGATAGACTATACTAACATTATCCATCGTACATCTGATGATTCCTATGTCATCACGAAAAACGGCTTCCCGTATCACGTCTACCCTTACGCCGCAGAGTTCGCACAGGAGTGGGACGAGGTGTTAGCCTACGCCGAGGCGCACCCCGAATGCGTGACCGAAGAAAAGCCTTATGTACCCACGCTGGAGGAACTGAAAATAGCGAAGAAAGCACGGATCGACGCGGAAACGTCCGCCGCCATTGCTTCCGGGTTCGACTATGCCGTGGGCGGAGTCACCTATCATTTCAGCTACGCGCTTGATGATCAGCAGAACTTTTCCGATACGGCGAACGTCTGCATCATGAAACAGGCGGGGATGCCGGGCCTGCCCGACTCAGTGATGTGGAATGCCTACACGGTGCCGGACAATGAGCTGGAGCGCCTGACATTCGACGCGCCGGGCTTCCTCGCGCTCTACGCTGGCGGTGCCATGAAGCACAAGAACGGGACGATGCAGCGCGGCGGGGAACGCAAGGCGGCTGTGGAGGCCGCGACCACGCCGGAAGAGGTTGAAGCCGCATGACCTACGGAAAGCGAACGTTGATCGCCGTCGACCAGCTCCTCAATACGCTTCTTGGTGGCTGGCCGGACGAAACCCTGTCCTCGCGCTGTTACCGCTGGGCGCGAGACGGGGTGAGAGCGTGGCCCCGGCGCGTGGTGGACAGGCTGTTCTTCTGGCAGAGGGAACACTGCAAGAGCAGTTATGAGAGCGAGAGGGAGTGGAGGCAGTCGCCGCCGGAATTGCGGCGCGTGACCCCGGAAACATAAACCGTTAGAGTATGTTCAGGCAGAGGCGGGGGAGTTACGAGCTCCCCCACCGGCCCGGCGACAAGACGCCGGACCACGGCCCCACATGATATGGACATATCATGCGGAGTATCCGCCTGCGGTTATGCTCATGACGAGCGCGTAAACGCATATCAGGATGGATGCGGGGGCGCAAGGGAAGGACAATCAAAAAATGAAGGGAGCACACGACAACGAGATCAGGTGCGGACATTGCAACAAGATGCTTGCTAGAGGGACGGCCCTTGATCTGAGCATCAAATGCCCCCGATGCGGAACCATCAACACCATGAGGGCCATGCGCCCCGGCTCCGAGCCGCACGACGGCCACAGGAGCTTGAACAATGAAGAAATTGACCGTCGGCAGCCTGTTCTCAGGCGTCGGACTCTGTGACCTTGGCCTTTCGTGGGCGGGAATGCGGCACGCCTTTTTTTGTGAGGCCGATTCGTTTTGCCGCTCCGTCTTGGCAAAGCACTGGCCGGGTGTACCCATACATAATGATGTAACGACGCTCAAAGGTTCAGAGGCCCCGCGCATAGACATCCTGTGCGGCGGCTTTCCCTGTCAGGATGTAAGTCTGGGAGGCAAGCGTGCGGGAATCAAGGAAGGGACGCGGAGTGGACTGTGGCATGAATACGCAAGGCTTATCGGGGAAATCCGTCCTCGTTACGCCATCATCGAAAATGTCC
>ERZ772991.601-NODE-601-length-42567-cov-6.975136_pt1 | contig 42567 bp, 22 predicted proteins | sample MGYA00511128_ERZ772991 | MGnify/ENA primary metagenome ERZ772991 (study PRJEB29015, sample SAMEA2737655) | human gut metagenome | biome: human gut; feature: human-associated habitat; material: faeces | place: China | collected 2012 ... | reverse complement strand
TATGATAGGGGTCTCCAAAACCTTTGGTGGGAGTTCGATTCTCTCATCCCCTGCTTGGAAGAAGCCTTGAACGAAAGTTCAAGGCTTTTTTTGGTATATTTACAGTTTTGCATTTTTACTTATTTTGCCTGAAATTATAAAATCTTTCTTTTCTGGATAATATCTGATTGAAATTCTCTTAAACTAAGAATATAATGTCATTATATATTCTTAAATTCTAAGAAAAATACCTATATAAATTCTACTTATAAAGAAAGATACATGATAACATATATTTGCCACAATAGAAATGAAAAAACAACAGAAAAACAGCCATGTTTTGGAACCGTATGCGAGACAAGTACATGTCAGTGCTGTGGAGGCAGGGCGGACGTGCAGTCTACGATATACTGGTGCAGACAATGTAATGTTCCACTGTATGGTAACAGATGCAGCAGATGCGGGATGGAGGCAAAAAAGCTGACAACGGACGTCCGGCCTGTATTTCCAGAGGAAAGACTTTTAATCGAAATTATCTTGCAAAAGCCATTTGAATTTCTGAAAAAATCAGTCTGGAATGGAACGGGAAACCATTATTTTGTGGACGGAAAAAAGATTGCTTTTTCTGTAAAAGAACTGAAAAAGATCAATGCAGATGAAGTCCGCAGACAATATGAAAAATATAGTACACAGAATACCTATTGTTATTTTGATGAGATGACGGGACGCTTTATTGAGGCAAATAAAGAACGGTATGAGTATATCACGCAGGAGGCAGGAAATTATATACGAAAAGCAGTGGGTGAGTTTGGTGCAATGGATATGTTTGTTTCATTCAGTGGAGGCAAAGATTCTACAGTGACTTCGAATCTGGTATTACGTGCATTGAGCACACCTCAGATCATGCATATTTTCGGGGATACAACGTTGGAGTTTCCATTTACCTATACCTATGTGGAAAGATTTAAGAAAAATCATCCTAAAACACCTGTGATCTCTGCACGCAATAAGGAAAAAGATTTTGAGGAACTGTGCAAACTGATCGGTCCGCCGAGTCGTGTGATGCGTTGGTGCTGTACTGTTTTTAAAACGGGAACCATACAGAAAAAAATTCGTTCGTTATACAGGGACAAAAAGCAGATATTGACTTTTTATGGGATCCGGCGCAGTGAGTCAGTAAGCAGGAGCAAGTATGAGCGTGAGTCTGACAGTCCGAAGATCACAAAACAGAGGATCATATCACCCATTATCGACTGGATGGATTTTGACATCTGGTTATATATTCTTACAACAGGAATTGATTTTAACGATGCATACCGTCTTGGCTATGCGAGGGTTGGATGTTGGTGCTGTCCGAACAACAGTGGCTGGTCTGAATTTTTATCTAAGGTACATATGCATGAGCAGTCAAAGCATTTTAGAGAGATGCTGATTGATTTTGCAACAAGCATTGGAAAAGAGGATGCTGAGGTTTATGTGGATGATGGGTATTGGAAGGCAAGACAGGGGGGAAATGGTGTTGCGTATGCACAGAAATCCGTTGTGTCATTCACACCATGTGCCACGGAGGAAAATTCGTTCAATTATGAATTACAGCGTCCAATTTCAGAACAGTTGTATGAACTATTCCGTCCATTCGGGTATCTGAATTTTGATATGGGAAATACAAGGCTGGGAGAGGTTTTTGTACTTGATAAAAGAGAGCAGATCGTTTTGAAACTGCAGGGGCGGATTGGAACAACCAATTTGAGAGTTACCATTTTAAAAACAGAAATAGCCGGTGCGAAAGATTTGAAAACGGCGGAAGAAAGAATAAAATGTCAGCTCACAAAATATCAGATGTGTATGGGATGTCTGGCCTGTGAGAGTGTGTGCAGATTTAATGCGCTTTCTATCAGGGAAAATAAAGATGGGGAGATTGAGTACCATATTTCAGACGAACAATGTAAACGCTGTGGCGAATGTGTGAACCATTTTACGGCTGGATGCTATATGAGAAAGGTTCTGGCAATCAAAAGACAGCGGACGGAGGATAAAGAATAATGGGAAAAAATAAATACCGTTTTAAAGGGCATGAAAGTTTTATCCTTCGTGAAGGATGGCTGAATAAGGGTTTATATGAAGTAGACCGTAATCCGAAAGTTTTTTCAGAAAATTATGGAGCAGATGCACTTGGAGTGGGACCGAATATGGCAAAGGCAATCCGGTACTGGCTCAGGGCAGCAGAGCTGGTTACAGATTCTCCGAAAACGGGTGTTATGCTCACTGCGATTGGTCAGTTGATTCTTGCACATGATCCATGCGTGGAAGATTATTTTACATTATGGCTGATACATTGCAAAATTGCAAAAAACCGGGAACTGGCAACGGCATGGAATTTATTTTTTAATGAAGTTTCTTATGAGGAATTTAAAAAACAGCAGCTATATGATGAGATGGAGACATTACTCAGTGATTTAGACGATGAAGTGCAGGTTGCGCAGAGTTCTGTCTATGCAGATTGTGATGCAATTTTGCGGATGTATATGCCGGCAAAGGAGACAAATCCCGAAGAAAAAAACGCCAGTCCATTTGGAAAGTTAGGATTATTGAAAAATACAGAGGGGATTTACTACAGAAAACAGCCAGATCTGAACAAATTACCGGAGGATATTGTCTGGTTTTTATTGGTAGATAAGGAAAAAAACCGTACGTCTGTTTATCTGGATGATCTGTGGAAAGAAATGGACAGTCCAGGAAAGATACTGCAGTTGAAACGTACAGCATTGATAGAGATGTTAGAGCGTCTGGAGGAAAAAGATAAGATCGTAATGAACCGCACTGCAGGTCTTAATATGATTTATTGGGAAAAAGGATTGACCGGGGAAATGATCGTAAAAAATTATTACGAAAGATAAAGACATATAGGAGTTGCCGGAATGGAACAATGGAGAAACTTAATACATATCAACCGTAATTTCCAAAAAGCAGTCAATTTGCAGCTTGATATAGGAGATCATGGAAGAATTGAACATTATATACCGACACGGTCATCCATGTTGATATTGCGCAGATATTTAAAAGCTGTGACGGGAGAGGCAAAAGAACATGCAACTGTTTTAATCGGTCCGTATGGAAAGGGAAAATCCCATTTATTACTGGTATTGCTTTCAATTCTTTCCTGTGACCTGCCACAGAGTGTTTTTGAAAAAATAAAGATCACAGATCCGGAGACAGCGGATTTAGTCACGCAGATCCGGAAGGAGAATAAAAAATATTTACCGGTATTGGTTTCTTCTGTACCGGGGTTTTCCATGAATCAGATTTTATTATTCGCACTGCGCGAGGCATTAGAGAAAAATGGTTTGTCGGATATTGCACCGGAGACTGCATTCACAGAAGCACTTAGAATCCTTGAAAAGTGGGAAAAGGAATATTCGGATGTGTATGCCAGATTTTGTGAGTATCTGACGGAACATCAGACAGATGTGCAGGATTTGAAAAAGAATCTGAAAAGAAAACATAAACAGTCATTGGAATTATTTAAAGAATTATATCCGATGCTGACGGCAGGAAGCACTTTTATGCCATTGATGCAGTCTGAGACCATACGGTCATATCAGCAGATTATAAGAAGTCTGACAGAAGAATGTGGTTATGAGGGCATCTTTATTATTTTTGATGAATTCAGTAAATATATAGAAGGACATGAGAAATCCGGTTTTGCAGAGGATATGAAAACGCTGCAGGATATGTGCGAATTGGCGGAAAGTTCCGATCAGAAATTATTTTTTACAATGGTGGCACATAAAAGTATTCATGAGTATACCAGGAGTATAGACACTTCCATGAAAAATGCGTTTCGCGGAGTAGAAGGAAGAATTTCAGAGATATCTTTCGTCGTATCCGCACAAAATAATTATGAATTGATCGCCAATTCAATCCGGAAGGAAGAACCTGCGTTTTCGAAACAATATGAAAAAGAGATTGTGAAAAATGAGCAGGGGAAGCTCCAGAAGTTATCCTATCAGCTTCCATGTTTTCAGAAATTATTTTCAGAGCAGGACTTTGAACGGATCGTTGCCAAAGGATGTTTCCCGCTGACACCGCTTGCTGCGTATGCATTACTTCATATCAGTGAACGTGTTGCACAGAATGAGAGAACAATATTTACATTTTTAGCAGATGATGGACAGGGAAGTTTATCATGGCTGTTAGAGCGGAATGAAGAAAACTGGGTAGGCGTTGATAAAATTTATGATTATTTTAAATCAATGTTCCGTGAAACCGAAGATGTACCGATGATCCATTCAGAGTGGCTGAAGGCAGAGTATGCGCTGGGAAAAGCGGAAACGGAAGATGAGAAAGCTGTCATAAAAGCAATCGCAGTAATCCGTATGTTACATAGAGAGGATGAACTTCCTGCACAGGATCAGGCAATCTGTCTTGCATTAGGGATGGACCCGGAAAAGAAGTATCGTCCTGCAATGGAAAAATTAAAAAAAGATGGGATTTTAATGTTCCGCAGCAGTGTCGGAGTATATGCATTCCGCAGCAATGCAGGCGTTGATGTGGAAAAAGAAATCACGAAGAAGATGGATGAGCAAAAAGGGCACTGTAATTTTTGCCAGATTCTGTCAGAGGCTGCAGACACAGAGTATGAACTGCCAAAGCAGTATAATCAGGAATATGCGATGACACGCTATTTTCAGTATGAGTATATGTTTTCAGAAGAGTTTTTTGCCCTGGAAAATACAAGATATCTGTTTGATGAAAAGTTTTCAGACGGAAAAATTATAGTGATGCCGGAAAAAGAAAAACCCCAAACAGATGAGATACAAAAGCAGTTAGATAAACTGGCGGATAAAAGAATTCTTGTGTTAGTGTCCGACCAACGTTTTGACAAAGAGGAATTATTACTTCGCTATCAGGCGGTTATGACGTTAAAAGGGGACAAACGCTTTATTGAAGAAAATGAAGTGCTGCTGCAGGAACTTGAATTATGTGTTGAGGATATCCGGTTTGAAATTAATATCTATCTGGAAGAGCATTATCTGCCGGAGAGCGGAAAGGTAATAGTTCTCCAGACGCAAAAGAAAAAAGAAAAGTGTACAACGGCCGCAGAATTTAATCAGATATTAAGTGATGTCTGCAGAGAATATTATGGCTACGCGCCGCGTGTAAACCATGAACTGTTAAATATTGAACACATCGGCAAGCAGTATTTAAGAGCGCGCAATCAGGTGATCGATAAAATGTTAGGGCATGAGGATCTGTCTGTGTACCAAAAAGGAACCATGCCGGAGGCTATGGTATATCGTGCTGCATTTGTGCATACCAGAGGGGATAAGGGCTGTCAGAAAGTTAGTTTAGAGATAGATCGTTTTTTTGCGGAATGTGCAGGTGAAAAAAACTCTTTTCAGATATTATACCAGCGATTGCAGGGAAAATGTTTTGGCGCAAGGCGAGGAGTGATTCCATTGTTTCTGGCAAAAAAATTATCTGAAATTGAAGGAACAGCGGTCATTTATATTGGGGAGAAAGAGCTGGAAATTACTTCGGATAACCTGAATCATGTGAATGATTTTCCAGAAAACTATGCATTGTATCTGGAGCTGGAAACCGTTGAAAAAGAAAAATATTTAAAAAAATTGGAAAAGATTTTTGAATGTGATACGGAGAAGTTTTCCGGACAGAGCAGATTCGCACAGATTGCTGCCTGCATGCAGAAATGGTATCGGTCACTTCCCCAGTACACGATGATAACACTAAATCTTCCGGAAAATCAAAGTGGATCGATAAAGAAACTTAGGAATCTGTTGAGAAGAGCAGAAATCAATCCAAGAGAATTGTTATTTGAAAAAATTCCGGCATGCTATGGAGAACCTGGTTTTGAGCAAACGGCACAGGATTTAAAAGAAAGTAAAAAAATATTAGATGATGTATTTATTACATTAAAAAAACAGGTCGCAGGAAACATAAAGCGCGAATTTGGAAAAACGCAGAATGTGAGTCTGAAAGCATGTTTACACGAATGGTATCTGGCACAGAATTATTCATCAAGAAATCATGTACTGGCAACGGCAGAGAGTGAATTTTTGAATTATTTAGAGAAACTTTCTACCAATGATGAGGGAGAAATTGTATCAGCGTTGTCTTATATTTTATCAGGGGTATATTTAGAGGACTGGAATGATACAAACTTTGTAGAATTTCAGGAGAAATTGCACGCGGTAAAAGCTGAAGTTGAAAAACTTGAGGAACATGGTAAAGATGCAGGTGGCAGCAGTCGTATCCTGTTGACAGACCAGAATGGAAATGCCATAGAAAAGTATTATAATGCGGATATTTCGGATACAACGAGCCTTTACTTAAAGAATATGTTAGAAGAGGCATTGGAGGACTTTGGGAATACGCTCGAAACAAATCAGAAGGTTGCAGTGCTGGTGCAGACTTTAGAGGGATTATTACAGTAAGAGAAGAGGAGATTGGTTATGGAAGAAATTTATCTTGATAATGCAGCGACGACATTTCCAAAACCAGAATGTGTATATCAGGCAATGGATGAAATTGCGCGGACCGGTGCTGTCAATGCAGGCAGGGGTTCTTATGCGCTGGCGCGGCAGGCATCCGGGTTGATTGAGAGTACAAGAAAACAGATCAAAGAACTTGCAGGAGCAGATGATGTAGCAGAGGTTGTGTTTACAGCCTCTGCTACGCTTGCATGTAACGTGATTTTAGGGGGACTCGAATGGAAACAGACGGATATCGTATATGTTTCACCTTTTGAGCACAATGCAATGATGAGAGTGTTGTATCATTACCAGAAACAATATGGATTTAAAATTATCGAACTTGCATTAAACAGGGAGTCGTTAGAATTAGATTTGTCACAGATCAGGTTTCAGTTCACCAGAGAACATCCAACAGTCGTTGTTATGAGTCATGTCAGCAATGTGACAGGTTACATTCTGCCAATCAATGAGGTGGCAGAGTCAGCAAAACAATATGGAGCAGTTGTGGCGGTGGATGGTTCACAGGCGCTTGGGCTTGTGCCGGTAAAATTGAAAGAGAGTGGAATCGATTTTTATGTTTTTGCGGGGCATAAAACACTCTATGGTCCGTTTGGAGTTGGAGGATTTATCAGTGAGGGGGATATTTCTTTAAAACCGTTTCTTGTGGGTGGAACAGGCAGTGATTCCTTAAACCTTGATATGCAAGGACAAATGCCGGGAATCTTAGAACCGGGAAGCCCCAATATAGTTGCGATTGCAGGATTACATGCAGCCTTAGAAGCGTGCTGTGACATGGAAAGGCAACTTTCACAAGAAAGAAAATTTGCAGAATATCTGATTGAAAAGCTAAAAAGAATAGACGGAGTTTTACTGTATCTGCCTTGGGATGAAATGAAACGAACCGGAATTGTTTCTTTTTCCATAGAGGGTTACCGTGCGGATGAAGTTGGGATGCTGCTCGATGAAGATTATCATATAGCGGTCAGAACAGGGTATCAATGTGTACCGCTGATCCATAAATATTTGAAAGATGAAAAATATGGCGGCGTGATCCGGGTGGGGATCGGACGTTTTACAAAGCAGAGTGAGTTGGAAATATTAATCAATGCGATAGAAGAAATTGCAGAAGGGTGAAGGAAAAATGGAAAATCAACGTTTGGATTTTGGAGAGATTGTCAGAAAAATTGCGGAGGATAAAATGCTGCTGCCGGATTTTCAGAGAGGATTTGTCTGGAAGGATGAAGAACAGAGAAAGATCGTAGCATCAGTTCTGGCAAAAATGCCGATAGGGAGTATTTTACTGTTGAAATCAAAGCCGGATGAGTATGCATCGAAGTCAATCGGTATGAAAGAAAAAAATACATATCAAAGCCAGGATGGTGAGGTCGAATTTCTACTGGATGGACAGCAGCGTATGACAGCGCTTACGAATGTTTTTTCAAATGTGATTTATGAAAAATGTAAAATGTTTTCAAAATTGAGTTCACGGGCATTACAGCGAAGATTTTTTTTAAGAATTCCAAAGTGGGAGAACTGTAAAGAAGAGGCAGATCTGTTTGGAGTCCATAATTTGACTTTTCCCATATCAGATTCTGCGGAACCGGATTTTCTGACAGCGGATATTTTACCGTTTATTACATGTGCCGCATTTTTTAATCAGGATGGAGAGCCGTATAATCCACAGCAGTCTTTGTCGACCCGTCTGGATGATTTTTGCCTGACAAATGAGGATGGATATTTAGTACCGCTGTATTTGATGGTGGCACCGGAAAATATAAAAAAGGCGCAGATAATGCTGCGCTATAATACGATCACCTCTGATATTGCAGGTAAAATCGGAGATGAGATCAGACAGCATTTTACAGATTTGTCGGATGAAAATAAGAATGATTTTATAGCAGAGATTTTTGGAAATGATGAAAACTGTAATGAAATAAAAGAAGATCATTCTAAGTTCGGTGAAAAAGTGCAAGAAAAACAAATGGTGTGGAAAGTCTGTCTGACAAATTATCTGGATTCCTGTGTAAAGAATATGGCGTTGAATAAGATTGAGGTATCGGGGGAACAGCGTGACAGGGCGATCGATATCTATGAGAATTTAAATCGTGGAGGAATCAGTTTAAATACTTTTGATCTGGTTATGGCGAGAGTTGCAAAAGTAAGTACAGATAATTTTTATCGTCGTCTGGTCAGGTATATTCAGGAAGAAAAAAGTTATGACAAACAGGTCTTACCGGATCAGATTGTTCCCTTGATTGGGAAAAAAATACAAAATAATCAATACAATGCATCCATCAGTACGGGATGTTATAACGAGGAAAAGAATGACATAGCAGGAAAGTATATTGATGTTTTTTTAGATGTGCTGTGTCTGTATTGCAATAACAAGTTATTTGAACCGGATAAATTCAAATTAGATTATATAAAGAAGAAGCAGATTCTGATGTTAGCACCAACGGATATTAATGATAATGCGAAAAAGGTTTGTGATGCCATAGACAGGGTAATGTTTTTCTTTCAGAGCAGATGCGGAATCCGGAATATCCAGGAAATAAATTATTCTTTGATGATTGTCTTAGTGGCAGTTATATTTTTAAAGGATGAGTGGTTTAACGATAAAACTGTTCACGATATTTTAGAAGCGTGGTATTGGTCATCATTATTTTCCGGCGAGTATGATAAAGATCAGAATATAAAGATGATCGCGCATCTTCAGACCATGGTAAAGACAATGCAGGCATCCAGCCGAAAAGAGAATGTTGACTGGATTGCAAATATCAAAAATTATGTGTTGGAAGCACAGAATTTTTCGGATGAAAAGTTTTTACTGATGGAAAAGGCGGATGAAGACCGTATCCCGAAAAAAGTGATGCGCATGTTTATGTGTCAGTATCTGCTGTCAAAGACATATAAGGATATGTTTGACGAAAATAAAATTTTAAGTGCATATTCCGATGAAACAGAAAGATTTGAGGCACATCATATTATACCGCTTGGAACAGTAAAAAAGGTAGGGGAATCTACGAAAAAACTTCGTGATGATGAAAAAAATATCTGCAACTCGCCTTTAAATTTTGTGTACATAACGAAAAAAGCAAATAAGGAAATATCCGATGAATCCTTAAAAGATTATGTACAGAAGATCAACGCGGAAGCAAAAGCAAAACTGCATATTACGGCTTATACAAATTCGGATATACCACAAGATCAGGTAAAACAGATTTTAAGGGAACGGTATGATTTCCTGAAGGGGGATATCAGGGAGCGGATCAGTACTTTATTAAGTTAAATACGGCTTGGAAAGTGCAGATAAAGATATTGTTTTACGAAAGAACAATGCAGGATGGAGGTATTTTATGAAAGAGGTCAGTGAAAAAGTAATGCGGAATATGATTTTTGAGGTTCTTCATGTGGAGCGTAAAAATTTGCGGAGCAAGGCAAAAACAGATCAGAGGATGGCGGAGGAACTTGCAAAGATCATAGTTGATTATGCGAAGATGTCAGTGTAGCAGACTTAGGGGGAGAATAGCATGAAATTCCAGAGCATTACAATGAATAATTTTATGAGGTATAAGGGGCAGAATGTAATCGAGTTCAGCTGCGATGAAAAAAGAAATGTTACTGTCGTGCTGGGAGATAATACGGTTGGCAAGACAACAATTGCACAGGCATTTCGCTGGGTGCTTTATGGTGCGGTATTGACAGAACGCGGAAAGCAGCAGGAAGACTACCAGCTGTTAAACAATGATATTCTGGCAATGATGGATGCGAACAGTAAAGCGGATGTTACGGTGGAACTGGTTGCTGTTGATGATGAAAAAAGATACCGGATCAAGCGTGAAATCCATTATACGCGTGCATATCCACAGTTGATCGCAAAAGAATTTTATAAGAAAGTTTCACTGGAAATATCAGAAAAGGATGATCCAAATGCCGGTATTTCTGTGGAAACGGAAAAAATAGAAGAGGTAATCCGTGAATTATTTCCCAAAAATCTGTCACATTATTTTTTGTTTGATGGAGAGAGATGGAATGATGTAACTGTTAACGGTGTGCGTGAAAATATCAAAGAGTCTGTACATACACTGACCGGATTATCTGCGTATCAGGCTGCAATCTGGCATTTGAAGGATATGGGAAGTCATTCCGTTATTAAAAAGTTCAAAGGAAAGATATCAGGTTCTGGTAATATGTATGATAATCTGGAAAAAGACCGGAATCGCATGGAACATGAGATAGAGCAGTGTAAAGATAAGATAAAAAATATCGAAATCAATATACAAAACAATAATGAAAAAATAGAGGAGGTGCAGCAGTATCTTCTTGAAAAAAAGAATACGGAAATTTTGCAGGCAAAATATAACCAGTTATTAGTAGTAAGAAGAACGCAGGCGGAAAGAGGAGTTGCTGCATATAAAAGTCTGGTAAATTTATTCAGTGATAAAGCTTATATGTTGTTTGCGAAACCGATGATAGAGGCATCTGTGAAAATGGTAAAATCTGTTGCAGGAGAGCGGCGTGACATACCGCATATGCATCAGGCAAGTATTGACTATATTATAAAAACAGGCAGATGTATCTGTGGAACTCCAATATTACCGGAGTCTAAGGAATTAGAAAGTCTGATGGAACAGAGAAATTTTCTTCCGCCGGCAGATATTGGTTCATTGCTGGGTGAGTTTGAACGGACAGGACAGCGCTGGAACCGGCAAAGCAATTCTGTTTATGATGATTTAAGAGAAGATGCGCAAAATGTGGATCAGAGCATCCGGGCTTACGAGGAAACCTGTAATCAGTTAGCAGGGATGGAACAGCAGATGGACAGGCAGACAGACTTTGCCGAAAAAAGAAAAATGCTGAAATATTATCAGAGTGAAAACAGTAAATTAGGGGTGGAAAAGGGAACACTGCAGGGACAGATCTTAAATTTTGAGCGGCAGATCGAACGAACAGAAGCTGAGATGAAGAGTCAGGAAGTCAGAAGCGAAGAAAATAAAAAATGGCGAGAGCGTGTAGATTTGGCAGAAGCATTATATACAAGATTAAAAAATGATTTTGAGGTAAAAAAGAATAAGACATTTCTGGAATTAAACGGACAGATCCAAAAAAATTTTGAGCGTATGTTCAATGCGAAAGATAAAAGAATACAGTTGACGGAAAATTATGAGATTCAGATGTTATATCCGACAGATGTGGGTTTCCGCGAAGAGAAGAATCTGTCAGAGGGCGAAAAAATCGCACGCAATTTTGCATTTATCGTTACAATCATGGAATACAGCAGAAATAAAAAGGCTGAGCATCTTGGAGTGGAAAGTGGAGGAGATACACTGCCGATTGTTTTAGACGGACCGTTTTCTAAACTGGGGGATAAAAATATCAGTCTGATTGCAAAAGTTTTGCCGGAAGTATCAGAACAGGTAATTATTTTTATGCTGGACAAGGACTGGAAGTACACAGGACTCGATGAATATGTCGGTGCGTCTTATTATATTGAAAAAGCAGCTGACGAGGCATATGCGTCCATACGGAAAGTAGAATCTGACCAGTAGCGGAAGGGGATACAAAAGATGGGGAATTATGAATTTTTTAAGAAGGAGTTTGAATTTCATGGAAAGCATGCCAGGATGGCAGGTGAATTGTGGGTAAAAGGTGACTATGAGCATACCTATTTCCGGAGACTGATCGATCTGTATATGGTGGCAGCAGTGGTGGGATTTCGCGTAGACCGTAAAGCAAAGGAAGATTTCTCGCCGTTTGGGACAAAGAGCATTTTAGCCGAGCAGGTCATCAATGCAAAAGAAGAATTAGATTTTATTATGCAGATGATGATCATGCTGGATGCGAAAGAAAGCATGCCGGCTGAGGAGGCAGTAAAAAAAGCATTCCGGGGTGCGGAGACGGAGGAAGAATTTCAGGCTTATCAGTCCATGTTTCATGATTATGTCAGAGGCGGGGTAGAGGAACTGTATGAGAGACTGATCATTCAAAAAGCAGAACCGGACAGTGAATTTTATGATAATAAAACAGCAAATCTGATGTCTGTGTTAGAAAGATTTGGTTATGGTTTACAGGATATGGAGGAGTAATAATTTTACATGATTTTTGAAGGAAAAATGTAAAAAAAATAAAAAACAGGTATTTACAATCGTCGAAAACAGGGGTATAATTTAAGAGAATTATATCATACCAAGTGATAATTAGGTTATTACAATAAGGTAAGAAACCTAAAAGCTCTAATCCCATTCTTCGGAATGGGATTATCTTTTATACAGAAGTTTATTCATGACAATGACCGGTATGCGGATCATTGTTGAAGCGCGCAGAATAAAACAGTTGTCCCGTTTGCTGGTATGAGAGAGAACGGTTCAGATGAGAGGAGAAGGAACATGGACGAAAAAATGGATTATCGTATTGGGTTGGATATTGGTATTGCATCCGTCGGCTGGGCGGTATTACAGAACAACAGTGATGACGAGCCGGTTCGTATCGTAGACCTTGGGGTAAGGATATTTGATACAGCAGAAATCCCGAAAACAGGTGAATCTTTGGCGGGACCAAGGAGAGCTGCACGAACGACAAGAAGGCGGCTTAGAAGAAGAAAACATCGTTTAGACAGAATCAAATGGCTCTTTGAGAATCAGGGTCTGATAAATATTGATGACTTTCTGAAACGATATAACATGGCAGGGTTACCGGATGTTTATCAGCTTCGCTATGAGGCATTAGACCGGAAACTGACGGATGAAGAATTAGCACAGGTGTTGCTTCATATTGCAAAACACCGTGGATTTCGTTCGACTAGAAAGGCAGAGACGGCTGCAAAGGAAAATGGTGCAGTTTTAAAAGCGACGGATGAAAATCAAAAGCGGATGCAGGAAAAGGGATATCGTACGGTCGGGGAGATGATTTATTTAGATGAAGCATTTCGAATCGGATGTTCCTGGTCAGAAAAGGGATATATTCTCACCCCACGCAATAAAGCAGAAAATTATCAGCACACCATGTTAAGGGCAATGCTTGTGGAAGAAGTCAAAGAAATTTTCTCCAGCCAGAGACGTCTTGGAAATGAAAAAGCGACGGAAGAATTAGAAGAAAAATATTTGGAAATCATGACAAGTCAGAGATCTTTTGATTTAGGACCAGGCATGCAGCCGGATGGAAAGCCAAGTCCATATGCGATGGAAGGTTTTTCAGACAGAGTTGGAAAATGTACATTTCTTGGAGATCAGGGGGAGCTGCGCGGCGCAAAGGGAACTTATACGGCAGAATATTTTGTGGCACTGCAGAAAATAAATCATACAAAACTGGTTAACCAGGATGGAGAGATCAGAAACTTTACAGAAGAGGAACGACGGGCACTGACGTTGCTGTTATTCACACAGAAGGAAGTGAAGTACGCAGCAGTTCGCAAGAAGTTAGGTTTGCCGGAGGATATTCTTTTTTATAATTTAAATTATAAAAAAGCTGCCACGAAAGAAGAACAGCAAAAAGAAAATCAAAATACGGAAAAAGCAAAATTTATTGGGATGCCATACTACCATGATTACAAGAAATGTTTGGAAGAACGGGTGAAATATCTGACAGAAAATGAAGTCAGGGATCTGTTTGATGAGATTGGTACGATCCTGACCTGTTATAAGAATGATGACAGTCGTACGGAGCGTCTGGTTAAGCTGGGACTTGTACCGATAGAGATGGAAGGGTTATTGGCGTATACACCGACGAAGTTTCAGCATCTTTCGATGAAGGCGATGCGGAATATTATCCCGTTTTTGGAAAAAGGCATGACGTATGATAAAGCATGTGAGGAAGCCGGATATGATTTTAAGGCGGATTCTAAGGGGATTAAGCAGAAGTTATTAACAGGAGAAAAGGTGAATCAGACGATCAATGAGATTACAAATCCGGTAGTAAAGCGTTCTGTATCACAGACTGTCAAAGTGATCAATGCAATTATCCGTACCTATGGCAGTCCACAGGCAATCAATATTGAGCTTGCAAGAGAAATGTCAAAGACTTTTGAAGAACGCCGGAAAATAAAAGGTGATATGGAAAAACGCCAGAAGAATAACGAAGATGTGAAAAAGCAGATTCAGGAATTGGGAAAATTATCACCAACCGGACAGGATATTTTAAAATATCGCCTGTGGCAGGAACAGCAGGGAATCTGTATGTATTCCGGTAAGACTATTCCATTGGAAGAACTGTTTAAACCGGGGTATGATATTGATCATATTTTGCCATACAGTATTACATTTGATGACAGTTTTCGGAATAAGGTACTTGTCACTTCTCAGGAAAACCGCCAAAAGGGAAACAGGACACCTTATGAATACATGGGAAATGATGAGCAGCGTTGGAATGAGTTTGAAACTCGTGTGAAGACGACGATACGGGATTATAAAAAACAGCAGAAACTTTTGAAAAAACATTTTTCAGAGGAAGAGCGTAGTGAATTTAAAGAGCGTAACTTAACGGATACAAAATATATTACAACCGTTATTTATAATATGATCCGTCAGAACCTTGAAATGGCACCGTTAAACCGTCCGGAAAAGAAAAAACAGGTACGCGCGGTAAATGGAGCAATTACGGCGTACTTAAGAAAACGCTGGGGATTACCTCAGAAAAATCGTGAGACAGATACACATCATGCGATGGATGCGGTTGTCATCGCCTGCTGTACGGATGGCATGATCCAGAAAATATCGCGTTATACAAAAGTAAGGGAGAGATGTTACTCAAAAGGTACAGAGTTTGTGGATGCGGAGACAGGAGAAATCTTTCGACCGGAAGATTACAGCAGGGCAGAATGGGATGAGATATTTGGTGTTCATATTCCAAAACCATGGGAGACATTCCGGGCAGAACTGGATGTGAGAATGGGAGATGATCCGAAGGGATTTTTGGATACCCATTCTGATGTTGCCTTAGAATTAGATTATCCAGAGTATATTTATGAGAATCTTCGTCCGATCTTTGTATCAAGAATGCCAAATCATAAAGTGACAGGTGCTGCACATGCAGATACCATCCGCAGTCCGAGACATTTTAAGGATGAGGGGATCGTATTGACTAAGACAGCTTTGACAGATCTGAAGCTTGACAAAGATGGTGAAATCGACGGCTACTATAATCCTCAAAGTGACCTTTTATTATACGAGGCATTGAAAAAACAGCTGTTGTTATATGGAAATGATGCAAAAAAGGCATTTGCACAGGATTTTCATAAACCGAAAGCGGACGGTACAGAAGGTCCGGTAGTACGGAAAGTCAAGATACAGAAAAAACAGACGATGGGTGTATTTGTGGATTCCGGAAATGGAATTGCAGAAAATGGCGGTATGGTCAGAATCGATGTGTATCGTGTGAATGGAAAGTATTATTTTGTACCGGTGTATACGGCGGATGTGGTGAAGAAGGTGCTGCCGGATAGGGCATCAACAGCAAATAAGCCATATAGTGAGTGGCGAACTATGGAAGATAAAGATTTTTTGTTCAGCTTGTATTCGAGAGATTTGGTGCATATAAAGAGTAAAAAAGGCATTCCGATAAAAAATGTGGATGGCAGCTTAGGAGAATCGAAAGAAGTATATGCATATTATATTGGAGCAGATATTTCTGGAGCGAAAATAGAAGGGAAAGCACATGATAGCCGATATACTTTTAGAGGAATTGGGGTACAAAAATTAGAATTAATAGAAAAGTGTCAGGTAGATATTTTAGGGCATATATCTACAGTAAAAAATGAAAAACGAATGGGTTTTTCTTGATAAAAACATGGAGGATAAATGGGGTTTCGAAATATTAAGATAGACAGTCATGTAAAACTGTCCATCAAAAATCAGCAGTTATATATTGAAACAGACATACTCAGACAGATTCCACTGGAGGATATCAACTGTATCATCATAGAAAATCAGACAGTAACAGTCTCTGCTTATTTGCTCCAGAAGATGGCAGATATGGGAATTACGGTCTATGTCTGTGATGAAAAGCATCTTCCGAATGCAGTACTGCTTCCAATGGTAAGGCACAGTCGTCATTTTAAAATTCTGAAATATCAGATAGAGGCAGGAAAATCCTTACAGAAAAGACTTTGGCAGCAGATCGTGGTTCGAAAGATCAGAAACCAGGCATTGTGTTTAGCCTATCTTGATTTAGACGGATCAGAAGAATTAATGAAAATGTGCAAAGAAGTACAGTCTGGTGATCGGACACATGTGGAGGCGAAAGCAGCAGCTTTTTATTTTAAAAGTCTGTATGGATTGGGATTTTCACGGGGCAATGATCATGTCATTAACTCGGCATTAAATTATGGTTATGCCATTGTAAGAGGTCTGATTGCCCGCTCCATTGTCTGTTATGGATTGGAGCCTTCGATTGGAGTGTTCCACCATAGTGAACTGAATAATTTTAATTTGGCTGATGATATGATTGAACCATTTCGTCCCTTAGTTGACCTGTATGTATCCCAGAATTATGATGTAGCAGAAATTGACAGTGATCTTACGCCAGAAAGAAAACGTGATATTTTTGGTATTATAAATTATGATATGGATGTGAAAGGGGAAAAACGCATTATCAGTAATTGTATTGATATGCTGGTGGCAAGTTACAGTAGTGCTCTGCAGGGAAAAAGATTAGATTTGGAGTTGCCGGAACTGATGCAATTACAGGTACATAGCTATGAATAGGTTTATGAGAATGTTAGTGTTTTTTGATCTGCCAGTAGTAACTGCAAAAGAGAAAAAGGATGCCGCAAAATTTCGTAAGTTTTTATTGAAAGATGGCTACAATATGGTGCAGTGGTCTGTATATTCCAGGATATGCAATGGTATGGATGCAGTTGCAATGCATAAACAGCGTTTAAAACAAAATCTGCCTATAAAAGGATCTGTACGTGCGCTGGTTTTAACAGAAAAGCAGTATGAGTCTATGGAAGTCATGTTGGGAACAAAAACATTTGAGGATACCCCTGAATCGATAGAATTAATGGATGTTTTTTGAAAAAAGAAGATTTTCGATAGAATTTAACTTCCAAATTAAAGATTTTTTTTAGATGAAATCCCCACGAATCCCTGTAGTTCGTGGGGATTTGTGCTCCCTATTATACCATACCAAGTGATAACAGGGAATTACAACATCAAACCGCTTTTTCATAGTGCTAAACCGATTATACCATACCAAGTGATAACAGGGAATTACAACAACTGTACCGATAAATGTCAATGCAGGGATATTATACCATACCAAGTGATAACAGGGAATTACAACATACCGAACAGCGAATCACGGCTGTATCGTATTATACCATACCAAGTGATAACAGGGAATTACAACGTCCCTCCATAGCTTCACCGACTACCGGCAATTATACCATACCAAGTGATAACAGGGAATTACAACCAAAAATGTAAAGCCGTGTTTGAGGTCTACATTATACCATACCAAGTGATAACAGGGAATTACAACAGATAACACCCGCAGCAATGCGGGGCACTAATTATACCATACCAAGTGATAACAGGGAATTACAACCCATGCCGCTGCAGAACAAAGAGATCGGCTATTATACCATACCAAGTGATAACAGGGAATTACAACTTAGAATTGATATTTGCATTGCTTAAACTTATTATACCATACCAAGTGATAACAGGGAATTACAACCTACTTTGAAATCATTGAAGTGTGCAAGGAATTATACCATACCAAGTGATAACAGGGAATTACAACAAAATGGCTCTGTGGGCGTTCTGGTGCGTCATTATACCATACCAAGTGATAACAGGGAATTACAACTCTGGCTGTCTCTGTGGCTCTCTGGTGGTATTATACCATACCAAGTGATAACAGGGAATTACAACGTCTGGCTGTCTGGTGGTGTCGTGCTGTGTATTATACCATACCAAGTGATAACAGGGAATTACAACCGGCAGCCCACCGCTCCGTTCTGTGGTATGATTATACCATACCAAGTGATAACAGGGAATTACAACTATCAACAATGGCATCCTTCCAGTCCTCTAATTATACCATACCAAGTGATAACAGGGAATTACAACATACCGCCTGCAGAAATGGCAGCAGGAGCAATTATACCATACCAAGTGATAACAGGGAATTACAACCAAAAAACATTCTGGATCAGGATGATTTTTATTATACCATACCAAGTGATAACAGGGAATTACAACCTCTGACTCCCAGCACTCCCGGCCGCAGCTATTATACCATACCAAGTGATAACAGGGAATTACAACCCACTCCCGGAAGTCATCACCAAGGCTATTATTATACCATACCAAGTGATAACAGGGAATTACAACTTTATGAAATCCACAATGAAGAAATTAAGATTATACCATACCAAGTGATAACAGGGAATTACAACCGGTAATGTATACCATAAATATGCAGCGTAATTATACCATACCAAGTGATAACAGGGAATTACAACTGTCCCATGTGTCTCCTGCTTCTGTGTAGTATTATACCATACCAAGTGATAACAGGGAATTACAACGCGGATGTGCAATAACTATTCGTTAAATAAATTATACCATACCAAGTGATAACAGGGAATTACAACTGATAATTGTTCGGTTGGCTTTCTGCGTCTATTATACCATACCAAGTGATAACAGGGAATTACAACTTGTGCAGGATTTAACAGATCGTGAAAAAGATTATACCATACCAAGTGATAACAGGGAATTACAACGGGGTGACACCGAATGAAAGTATGGCGTTTATTATACCATACCAAGTGATAACAGGGAATTACAACATCATGTTTATACTTAAGAAAATACCGTTTATTATACCATACCAAGTGATAACAGGGAATTACAACACGCAATACCGTCTATCATGTATACCTCTTATTATACCATACCAAGTGATAACAGGGAATTACAACCTCGTGCTGTTTCTGAATTGAAAAAAGATAATTATACCATACCAAGTGATAACAGGGAATTACAACAAATACAAAATACAATCTATATTTTAATAATTATACCATACCAAGTGATAACAGGGAATTACAACCGTTCAAACTCAAACTGCTTAATTTGTCCGATTATACCATACCAAGTGATAACAGGGAATTACAACGTTCCGAGAGTTTTGGATTGGCTTATGGGAATTATACCATACCAAGTGATAACAGGGAATTACAACATCATTCCTTGCAATGTATTCATAAAATTCATTATACCATACCAAGTGATAACAGGGAATTACAACCACCTGGGCGATGTAATGACCGGTCTTGAAATTATACCATACCAAGTGATAACAGGGAATTACAACGACATTTATTAGCACATTTATCACAATGGATTATACCATACCAAGTGATAACAGGGAATTACAACTATTGTTAAAACATCTTGTAGCTAGATATATTGTAAGCGATGAATAACACACCGCCTACCCAAAACAGTAAACGACTACCATTTACTTTAGGTTTTCCCTGCTATCTACATGGCAGGGGAATTCTGTTTTCCGGGACATTGGATTCCACATCAATGATCCCCGAACACTGCTCTTTGATAAATTCACTCCATGGCATCAGCTGTTCTATACCTGCGGACGAGTTCATATAATCCGGCATATACAGCAGTACCATATAGAGATATTGGAAAATATTCAGATTGTTTGCTTTTGCTGTTTCCACAATGCTGTACATTACCGCACTTGCCCCAGCTCCAGCTTCTGATGTATGGAACAGGAAGGCTTTCCGCCCAACGGCATAACTTTTGGCTTTCCGTTCCGCACGGTTGTTTGAAATTTCACACCGGCCATCTATCATATAGTTCATCAAGGTATCATGATGATTTTGGGCATAGTTCACCGCTTTCCCAAGCTTGCTTCCGCCAGTTGGATGCAGTGTGCCAAGCCAGTTCCAGAACTGTTCCCATACAGGCTGTTCCAGAATGGTTCTTTGTTGTTTTCGTTCTTCTGCCTCCAGTTCTTTTAATGTGCGCTCCAGGTAGAAGAGCTTATTGCAATACAGCAGTCCAATTTCTGCCGGGAGCAGCTGTTCCAGCTTCTCTTCATCCGGAATACCGGTATCCTCGATCGCTTCATCAGAGTTAACATCCAGAAGTTTCAACTTTTTACGTCTGGCTGCCGGGACTGCTTCAAAGAACTTACGTCTTGCATGTGCAAGGCAGCAGACCAGTATGACATCTTCAAGCCTGTTGTAACCCTGATATCCGTCACACTGTACCATTCCATGGAATCCTTCCAGAAATTCCTGCACACAGGATCCTTTCCGGCTTGGCTGGTAATCATAAAGGACAATTGGTGTAAGACCATCATTTCCGGTTGTATATAACCACATATAAGAGGTCTGTTCCGCCGTACGTCCCTTTTCCCGCAGCACCTGACATGTTGTCTCATCTGCATGTACCAGGTCCCGCTTTAAAAGTTCTTCATGCAGCCGATCATAGATCAGATAGAAATAGTTTTCTGCCGTATAAATGATCCAGTTCGCCATGGTTTCCCGTGGCAGGGTAAATCCCAGCTGGTTCATCAGAAATTCCTGACGATAGTAAGGCATTGCCATGCCGATCTTTTCCATTGCAACATATGCGACCATGGATGGGGAAGCCGGGCTGTGTGGAATCAATGCTGTAGGTATCTTGGATTCAGCAAATGTCCCGTCACCATCTTTTCTGCATTCCGGGCACTGCCATTTCTCCTGATAATAGTGGATTCGTTCCACCTTTGCCGGGGTGATCCGTAGTTCTTCACGGACAAACATTTCCGTCACATACTCCATCTTGGAATTACAATAAGGACAATACTTATCTTCTTCCAGCAGGGGGATGACTTCCTTATGGATCGGAAGATTTCCATATTGGTCTTCACGTGTCGCTTTCGCTTTGCGTGTTGTCCGTTTGTGGCTTTTGACGATTGTTGTCACAGTTTCTTCCGTTTTCTTATCCTGTTTTGTCTTCTCACTGCCTGTACCAAAGAGTTTCCGCTGGAATTCATCCAGTGTTTCCCTGAGACCGGCAATTGTATCTTTCAGGTCATTGATGGTTTCCTTCAGTTCTGTGATGGTTTCGTCTTTTTCATCTAACCGTTCAGAAAGCATCTGGATCATAAGGTCCTTCTGATTCATCTCACTGTTAAAAAGTATGTCCTGTCCCTTTGAATCCACGGTGAATCCCTCCCTCTTTTTTCGTTACCTTTATTGTACGAAAAGGAAGGCATGGTTGCAAATGCCGTCCAAAATCAGACTGGCATTATGCCGAAAGCCAGATAGCTCCTTTTTTTCTCAAAATCAGCCAGTTTCCGGGATTTTCCGTAAAGTTATGCACATCATGATGATGTCATGCTCAACTATCCCCGGACAACGCACCCCATGATTTCACATCTGTGGATATCTTCCGTCAACAGCCTGCTCCGGCTGTAGAAAAATTTTTCAAAATCTACATATTGCACAAATCAGTAATCCCTGTCTTTCGCAGGCTGTATCGCTTTCGGCTGGTCAATGGAAAGTCCTTCCATCAGCCAGCGGAATTCCTGCCTTGTCAGAGGTCTGACTTCTGAAGCATTGCGTGGCCATTGGAATTTTCCATTGTCCAGGCGCTTCTGCAGGAGTACAAATCCATCCCGGTCAAAATAGAGGGCTTTCATCGTATTCTTTTTGCGTCCACAGAACAGAAAGACCGCATTGGAGAACGGATCCATCTGGAAATTGTCACGGATGACTGCCATGAGTCCGTCAAAGGATTTTCTCATATCAGTCCTTCCTGTAACCAGATAGATTTTCTGTACTCTGGACAGATCACCGATCAAAGTTTCCGCAGGGCAGATATCGTATGATAGATCACATCCCTGCCTGCATGATTATTGATTGCAACTTTACAGCCGTTTATGATAACTGTCAATGCTTCGCCCTCTGATGTTGCATCTGTTGACAGCAGTCTGACTGGATTCGATATCGGTATATGCGATTCTTCTGTAATGGAAAGTGGTACGATTTCATGTGTGGCATCCACGATTAGCCTGTCTGTCTCCGGAATCATACATGATTTCTTTCTCAGCCTTGTGACAGTATTATAAAACGTATTGATAGAGATATCATTCTGCTCACACCAGACACGGTCAGAAAATCCACTGCTGCGACATTGCTGAATTAATGACAGCCATTCTTCGTCTGTTCTTCTCTTATTACGCATAAGCTGCTCCTCCTGTTAGCTAAAGTAGTTAAACACCGTAAACGGCTACCTTTGCTTAAGAAAAGAAGAGTGATACATCCGCATCCAGATCTGAAAATAGATAAAGTAGTCGTTTACTGTTTATTGACTGTATTATCCCAAATCTTCAATTAAATTTGGAACGGTATGTTATTCATCGCTTACGTCAAAACAATGGATTCTCTTCCCTGTTTAACATACATTGCTAATTCAGATAAAGTTTCACAATAATACTGTCCTCTTTCATCCATGTAGTGCTGAAGACAGTCTTTCTTTTTATAACTTTTATTAGGCACATATCTACCATTAATCTTTATTCGCTGTTGAGGCGGTTTTTTTAGAGTTATACTCGTTTTTTCAAATTTATAATTTTGACCAAAAAAATTATAAATGGTTTTTTCATATGGTCTAATAATCATATGATAAACAAATGCATCAAATGTCATTATTCTAGTTGCATCAGGAATTTTGCCATGTTCCTTCAATAGTTCATTTTGAATATTTTTAATATTTGCATGGGTAAATGCAACTATTAAGTTTTTTTGTTCAGGTTGCATCTCATGGCAAATGCGATACGTCTTACCCGCACCTGCAACCGCAAGTATTACTCGTTTAGCCATTCGATTGCCTCCTCAACATATCCAGGAATAACGAAATCTTCTTCAGAAATAAGCATCTGATACGCAGTATCCACTTTATTATTAAGCATCTTGCCCAATACTTGTCCATAATTGGTTCTATGGAAAAGGTATTCTGCCCCATCTTGAACCTGAATCATAGTATCAAGTTTTTCCTTATTGCAGTTATAAACACATGCTTCCCAAGTCCAATCTTCCATTGTTGCTCCCATAAAAACATGTTGTTTTTCATTATGCTGATTAAACTCATTTGCATCATCAATTTTAGTCTGCTCATGATCATTGTCTGTTATTACAGCTATTCTTTTACCAGTTTCTTCTGCTATCTCTAAATATCTCTTATAAGAAATACCATTGCACGAAATTATCGAAATTCCGTCATTTTCAACAGTCCTACCAGTTTTCTTTTCATAGAACTTAGGTAACAGCAAATATTCTGTAGCTCCTTCTACAAGTATTACCTTTTTTGATAATAACAGTTGCAAAAATTCATTATCATCTGCTTTTTCAAAAAATATAGAGGTTTGTGGTTCAACGTTTTTTAACGATAAATAGTGATTTTCTGCAATCCAAATTACATTTCGAAGGTTAAGCCTACTAGCAATCATATTACTATGCGTGGTTAGAATAATCTGGGAATCTTCTTCATGGTCCATTATTTGCTGAAGCATCTGCTTTAAATTCGTAAAACATAAATGATTTTCAGGCTCTTCAATCAAAATCGTATCGAGATTATCCTCACGATTAAGCGCTATTTGCGTTTTCACTAAACTTTCCATTCCACTTCCCTTGTTTTCCAACGGAATAGAATCCTCATACACAGACACGACACTTTCTAATACCACTTTCTTATTATCTATTCCAAATCGTCTCCTATCATCTATATCAGGAAGATTTACGTCTTCGAAAGATGTACTCAGTTTTTCTCTAAATGCATTCTTAGCTTTTAGTTTAGTATCATTACTGTAAAGATTTGAAAATAGTGCTCTATTAAAATAGTTAAATGCAGACGACTTTGATGTTTCTGACGTATCAATAAACAAATTCTTTATTGGTCTCTTAGCTACCTTATATGGTAAATTGGCATACGTTTGCCATGTCAAAGAATAATACTCATATGGTATTTTCCCATCGTTAATAGAATCTGCTAATTCCTCAGAAAAATCTTCATCAAATTTACATTCAAATCTTATTCCATACTTCTCTTCACTACGATTACCATTTACGTGATTTTCTCCATAAAAATCAATAAATCGCGGTGTATTATCAAGTTCCAAATCAACTTCGATAATTATCCTCGGTAATGTAGCTACGTTAGGATTATTTTGAAAAGCTCTAACGTTTTCCAAATTAAACAAATCTTGCAAAACAGACTTGTCTGCATTCCAGTACAGTTGATTTAGTACTATTCTAATAGCCTCTAATATTGTACTTTTTCCTGCTTCATTTTCGCCCACCAAAATACTCAAGTGCTCATTAAACTCTATCTTAAAGTGTTCAAAACGCTTTAACCCATCAATATATAATGTCTTTACATATCCCATTTCCAGTCTCCAATCTTAAATGTTATAAAAAGATAATCCTACACAATCAATTCACTCAATCCGCCATAACAAGTCACACAGGCGCTCTTTCTTGCTCTCGTAAGTGCAACATAAAGCAAACATTTCTCACCTGTTCTAAATTCTTCCAGAGAAATATCATCCTCAAAATCAGCCCTTGTTCCAAAAGGGAGAACCTTTTTATTTACTGCTACTGCAAATACATAATCAAACTCAAGACCTTTTACTCTATGCATAGTCGCTATTCTTACACCTTCAAAAGTTCGGTCATCCGTCTTGTTTGCTTTGATTTCAAAGGACTTAATTCCTGCCCTCTGTAATCCAGCAATATAGCTATCTAGCAGCTTATGTGTTCTTGCCACAATACAGATATTTTTCTGCTCTACGCCTGCTGTTTCCAGTTCATGAATTTTACTAACCAGATAATCAAGTTCTTCCTCCGGAGTAGCAAATTCCTTAATTTCAGGCTTATCCCCATGAGTAAGTGACTGACAGCCTTTACCATTGTCATAATCATCATCTAAATCATCAAAAGATACCCCATTAAGCAATCCAAATGCAAACTTGCGGATTTCCTCAGTTGTTCTGTAATTAATTCTCAAGTAGCTGCTTCTTCCGCGGACATTAATTGCACATTTTGAAAGTACTGCCTTATTTCTATATATTCTCTGATGTGAATCACCCACAATAAAAATATCATTCCGGTGCTCATCACCTGCAAGTGATCTAAGTAACCTATATGCACTTGGGCTTAGATCCTGAGCTTCATCAACGATAATTGATGTGTATTGACCTGTAAGCTTCTTATTTTCAAGGATCTTACGGCATTCATACATAGCTGTCTCAACATCTCGCTGTAGTTTTTCGTTCATTATATTTTGATATTCATCAAACACATCCCATATTTGCATACGAACTTTTCTATCAAGGCGTACTCCTCTACCAATTCTTGAAGCTTTGCAGTAAGATACTTTGTCATATACTTCCTGTGCCTGGACAACCTTAACCCACTCATCCTTATAGAAGTTTTCTACAAAGTTTAAGTCGCCACCTGCTATAGCAATAGCATCTCTCCATGCCTTGTCCACTTCTTCGTCATAAACAATCTGATACTCATATCCTTGTCTACGCAAAAAATTAGAAACCCACGCATCAAGATTAATAATATCTATTCTCTTCATTTCCTCAGCAGTGCATATTTTTCTAAGGTTATCTTTTATATCTTCCGCCAAATTCTTGGTGTAAGTTGTAAAAAGAATCTTTTCATTCGATTCTAGATTGGATGCAAGCATTTTTGCTCTATGCATCGCAACAACAGTTTTACCAGTACCAGCTCCGCCTAATACTCTCGCAGGTCCATTAAAGTTTTTTTCCACAACCTTACGCTGTGTTGGATGGAGAAAGATTCTCCATTTTTCAAGTGGTTCTTGCATAATTGCCTGAAGTTCTTCCTCTCCCTCGACAATAACAAAGCTTTTCCTACTTGTATCAGTTTGTAGAGCTGCTGCAAAATCATTTTCTTTGACTTCAACTTTCTCTGTCTCTGGATATAGTGTGTCCAATACTTCTTCAACCGAAAATCCGTTTCCAAGCCATTCAAGCCCTTCAAAAGCTTCTTCCGGAATCGCAGCTTTCAGTGAATGAAGACCTTCTAATGTCTTGATTGCTTTAATCATAGGAAGTTGTTCTTCCGGAAGACCTATTTTTTCAAACACTTCATCTGAGATATTTGCAAATAATGCCGGCTCATCAATTGCCTTTTGTTCCTCAATAACTTCCTGCACATCAAAAATCTGTACACTACCTGTAAGCTTGTTTATTGAGCATTTTTTTCTCTTCGCCCAAGCATATGCCTCATCATGATGATCCACCCAAAGCAAAATATAAACATTGCTTTCCGGTTCACGCACAACAATTCCCCTGTAAGTATCATCAATCCTCACAGAGCAAATGTTCTTGTCAATCCCTTCATTAATCTTTTCAAAGTTAATTCCCGGATGCATAGGATCATTTCTAAATTTATTGAAAAACTCAGTTACTTTTCCCTGCTTCTGTCTTGGTAGTGCTGCGTATGCAGTTAAAAAATCAGTCGAAATAGCTACAGTTGGCTTATTATTCATTTACAGTTCCTCCAAATACATTGATGTTAATTTCTTCACTACTTAGCAGTACTGTCCAGCCTTTACCCTTAAATACATTCATGTAATCTTCCTGCTCCGGTAAAAGCCAGACAATTTTTTTATATTCCCAGACCATTTCGGCTTCCGCTATAGTTGCTCCAGATGATTCATCTGATAACTCAAAGCCTACAACGCTTGGAGCAGGGACTCCATTATGATACATCTCTGTAGCGCATGTTATTGCGATATCATCTATGAACTCATCCATGATATCATTCCACTTCTCATCAACTACAACATCCGTACCTAACGCTACCTCTGGTGCATCTTCCTCTGCAATAATTGTTCCAAGATTACTGTATATAGCCTTGCTTATTCCGAGCTTAGACAAGAAAATTGCAGTACTATTAAATTGCATAACATTTACAAAATGCCAGAATCCATTCCAATCCGATTCATATTTATCCGTTCTTGAATCAGGAACATCATCAATGATTGCAACTATTTTCAATGGAGCTCCCATTCTCATGCCTGTCATTTCAGCCAGAGAAACTTCCGCCAGTACATCTATATTTCCCATCTCCTGTCTAGGACGCCATGTTCCGAAAATAGCTTGTCCAAAATCATCCACATCATCCAAAGAACCGATTGCATTAAGCACTGACTTCCATTTACTACTCCACTCACTGTATAAAACCTGATTTGTCATCTGAGCCGCTTCGACTATTGACATCGCAAATGATCTTGCGTGTGTAACAAATAAATCTTCTGCATTTGGAATAGATAAATAGTCAATTAATAGTTCAAATCCATTTTCTTTTTCAGGATTAATGGATTCAGCATTTGCACTTTTTACTGCCGGCTTATATACCTTTCCAGATGGCATTTTCACAGAATTCAACGTTTCAGTTCGATAGTCTCCCTGACTTTTAAATACATTATGTACATCCTTATATGTAAGTGACCAAACTCTATACTTTCGAGAAAACATAATAGCCATACGCTTTAGGGTGTCTTCCTCTACGATATCCTTGTGATAGTAATAACCATCTGTAAAGACAGCTATAGGTTTCTGATTGCCCGTCGTTCTCTTTGGCCTGATTACAAAGTCAGGTCGAGACTTTACCGAAATACCCATAGATTCATCGAAGTCAACCTGTGGTTCAATTGTCCATAAGCTTTCACCAACTTGAAGAGAATACCCTTCTTTCTCATTAACCAATGTCTTATGAATTCTAATTGGTCGTTCCGCGGTACTCAGCTTTTCAAAAGCACCAACAAATTCTCTTTCTAGTTCGCTGTCAAACAAATGGTTTGTATCTACTTGTGCAAGTTTTTTAATCTCAGTTCTATTCTCTTTTCCACTTAAAATTGTCTTCAAAAGTGTTATTGCCGAATTTCTTGAGATTTCACCAATATGCTGGCTCTGTCTATAGGCATATAAACACTTATAGCATCCATCTTTCTGCGGGTCGTCATTACAGCTACAATGCTCCATCGTCTCCAATGCACCTTCAAAAACATCTATAATGCCATTCTCCTCATTCATAAGTTGCTTCAGATAGCCTGTTCCACCAGGTACAGAATCATATATTACTAGGTACTGCTTCCTATAATCAGCCTCAGGAACTGGAACCTCACTTATAGTTGCTCTTAAGTGATCCACATTGCCAAATTTCTTCTTCATTCCAAGCATAAATGCGGCAACAAACGATTCTACTCTCACATTTGTAGCATCCATTGTTGTAGCAGGAATTAAGAGACGTAATGCTTCCGTCTCAAACTCTCTATACAAGAAAAGACACTCTTCAAATGGATCTGTAACAATGGTATTATCTTTTACCATCTTGCAAAAACGGGAGTGCTTAGGTTTTTCCCCCTGCACCTGAATCTTTCCACAATACTTACAGATGGTGAACCCTTTTCTAACACCTTCATGTCCGGCAACAAGTAATTTGTCTCCAGTAATTGATTGTTCACCGAAATTAATCTCACGCATCGTTGCCTTTTGAAGAAACTCATAGCCCCACTTAAACTCTTTGTTATCCATTTCAAAAGCCTGAATAACATCTTTATCTTCATCTACGTCAACCAGAAGTTCCTTATCATAGAACATAGATGTACGATCTTCGCTGTCATCACCGATTTGACTTTCTTCCTCCTTCATATTGGAATACACCATCTGCACCTTAAACATTGAGCGAACCTGCCCTGCATCTGCCCACCCCGGATTTCCACATTTAGGGCATACATGCGCAGGAGTACTAGAGTCCTCAATTGAAGCATGAGAGCAGTTTGGGCATAATCTCCATGGTTCAACTTTAGCAGTATTAATATCAACCTGATCAATCGTAAGCTTATGTCCACCTGCATAAAAACTATTTAAAGGCGCAAACTCGCTGATTGCAGACGAAGCAGACCTATTGTATTCATAGGTCGTACTCTCATATTTATTCTTATCTCTATCGTTCTCGTCTTTTTCAACCCTGGTGAGAACTGCCTTTAATACTATTCCAGCTTCTGGGAATGCATAGTTTGGCAATAATCCCGCATCAGAAAGGAAGTTGAAAACATTCTTCTCATTAATCTTTGCAACAACGCTTGTCCAAGCAGCACGTTCTGCTTTCAATTCTTTAATCTGTTCATCATAAGATGAATCCTGTGGCTTGTCTTCAAGAGCTTTAATCATCTTGTTAAGTTCTTTTATACTGCTCTGGATGCCATCTCGCTGTTTCTTTAAATCATAAAATTCATTGTAAATCTTTATATGCATAGGGCTGTTAGTTGTTCCTTCTCCCATAGCAAATGCTTTAATATCCTTAATTGAGTTCTCATCAAGACCATCTTGATTTCCCGGATTTACAGAGAATGTCTGAATAAACATTCTAACAAGCCTTGACATGTTATTCTGAACATAGTAAAGGAAGTTATTCGGGAATCGATCTTTTGAAGTCTCATCCAATTTAGCCAAACATTGACTTACTTTGTCCGGAACCACCGCAGTTCCAGATTTAACCCAGCAGTCCATACAATAAGCAGTAAACTGTCTTGCTAGAACTGCTGATGCTTTTAGGAAAACCTTTGGTGGTTCAACAGCACCTGCTATCATTTCCATCGGATCCTGATAGAAGTAAAGATCATGAGGTCTTGCATTCGCAATTGCAACTGTAAGTGCATTACCATCTTTACGTCCACCACGCCCTGCTCTTTGGGCATAATTTGCCTGTGCTGGTGGTATAGAACTAAGGATAACCGTAGACAAGTCTCCAATATCAATACCCATTTCAAGAGTAGGTGTACAAGACAGAAGATTGGGATCCCATGGCTTTTGTTTGTCTTTGGATTTTTTGAATTCTCGCTCTAAATTCTCACGATCATCTCGTTCAAGCAAACCTGTATGCTCCTTTGCCACAATACGAACAAGCTCACCCTGACTATATAATTTGCCGTAAAAATCCAACCCTTTATCTTCTGCGATATGCATGTGTCCATTGCAATCATTTCTTGTACAACAAGCACCCTCAAACAGCTCTGCGTCTGATTCTGACATAGAAATTTGTGTACCACACTCATCACATACAAGCTGTTTCACTTTGCTAGTTACCTTACATTTTTCAGTATTAATTGACCAAACATCTATGTTATCCGGAGTTTCTACCTTATCCAAAACGCCTGCTTTAGTCAGTTCCTCAAGAATAATCTTCATGATATCAGCAGAATCTGATTCTAATGAAAACATTGGAAGATACTTATTAATCCACTTTGAATACCATGACTTGCTCTCAATACCATCAAATCCCTTTAGTTTCTTAGATCCACGATTGATGGCAACAAACTTAGGAACATTAAGACCTCTGTTTACTCCAGGAAGCCATTTTTTACGTTCATTAGAAAGATGATAATAGTTGGCTCCATTATTAATAAATTGCTCAAAAGCATAGTAAGTAAAGGCACCATTGGTTTTCATCTGATATAAAACGCCTAGTACCATCCTTGTAAATGTTTCTACATCTGCGCTCTGTAGTCTACCTACTTCGTTCGCAACTCTTTCCATTATTCCCGGAATCGCTTTTTCGTACTCAAAAGAAAGCACCGAACATCCAGCCTTTTCAAGAGTTCTACCGATTCTTGAAAGGATTCCGTACTCCATGAGGATTTCGTATTTAAATCTCTGCTCTACAAAGCTTAACAGAGTTGCTGCATCTTCATCTTTACGAAGTGTACCTTCATTGCACATTCTCTCGTATGCACGCATCCATGTAAGATTTGCAGGTATAAAATTGGCAACAAAATAATCGTCACCAAGATAATTCTTCCAGTAAGAAACAACTCTCTGAATAAATTCATCAAAAGAGTATTCTTCAGAATCAATGTTAATAAACTGAGTTATTGCGGTTCTGAGCCCAAACTTCCAAGTTCTTGAATTGTAGAATCCTGCATGATGAGCAGCATCCTGAACATTGTCAGTAAACGCTAAAAGTTTCTTATCATCATTGAACTTTGACGCATACAGTTCCGATATTCCTGCACTTATAGCGGTCGCACTTCTTAAACCAATAAGAGACATTGTTCCTTTACCATTACAGAACGGACACTTATAAGCCTTAGAATTATTTCTACCTTCCGTCTTTAAATCTGGTACCCAAATAGGAATTGTTTTATGTCCATTCGAACAAAGAGTTCTGTTTGGCTCATCAAACATAATCTCCATACATTCTGGGCATAACCTCATGCGATTATTAAGATTAAATGCTTCTTCTCCTTCCCTATGTGGGAACATTATTCTCACCTTGGAATCGCCAGAGAAAAATGCATTGTAAAATGTCCTAATATCTCTTACTTCTACACTGCCATTATCCTCTACAGATGCCCAAGCGGTCTGTCCGCACTCGCGACAATTGATTACTGGCAAATAATGTTTGGCCTGATGTTCATTAAGATCTGTTGAAAGTGCATATTTAATATCCTTCTGTGCCACTTCACCAACAAGTCTTCTTAACTCTCGCATCCATACCTGAACTTGAACATTTAAAAACGGACGAAGTTTGCCCGATGATGTTTTAGTTCTGGCATGAGAAATCAAAGCATATAAAGCATCAATAACAATGCAAGCAAGATCTTCTCCCAGCTCACCCAGTAGTGGAAATCTCTTTATTAAGTTTTCATATGCAAAAGAATTCTGCATATATGATCCCTTAGCTTCCGCAATAATACTCTGCGTAAAATTGTGATGCATAAGCTTCTTTCCAAGTTCAACCCTTGCATCATCACTCATGATATTAGCGATTGCGATACCCTCTTCTAGCCAGCACTCTACCGCAGCATAAAGATACTCTTTCTCATCTTCTCCAGAAGATAATTCCTTTACTCGAAGAGCTTCCTCTCTTGATGGTAATTTATAATCAGTTACATCATATCCCGCAAAGAACTCTTCCGAAGACAAACGCTCTTCAGTAACAACTGCATCCTCATCAAATATTTCTCCAAATACATCTGAAGCATATTCTCGAATACTCTTTGCACTGTCTTTCGCGCCCATTGTCGCAGAAGTTCCGATACAACAAATCTGTCCAGGCAACACATTAAGACGCGCTTTTAATCTTCTAAGAAGGCACGCCAAATCTGTTCCCTGAGCCCCATCAAAAGTATGAAGTTCATCAACAGCAATATATTTCAATGTGTCCGGAAGATTATTCTTCCACAACTCTGCATCTTTAGGTCTAACCAAAAGATAATCCAACATCTTATAGTTAGTCATAAGAATATCTGGTGGTGCAGCAAGAAGTGTCTCATGATCCGTGATTACTTTGTCCGGAAGCATCATCTTTACAGATGAATGCTCCTGGCCTCCAACATACATTCCTACACGAATTCCAGCAGACTTAAGTTCTTCGCTACCATCAACCAACTCCGCAATACGCTTAGCCTGATCTGAAGCTAAAGCGTTCATTGGGTAAATGATCAAAGCTTTGATTCCCTTTTCACCACGATGCTTATAGCAATACTCAAGAATAGGATACAGGAAACACTCTGTTTTACCTGAACCTGTTCCTGTCGCAATCAACGTAGATCTACCATCTTCACCCGTCAGACGTTCAAAAGCTCTTTGCTGATGAACATACGGACTAAATGGCTGATGAATCGCCTCAAATAAGCTTTTATTACCTTCGTAAACACGAAAAGGCAGACGCACTGCTACATATGGTTCATGAAACACTGCATCTTTCGTATTTAACATATTTCTAATAGACCCTTTAAATATCGGATTGGTTATAGGAAATGAAGTATCAATATAATCAATCAGGCCTTCCTGATATTGTCTTGCAAGAATTGATGGTAACATCTTGCGTCCCTCCTAATTCACTTTTTTTTATCGAGTCTTTTTTCAAAATTTCTCCAAGCAATATCATAGTCCATTTCTCTATCGCACTTGATAAATGGAGCATAATAAAGAATTTGTCTCTCTACCTGGCCACAACTAGAGGTGCTATCAACTATATTATGTGAAAATACTCCAGATTCAAATTCTTTTATGGCTTCCCATTCTTTTCGTGAAAGACCAACGTTAGTCAAACTTCGATTATTTGTGAAAACAATTCTTCCCTTCATGTCATACCATGTTTCTCTTTCATGACTACGTAAAGTAGAAAATTGCACTTTATATATTAGTTTCAGCTGTTCAAGAGTCATCCCTAACGCTTTTGAAACAATTACATCTAGTTCTAGTAAAGCCTGGCGTCTTTCATAATCATTTTTTAGATAAGATTCTAAAGTCCATTCTCGCTTCACACTATTAAAATTGTTATTAAGTCTTTCGTCTTGTTTTAACCATGTATCTTCTGTAAATGCCTCTTCATATGAAGATTCCCATAATTCAGTATAATATTTATTTACACAATTAAGCATTAACACTCTATGTTTTATATACGAAAAATATTGTTGATTGCTGATATATGGAATCATATTTGCTATATTAGGCTGAAAGTTGCTTTTACCAAATAATTTAACAAAAAAATCTATAGGCAGGGACAAAAACAACCCTTCAGCAATCAACAGATTTTCCATATTCTTAAATGCGAATCCAATAATACCATTTGTATGTCCTATCTTCGGAGGAATAATTGCACTCATAAGTGTTCTTGCACCTTCACAATCAATCATCTTTCTGCATGCAATTCTGTAAAAATCTGTATAACGTTCTCCCCATCCAGTTTCTGGTACTTTTAAAATATATTCCGATATATCTCCATTAATTTGATAGTTTGATCTAGGTAAATAAGTATCATTTATATATGTTAGATCAATACTATCTGTATCATTATTTCCGCTACAATTTTCTCTTGGTGTATTAAAAAGCGGATTTCCTGTTCCTATATGATTTCCCGAAATAATACAATCAAACAAATTAGACGTAAAATGAGTATTTCGCTTAATAATTCCTGCTTTCTGAGCATTTGTCTCATCCCACATCATAGATGCATATACATCATTTCCCAATGATTCTATTGATAATCTATTAGCATCAAATACCTTTAGAATGTCCATATACTGTCTTAATTGCATAACCAAAAGCCTTGCAGAATTCCACTTATCAGTATTGTCTACAACTTTTGCCAAAAGTCGCAGTTCTATTTCTCCTATATCTATTATTCTACTTTTATTCCCCCTCAATTCTCTTTCACCAGCATCATTTTTCATTGCAAGTAATTCCAGTGGATACATATCCACATACGCTTCATCGATAGTACTCGGAGTATAAAGATTAAAAATATTCTCAAAGTTATTTGTTTCATTGTTAGAAAAAACATTTAACCCAAATTCACGACTAGAATGAACCTCAGCAAATAACTTTAAAGCATTTGAGAATCTAAAATGCTTCCTTAATTTTGGATATATTATTTCTCTTATCAGCACTGCATTTGAATCATTGAAAATAGTCTCCGGATGAATAAATGCAAAAACTCCTGTTTTGTTAGTATTGTTTATTGCAATAGGCAAAAAGCATTCATACAAATTTGCTTGTAATCCCTGAAGCATGAAATAGTTTTGTTTTGAATTGATAAACGATTGAATCCCTGCAACACCTTCATACTCTCGAAAATACCCTAGCCTACATGTATTTTTCTCTAACTGTTTATTTCTTTCAACTGATGTTTCTTGAGCACTATATTTTCTTATAACGAATTCAGGTTGATACTCCGATAGGATATCCTGCTCATTCCAAGTCACCTTCAACCATGGAGGATTTCCAATAGTCAAATCAAAGCCTCCGTTTTGATCAAAAACATCTGCAAATTCTAGCTCCCAATGATGGAACTTCTGTTTCTCCGCTATCTGATTTGCAATAGCAAGTCTTTCGCTTCGTTCTCTCAGATCATCAAGACATACTTCACCCAAATCATGATATTGTGCTTCAAACTCTAAAGCTAGCTGATCACCTTCTGTAACATAGTTAAGTCCTGAACCATCCGCTTCAAACTTAATCGTCATTTGACCACTTGAGTTAACATTTACAGCTCTAATATTACCTTCTAGAATCAATGACATATCAAAAAAGAATTCTTGTCTTGATGGTAATAAATCAGCTTTATCAATTGGCCAAAACCAAAGAGCACACCAATAATCCATAGCAGCTTTTAAACGTGCATATGGGCCTGCATTCTGTGCCTTTTCAGACTTAAACAATTCTTTATATATCGCATCCTTCTCCCTAATTGTTTTATGAGAACCCTCACCGGATTCTTCATGACCATAAACACTTAAAGGTTCATAGGTTGCTTCTTCAATCTTTTTTCGCTCATCTGCAGTAAGCTTCCACAATTTATCAATACTTTCTGACAACCTTAGAACAGTCTTTAATTCATCCTCGTCAAATTTTGATGTAAAGTCCTTATTCCAAGATTTAAGCTTTTTTATATTCTCAGGTTCCAGACTTTTTATAACTTTATCTGAATAGTTTGCCATTCCTGGATCTCCAAGAAGGAAATGGTATATCTCCTTTGTATGCTCATGCTGTCCCTTCTTAGTACGCTCTTCTCCTGGCATGATTCTTCTTGGAGCTTTGTCGTACCATTTACCAGTCTCTAATGCTGACTGTGAATATACCTGTCTTCTTGCTCCAATTAATGAATTACCATTTACAAGCTGAGTACCAAACCAAGGTACATAAGCACCTTTATAAATGGTATTTAGCCATAACGAAACCTCCGCTAACTCAACAGCTACCGGATTCAAATCACAACCATATACATTTCTATCAGCAATAAACATTTTTACTTTCTGCAGTTCTTCAAAACGTTTATCGTAACTTATGGTCTCCCCAAGTTCTTCCTGTTTCTTTGTAAGGTATGCTTCTGCAAGTTGGTTAATTGCTTCATTCAAGAATGCCGCACTTCCCATCGCAGGCTCACAAACTGTTAAATGTAGAATTTCATCCGCAGTCTTATCTTTCAAAAGCTCTTTAAGAGCATACTTAACAAGGCACTTAGTAAGCACCTCAGGAGTATAGTATGATGCCGACTTCTCACGTTCTCTTCCAGCGAGTCGATAAATAAAGGTTCCCTTCTCATACATTCGAAGCTGCCCTTTTTTCTCTCCCGACTCATAACGAACACGTTCGGTCTTTTCATCATAATTAACTAATTCATTTTCTTTTACAAAATATCCAACATCTAATTCGTTGAATTTATCCCCGGCTCTCTTTACTTCATACAAATCTTCCTCTGCAATAAATCCTCTGTAACTAAGAAGTGCCTCGTACACTGCACCCATCTGGTTAATTCCAAGTGCAGAATAAGAAATTCTTCCTTTTCTCTCTTTAGAATTTCTTGGTCTTGAGATACTCATCAGATCAACAATCTGAAGCATTGCACAGTTTCTAAGTCTGGCTTTCGTAATAAGCTTTGTGTATTCTGGATCAAATATGTGTGCCTTTAATGCTTCAATAGTAAAAGCATCATGCATTGAAGTTTTCTCAATTTCAATTGCTTTCTTATACTCTTCCAAATTTTCCGGATAACCAAAATAAGTCATATGAAAAAGCTTTTTAAGAGTATCATCAATGTAATATCCCTCTGATAATACTTCGCTATCTTCCTTTACTTGATCACACACATCACGTAAACCTTCAAGAGAATATCCCTGCACATATGTCTGAGACTTCATAGGTGCATAACCAAGTTCTGGTCTTGCCTCGATAAAAAGCATAAAGAGAAAACGATACATATATCTAAGACATTCCAAAGTAAGTTCAGATGCATCTACAGGATTTTCTTCCAGATTAATTTTCTGTCTTGTTTTCATATCATAGATAACTTCATTGCCAAGTATCTCTATGCTTTCTCTTAAAGCATACTTAAGCGCATCAGAAACACCAGCACTATGTTTATGTGAGTTTTCATCCAAACTATCTAATACGATTGCACCATCAGCCGGACACAGACTCTCCTTATGAAGCAGAACAGTCATTGCCATAAATGTTGACTCCTCATGTCTGCTATAAATATCTTCCATCATGAACTGGAGATATCTCTTTTCATTCCATTTGTTTCTATCGATTAACGCAATCTGATTGATTCCAAATAACAAGATAAATCTAGGTGCTTCTTCTCCTGCAAAAAATAGTTTTGCAAGAATATCATCATTTACAACATCAACCGATGCACCATTTTCATCCTCATCATCACTCTTTTCAAAAATATACCCCTGAAGGATATCGTCATCACGTTCTACTACAACTGATAAAAAAGCCCACAATAAAGGTGCTCCATTTGCTTTCGTTACTTCATGAAAGATAGGAACATTTAATCCATCCGCAACTTCTTCTGAAACACTATTTATAGATTCATATCCCAGTGCCTTTAAATACAGAGTCGCAAGCTCCTGAATCATCGGTTTGCTCGCTTCTTCATTTTTAGAACGTAGATATCTGTCACGAATGTTATAGTACTGTGTTCTTACATCGCGAAGCTTTTTCCATGGTAACTGGATTTCTTCTTGCTTCTCTTTTTGCTTCCACTTCTTTATAGTGTCTTCAGCATTATCCTGAAAAATAGAAGTGAAGTAATGGTTTGTATAATATTCATTTTTATTTTCAATTCCTGTTAGAATCATTTCCATGTTATCTCACTCCTGTTACAACTGCGATAATTCTAATGTATGGGTTTTCTTCAATTTCCAGAGTATCCTTTTCCCAATCCATAAAGTTCGTAAATATTGCTTCTATTTCACGCTCTTTCTCTGACTTTTTACGTTCCATTCCCGGAATTCCCAGATCAAAGAATGAAAGCTGTGCATCTTTATGTCTTTGCTCTAACTGCTCTAATCTTTCCATCTCTTCATAAATGTACGGATCTGTCTTCTCTTTATATTCAGCACATTTGTCCGCCATTATCTTTTTAGCACGATTAACCACATCTCCAAGAAGTTTCTGTCCTCTTGCTATTTGTTCTTCAGAAACATTCTGTGTATTTGGTACCTTTACATTCAAATGTGTTTTTTGTAATACCTCACTCATCGAAAGGATGCTATCAAACTGATCATTTTTATAAAGCACACCAAACCATTCATCAACAACAGTTGTTGACTTTCTGTTTGGTATAAGACCAGCCACAATAAACAGTATTTCTTCTGTACCTATACTATTTGTCAAACCTAAGACTGGCACTTCACTTCTTTTGTAAAAAACTCCTGCTTTATCCTCTATCCAATTAAAGATAGGATGTAGTTTCCACAGATATTGAGTTGCAGGCCATGCAGTTTCAGCCAAATCATTCTGCATGCAGCGTTTCATATCATTTAAGCAATACTCCCTATCTGGAGATAATCTCAAATAGTCATCGGATGGCATTGCTTCCGGTGGAATAAGCTTTTTAATACGTTTTTTCACATTATCCGTAAGCTTAATTTCTACCCCCCGTGTTCCCGATAAATCAGAATATTTTATTTCTTCTGTATCAGTAAAAATATCCAACGCATTCTTTAGATAGTCAATATCTGAAAAGAGAGTTTCTTCATCGCTATATTCAACTTTAACTTCTTTCTCATCACCAAGACCCATTAATAATTCCAATGGATCAAACTCTTCTTCATCAGAATCCAAAAGCTTTTCGAAAGCCGCTGCTCCTGCTCCGCTTTCAATTACTTTTGCAGTTTCCTCTTCCTCTTCTTCCTGATTGAACTTTCCAAAGAGCATAGCAGGATCTCCGATATTTTTAAGAGCCTGCTCCTCTTTCTTTACAAGAATTTCCATGATTCGAGCATCACCCTTAATTCTCGGATTATCACTATCAATGAGCATATATCTGATATCCGGTTGCTCAGTCTGACCGTATCTATCAACACGACCATTTCTCTGCTGGAATACCATTAATGACCACGGAATATCAAAATGAATCAATCTATGTGATAGATAATGTAAATTGATACCTTCAGAAGCAACATCAGAGGCAACAATAACTCTAATTGGTGATTCTGCTCTACCGAATTCATCTACTATTCTCTGAAGCTCCTTATCACTCATTCCGCCATGCATAACCTCAAGCTGATTATCCTTTAACCCAAGATCTTTCTTAAGATTCTCAGCAAGATATCTCATGGTTTCGATTCGCTCTGTAAAGATTACGAGACGGTCATTATTCTTCGATGGAGACCATCCATATTCAGTACTATTCAAAAGTTTTAATAACTTAGCATATCTCGAAAAATCCGCAGGGCTGATTAATTCAAGAGCCGCCTTTAATTCTTTCAGTGTTACTATGTCTGGCATATCACCATCCGGATATTTTTTTTCAAGTTTTCTAATTCTCGCATCAATACTTTTGATACAAGCAGCTGGCGAAGAGAAAAGTGACTTTTCAAGACTAGTCTTAAACAAGATTCCTTTTCCTCTAGTCCTTGACTCGTCCATCTGTAATTTCATATCTGCAAAAATATCGTAAGCTGCCTCTTCTCGTGCAGAAGCCGCACATCTTTCAATCGTAATTACACGTTCTTTAAATGCTCCTGATACCTGATCCTGAATATCTTTCTTAAAACGTCTGATAAGAAGACCTTCTATATCATCCTTTGTATAGTTTTCCTCATCAGCAATTGCAGTCGGATCCAACATATTCATAAGAGAAGCAACTGACTGCCCCTTTCCATCATGAGGTGTCGCAGTAAGCATAATGAGTGTATCTGAACGATTAGCAAGTAGAGAAGCAAGCTTACTTCTCTGAGAACTTCTATCTCCCCTTTTTGCAACATTATGTGCTTCATCAATGACGATAATATCCCACCATGCGTTTTCAAGATGAGTACGATAATCCAAATCATTTTTTAATGTATCAACAGAAATAATCGTTTTGTCATAGTAGAAAAACGGATTATAGTTCGTTGGAAGCTTCGCTCTTACACTTTGAATTCTTGATGAATCTAAGCGCACAAGCGGAATAGTAAAACGGTTCCACATTTCTTTTTGGAACTGTGTCATCATACTCTTTACTGTTACAACAAGTATTCTCTTTCCTTTTCCGCGTGCAATAAGTTCGGACATAAGTATTCCTGCTTCAAGTGTCTTACCAAGACCTACAGTATCCGCGATAAGAATTCTCTGTCTTGTTTTATTTAAAGCCATCTGCGCTGGTTCGAGCTGATAAGACATTAAATCCATTGCAGCCTTATTACCAATATGAATCTTATTGTCAGTTGGAATCTTTCCTCTCCACTGGCTTTCTATATATACTTTAGATTTTCTAAAGAACGCAGAGTTATCCGGCACAAGAGTAACCTTAGCCGGATCAACAATCTCTATATCATCTTCAACATCTACAAGGAACATTGACTCATAATCTTTTACAAGCTGAGAAATACCAATTACATGTAGGGTCTGATTTCCTAAACTATTTGTCTCAACTTTTTTTACCATCCATTCTTCACCACGAACAATGATTCTCATTCCTGGAGCATATTTCACTTCAACCTGGTCCATAAGTATCTTCTCCTGTATCATTTCTGACTTTCATCTTTTTCAAAATGAATCAAATCCCCAAAATCACAATCCAACTCCATGCAAATCTTCTCCAAGACACTCATGGACACAGTCTCACCCCTGCTCATTTTTGCTAGTGTGCTACTACTTATTCCAATGTTTTCGTTCTCAACGAGATCCATCTTTTTCATACTCTTGTCGATTAATAATTTCCATAATCCGTTATAAGATACAGCCATACAATTCCTCTCTTATGGGGATTGCCCATCTTGTCGAAAGACTCGAAAGTCCTCATAAATATTCTTAATTTACATTATAATCTAATGCTTTTATATTTTCAAATATAATTTTCGATTTATCAAAGTTTTTTTCTGATTAATCCATAAATAATTTTCATCTAACCACCGTAATGTGAATTTTTGAATCTAACCACTACCTTCAATTTGCATTTTCCAATTTCATCAACTTAATATTCTCCATCCTTTTCATACATTAAAAAAGGACGCAGAATCTCTCCCACGTCCTCACATCTATCTGGCTTTATCTTCTCTTACCTTTGCTGTTTCCTTATGTGCCACTTCCTGCTTCACATCATCAACACCTCTAGCCTCAAATGCATCTGCATTATACTGATACTCCTGTGGCTCAGCGACCATTGGAGAGTATACAACCTCTGCTTCCACTCGCTCAGCTTCTGCCCGCTCCGCCTCTGTCTGTTCCTGCTTCTTCTCATTCTCCATATGCTTTTCCTTATCAAGCTGCACATTCATAGCCAGATTATCCAGTTTATCAATCGAAGCATCAAGATGAAGTTCCATTGATACAAGCATCTTTTTCACTGCTTTCATAGGTGCAAGCACCGCCTTTGTAATGGGATGTTTCTGCTCTTTCTGTGAATAATCTACCTCCGGCTTGTCTGCAAAAGTACGAAATGCATTGGCTGCTGTCTGTCCTGCCTCACGAAGTCCTTTTCCAAGCAATGCCGTTTTAGCTATATCCTTATCCGTAGTTCTGATTGCACCTCTTACATTCTCCCGGATATTAAGAAGTTTATTCTTAATTCCTAAGAACTCTGATACTCTGTATAATGCAGCTCTGCCTTTTACCTTTGCTTCATCTACAATACTTTTTGCAGTAAATTTCACCTGTTCTTTCACTTCTAATACCTGTGACTTTATCTGCTCACATCTGGTATTAAGTCGCTCCTGTGCTTCTGACAATGCCTTTTTAGCATTATTGACAAGAGTATCTTCCTGCATTTCTTTGATCTGGTTCTGCATATTGGTGAGTTCTTCCGTCATGGAATCAATCTTTTTCTCCAGTCCATCCACATAGCTGCATATCTCAAATACATCGTTTGCCTGCTCTTTCATGGCATTTTTCTTTAATAAGTCGAGAAGTTCTCTTATGACCTCCTCATTGGTAAGTGTTTTTCCTGCTTCCATATCCATTCTGTTTCCTCCATTCTGTAAATGGGGCAGCCTTGGCCGCCCCTGTACTCTGATTACTGATTATCGAAAGGGCGTCGCCTCTTTGTCCTTCTCTTTATCGGGATTGCCATGATGTTTCTCTGCACTCTCTC
>ERZ772991.585-NODE-585-length-43212-cov-4.049934_pt1 | contig 43212 bp, 30 predicted proteins | sample MGYA00511128_ERZ772991 | MGnify/ENA primary metagenome ERZ772991 (study PRJEB29015, sample SAMEA2737655) | human gut metagenome | biome: human gut; feature: human-associated habitat; material: faeces | place: China | collected 2012 ... | reverse complement strand
TGCCGCTTCTCTGGTGCTGACCGACTGCTTGACCGCTTCAAATACATTCATAGGTATTCCTCCTGATAAAAAGAAAAGGCACTCGTCATTTCACATTGAAAATGGCAAGTGCCTTAAAGTTCGATATTCTGTTTTTTCTGTTTCTGCCGTTCCGACTGTTCCTCCTGCCTGTGCTTTTTCTTTGCACTATCTTTGTTGTCGAAAGGTACAATATTGTTAAATAACAAACAAGACCTACCGGTTGCACATACCACAAAAAGAGTGATAAACTGGTAATGATTACCCGACTTTAAGCTCTTAATCAGCATTCGAATGAACAGCATTTTATCATACATATTTCTGATAATATTGCTTCTCTCCGGCTGTAAGGAACAGGAGAAGAACGCCATGACCGTACAGACGCCTGCAACACATACAGATTCCTACGCACTTATCAAAAGTTGGGGAGAGTACGTACGTAAAGGAGAATACGAAATACTGATAGACACAGCTAAAACTTACTACCGTAAAGCCATTGCCAACCACGACAAGAAAACACAAGCCTATGTGGGCGCATACATCGGACAAGCTTATATACTTTCCGGCCAAGCAGACTCCATGTTCACGTATTTTAATGCAGCTATTCCCTATGTAGAAGAATATCACGACACCTATATACAGACCATTATAGCCAACGGGTTAGGAATAAACGCACGCAATACGACACTCAATTACAATGCCTCCCTCGCCTACTTCCAAGAGGCTCTGCAATATGCCGACGCAAGTGAGGATAAAACAAATTATTATATCATTTTAAGCAATATGACGAGGATTTACTACCTTCGAAACGACCCCTCAGGTATAAAATACGCATTGGAGGTATACGAAGGGGGAAGCAAACTACATAATGATTATGTACGCTTTCTCGGCGCATTGAACGTTGCCACCATGTACTATCTTTCGAAAAATTATGACGAAGCGCTACATTATATATCTGAAGCCACCGCCATTGCGACACATATGGCCAACACCGACGAACCGGACGTAATCCACGGGAACATACTTGCCGCCATTGGAAAACCTCAACAAGCCGAACTATATTTCCGAAAAGTACTAAACCACACGCAACGCACCAATATAGACGTACTCACCGAAGCCTACCTTTATTACGGCAACTTTCTGAAAGCGGAAAGACGTTACGACGAAGCAAATACAGCTTACCAAAATGGGCTTATACTAGCCGAACAGCAAAACCATTACTATTACCGCCTCCAATTTTACAAAGGTATGGCCGAGTTATTTCAAGAAAAAGGAGATATTGCTATGGCATCCCAACATAAGGAAAGACATCAATCCCTCGCCGATAGCATTTTTAATATAGAACAAGAACGTTCATTCAGCCACATGATACTAAACTACGAGACAGAAAAAGCTGAAAAAGAACTTAGCCGAAAAGAACTGCTCTTGTCTGAAAAGAACCGGAAACTTCAATTAGCCGTCTTCGTGACCGGGCTCATAGCCGTCATACTCATAGCTCTATATGTTCTTTATGTACGGAAGAACCACATGTACCGGCAACTGGTGATATTATACGACACCCACCGTCAGCGGGAAAGACAACTGCTCGAACAACGGGACGAGAAAACCGATCTGGTAAACACCAGCCAGAAAAACAAAGCACTCTTTGATGCCGTAGAAAAGCTGATGAACGACGAACACTTATACCGCAGCAACAGTATCTCCATCGACATGCTCGTAGAACGGCTTCACTCCAACCGCACCTACTTGTCGCGCATGTTTACGGAGCAAAACACCTCTTTCTCCGAATACATCAATTCATACCGCATCCGGGAAGCGCTCGCTCTGTTATCTGAGCCTGAAAATGACATTCCTCTGAAAGTGCTTTCCGATTCGCTCGGCTACAACTCACTTTCTTCTTTTTACAGAGCATTCCAAAAAGAAATGGGAGTTCCTCCTTCCCGTTTCCGCCAAGAAATAAAAAAACTACATTTGGACTCGTAATCCCTCTCAACCCACTTTTAAACACAGCTAATCCTCTTTATCCAACCAGAGTCGTATACCTCAGCTGATATTTCCCGGCATACCCTCAATCTTTTCGCAAATTATCAAAATTGACAAATTGAGAAGATTTATATTTTTCTGCTTTCTTTTCATCAACTATTTTTGTATTTAATAATAAATAGGTATTAAAAACCATCGTATATTCATCAAATTTTAGTTATCGCATGAAAAGAGTTTTAAATTTGTTTTTGGCAGTGCTGCTTGTATGCACTGTAAACGGTTTGGGAGACTTGCAAGCCCAATCAAACAACAAAGTGGCACAGTTAGAGAAACTGTCCGCCATAGAAAAAAAACCGCAGAAAACAATCCGCAAGCGAACTGCTGCTATCCGTCATTCTCTGAAAACCGCTGCTTCCGCTGAAAGTGTAAAACTGTTCGGCTGTATGACCTACTCTTCCAAGTGGAGTACTTCCGAAAATGGGGAATTCGGCATTTATTCCTTCCCCGCAGAGGAAGGAACCGCTTTCACGCCAGTCAAAACAGCAGCCGATTTCAATCTGTCGGCAGCCGTCTATGCCGACGGGAAATTCTGCGGATACCGAGTCACGACCTACGGCTCTACCGTGTATGGCGTCAATTACTACCTCTTCGACACGGACGGCTGGACGCGAGACATACAGCAGACACTCAAAGCCTCGTACGACAACTATCCTATCAGCCTCGCTTACGATAGCAAGACCAAAACCATTTACGGACAATTCATGTCCGAAGCAGGTACGACGAGGCTCTGCACGGTCGACCTACTCTCCGGACAACCAACACAAGTGGCAAGCACCGGCGACCGCATGTACTTCACTCTGTCTTTTGACAAAGAAGGGACTCTTTACGGCATAGCCGATGATGGCAACCTTTATACTATCAACACCGCCACGGGCACGGCAGCCTCCATCGGCGCCACTGGGATCATGCCCTCAAACAGTCAAAGCGCAACTATCGACCTGAACACAGGTAAAATGTATTGGGCTGCCATCAACAACAAATTGCAATCCGCCCTCTATGAAGTCAACCTCGACAACGGCAAGGCTTCACTCGTGAGCGATTATGACGAAACCGTCGTCCTACTCGGACTTTACACTGTGCCACCGGCAGCAGCCCTTCAAGCACCCGCAGCCGTCGATAAGCTGAGCGTAAACTATACTTCGCCGGAAAGATTAGATGCCAACATTACCTTCACCGCTCCAAACAAAACATTCGAAGGAGACAAACTGGAAGGTTCGTTGGAGGTATCCATCTACGTCGACCACCAAAAGCTCACACTCGAAAACGCAACAGTCGTTGCCGGAGCCGAATTCTCCACGCTTTACACCTTTACGGAAGGCACGCACAAAGTGGAAGCTTTCGTATCGAACGCCGAAGGTGACGGTGTGAAAAGCAAAATCGAAATCTACGCCGGCATAGATAGCCCCGCAGCCGTGGGCAATCTGCAATTCACACTGGAAGACAACCATGCCACCGTAAGCTGGGAGGCTCCCGTCAATGGAGCCAACGGCGGACACTTCGACGCCGAACTACTGAAATATATCCTCGTGCGCTATCCCGGCAATGATACGATAAATGCCGAATACACGGCGACCGTTTTCACGGAAGACCTGCCAGACGTGCTGGGCAATTACTACTACACGGTAACAGCGGTAGCTGAAAAAGCGGGAGTCTCCACCGAATCGAACCGCATCCGCTTCGGCTCGGCGTTCAAGGGTGAATTTAAAGAAACGTTCGACCACGCCAGCGCACTCGACATCTTCACCATTATCGATGCCAACGAAGACGGCAAGACTTGGGCTTGGATAAACAATGCTGCCGGAAGCGACCAGTTAGACAAGAACGCCGACGATTGGATCATCACACCTCCCATCGAATTGGGAACGGATTATCTGTATAAACTGTCATTCAAAACAAAAGGATACGGTGAATTCTACACAGAAAGTTTCAGCACCGCATTCGGTTCCAAAAACACGGTTGAAGGTATGCTTAATGCGCTTGGCGACTACACAGTCAGCGGTGACACTTACCTCGAAAAGTCATCGGTCATTGAAGTACAGGAAGCAGGCACTTACTACTTCGGCTTCCACCACACAAGCCAAGGTATGTATATGCTTTACATAGACGACATCGTTATCGAGCCATTCATACCGACCACCGCTCCCGATTCGGTAACCGACTTCACCGCCACTCCCGATCCGACCGGCGCCTTGAAAGCTGTTCTGACATTCAAAGCCCCGAACAAAGCCATCAATGGCGATGAACTCACCACCCTCTCCAAAATCGAGATTCTCAAGGAAGGGAACGTTATCCTAACTGAAAATGAAGTGGAAAAAGGGAAAGAATACTCCTTCACGGTCGATGGCGTGCAAGGTATGAACCATTATAACGTCATCGTGTACGATGAACAAGGACGCGGGCGCGATGCCGAAAAGTCTGTTTTCATCGGCACGGATATCCCGCAACACGTACAAAACCTCATTGCCAGTTGGGACGATGAAAACGACCAGGCCGCTCTATTGACGTGGGATGCCCCGGCGGAAACAGGAGCCAACGGAGGATTCATCAATCCCGAAGAGCTGACTTACAACTACGGGACATACCTTTTCGGCAGTATAATAGACATGGCTACCGGCATAAAAGAAACCTCTTATCTCATGACAACTGCCGGGCTTACCAAACAAACTTACACACAAGGATACATCTGCGCCGTGTCTGCCGGAGGTAAGGGTGCTTACACCCCATTCGGCATTATGTTGGGTACGCCTCTCGCATTCCCCTTCGCCGAATCGTTTACCCAAGGAAACGTTTCCACCGAAACATGGTCGGTAGCTACCGTAGGCGGAGATGATGCGTGGGGTATGTATCAGAACGGCGGTTCTCTGGACGCTCAAGATGAAGATAACGGCTACGCCATGTTGGTAAATAAAAAAGCGGAAGCAGATGACAGTCGCCTTGAATCCCCTATTATCAACATTACCGGGCAAGACAAACTCACGCTTGAATTCTACCTGCACACGGAAGACGCAGAACTGACGGTAGAAACCACCGTAAACGGCACAATCTACGAAGCAGCAAGCGAGGCTCTTCGATCGGACGGTTCTAACGAATGGACCAAAGTAAGCCTCCCGCTCGACCAATTGGCCGGCAATAAACGCATACAGTTAGGTTTCCGTGGGAAAACAGAAAAAGCCGGTGCACGCATAGCCATAGACAACATTACCTTGACTTCCGGCAGTACCGGTATAGCAGATAACACAGCAGACAACAGCTCGATATACAGCGAAGGACGAAACATCATATTGACCGGATTGAAAGGAGTACAGGTCACCGTTTACTCGCTCGATGGTAAAACGATAACGAATGCCTCTTTGCATACGGATTACGAAGTCATTCCCATGCAGCACGCAGGCTGCTACCTTGTCCATACAGAAAAAGGAGTTACCAAAGTACTCGTCAAATAGCCATAAAACAAATTCATGCTTAACTGGCCGATAAATAGATTTACTTATTTGTCGGTACACCCAATCACCCAAACGGCTGCCGATAGAAAATCGACAGCCGTTTTTACTATATTCCTCTAAGTATTTTCCTCGATAATCCCCCCGCCAACCTCCCAAACAATATTTTATAATAAAAACAAATAAAGTAGTGCGTATATTATTTTAATTGTCTACCTTTGATGACGAATTTCCAGCAATAAAAAATGTGGCAATCAAAGTAATATTTGTGGTTGCTATAACAAAGATAACAAAAGGTAAATCTTGTTTGTGGTTTGACAATGTAGAACCGTCTCCTATCCTCGTAATTACAAATTTATCATGTCATTTTCTACACCCGCCGAAATAGTAGCCCAAGCCGAACGGGCTGCACTGAATAAAATCTCGTTATCCTTTCCTCGAACGCTCGTCGCAGCAATGCTGGCAGGGATTTACATCGCTATGGGAGGACTTCTCTCCCTACTCATCGGATACGGATTCCCCGAATGGACAGCAGGAAATCCGGGGTTACAAAAACTATTGTCAGGTTGCATGTTCCCTTTGGGACTTATCTTGGTCGTTTTGGCCGGGGCAGAGCTTTTCACCGGTAACAATGCCGTGCTGATTCCCGGATTTATGAAGAAGAAATACGGAATCATGCCCATATTGAAAAACTGGACGATCGTCTATATAGGCAATTTCATAGGAGCGATTTTCTTCGTTTATATAATGGTATGGTGTACGGGCATCGTTGATGCCGACCCGTGGAAAAGCGCCATTGTCCAAATCGCACAAGCCAAAGTAGACATGTCTGGGTGGGTCGTCTTCCTCAAAGGAATCGGAGCGAATTGGTTAGTTTGCCTCGCTGTCTGGCTTGGATTCAGTGCACACTCCACCGCTGGGAAAATGATGGGTCTCTGGTTTCCGGTCATGTGTTTCGTCGCCATAGGTTACGAACACAGCATAGCTAATATGTTCTTTATCCCATTAGGCATGCTGCAAGGAGCTGCGATAAGTTGGAGCGATTTCATCTTGGCAAATCTCATTCCTGCCACATTCGGCAACATCGTAGGCGGAGCCCTGTTTGTCGGCTGTATTTACAGTTATCTGTACACCAAGCGATAAATTCATTCGACTATCTACCGTACAGACTGTCACCGAGGAAAACCTCACCACCGATATTGCAAACCTCTTGAACGAAAGGCTATAATATACCTACCCCATCAACAAAAATGTTCTAAAATTCTCATTCAAAAGAAAGCAATCCTTTCAATTTCATCTGTTCTTCATTCCGATATAAGGAGCAAATAATTCTTCTATTGGCTTATTCCTCTGTATAAGGTTTCGATATATTTCATTTCGAAAGTATCCGAAAGGTATATCTATATCCACAGACAAGACACAAACACCTAATTGTCAATTTATTAAAATATATCCATTCAAAATATGTGCTATAAAACATATAAAAATAAGAAATCAAATATGCCCGTTTAAAATAATTTTATAACAAATTCATTAACAAATAATTAATATTATGAAACAAAAATTATCTTGCTTGACATTATCGATAGCCTTATTGGCATCGAGTAATTGGTGTAATGCCACAAACCGATATGTATCGGCAGGTTGTGATGGTGACGGGTTATCTTGGGCTACCGCAAAAGGTTCCATCAAATCGGCCGTAGAAAGCTGCCATACAGGAGATACGGTATTTGTGTCTTCGGGACTCTACAATGAATATGTATCTATTGTAGACGGAGTAAATATTTTAGGCGGATATAATGCAGATACAGGTGCACGAAACATCGAAACATTCGAAACCATACTCGACGGAACAGGTTTGGGAAAATACTTAATCGTCAAATACGATTCCCCGTGCGAAAATCCAACCCTCATAGAAGGACTTACACTTCAAAATGCCGAACATAGCAGCGATGGAGGAGCAGCTTATATCCGGGCGAATATTACTCTTTCGAAATGCCGTATCAAAAACTGTAAAGGACAAAACGGAGGAGGAGTTTTCAATGATGGAGGAGTTATAAAAGATTGTATTATAGAGCTATGCTCCTCCACCAGTTCCGGTGGTGCGATACGTAACTCCGGTGGTATTGTCGAAAACTGTATCATGCGAGGCAATCAAGGCAAATATGGAACCATACGCAACGAGAACGGCGGTATCGTCAGAAACTGTATTATCCATAACAATTCGGCAACAGTAAGCGGTTGGCCCAATAGTGGTGGTATTTATAATCCTTCCGGCATTGTGGCAAACTGTATAATAGCTTGTAATTATGGCTCCCAATATGCCGCAATCCATAGTGAAGGAAAAACAATCAATACGATTTGTTGGAACAATCAAGCAGAAGAAGGATTCGGCGATCCTATCGCTTTTATTGAAGGAAACGGTTCGAGCCACAACGCGGCGGTCAGTGGATTTGCCGATGCCAAAGATGCTTTAACTCTAAGTTCCATAAATACAGATGCGACCGGGCCCAACTTCAAATCCCCCACTCTATTTATAGGTATTCCCACCTCTGCCGCCGATATAGAAGCCATGCGTGCAGCAGACTGGACATTCTCAAATAACTCCCCGTGTATCGACAAAGGGGTTGCCGATAACGATGCTCCTGCCTACGACATAAAAGGGACCGTTCGTCCCAAAGGAACCGGATATGATTTGGGAGCTTATGAATATGATCCAGAAGCAAAAGATGTAGCTGTACAATCTGTTTCTCTGACACTTAAATCTCTATCTATTGAAGAAGAGCAACAACAGTGGTTATCTGCTATCGTACTACCGTCCGATGCCTCTAATAAAAAAGTTTCTTGGAATTCTTTAAACAATTCGATAGCTGTCGTCGAGGGTGGATTAGTTACAGGAAAAGGTATAGGCGAAACAAAAATTATCGTTACGACCCTAGACGGCAACTTTAAAGATACTTGCCACATAACAGTCACCGAAAAACCTGTTATCATTATACACCCCGATGTATTAGAAGCCGATAAACTGTCACAAGATGACTATACGATTCCCTCTTACATAAAAATGCTTATGGCCAAAGAGGCCGCAAGAGCTGACAGCTCTCAAATCAACCTTCTCGCCTTGAAAGAAGAGGTTCAAGCACTCGTACCCAAAGGTATGCCCTATTGCGTAGTTACAAATATCAACGGAGACCCGTCCACCCGAATGGCTTTCGCTTGGTTTACAAACAGTGGTATTTCTTCCGGGAAAGTACAAATTGTAGCCAAAAGCAATGCTGTCGAATCGGATTTTACAAATGCCACAGAAATAGAAGCGGCTCATCAAGCTGCAAACAATCTAAATTATGCGGTAAGTACCAGTGGCATATTAAAAGCAGCCGCACTACCCACTAACACAAAATTCAATTACACAAGCCATAAAGCCATCGCTACCGGACTTACCCCGAATACAACCTATTCCTATCGTGTGGGATATGATGGGAATTGGAGCGATATTAAATCCTTCATTACAGCTAATACGAACAAGGAAGAATTTAAATTCTTATATATGACAGACTCCCATATTATGGACAATGAGTATGTAGAAAATGCACGATGGTCTGCAATCACGGCAGCCCAACAAGTTCCCGATGCAAAATTCTTGTTGTTCACAGGTGATTTTGTAGAAACAGGAACAGAACAAAACTCCGAATGGGAATGGGAACAATGGTTCGAAGTAAGCATGAAACCTCTTTTATCCCGAATGGCCTTAGCTCCGACCGATGGAAACCACGATGACACTCCTAATTTGAATTATACATATCATTTCAATACCGACAAGACTTTCAACGAAACAGCGACAGTCAAACCTCAATTCGATGGAATTACCTACTCATTCGTTTATGGCGATGCTTTATTTATGGTATATAGCCATCAAGATTTTTGGCGGGGAAGTTACAGTTATGCGAATGGGACCAGTACATATCTGAGCAACGACGTAGCCAATTGGTTTAGAGACCAAGTAGAAAAATATCCCGATACCAAATGGAGAATTGCTGCCGTACATAAAAACTTATTTACCGGTAGCGGACATCAGACCGATGAAGACGGGGCTTTGTTCAGAGCCACCCTACTGCCTGTATTTCAAGAATTGAACATAGATTTTGTCATACAAGGGCATGACCACATTTATGAAGTAATGGGTCCCATAAACAATACGACGAAAACGATCGTTCCGGGAAGCGTGACAAATGTAGAACTAGTTTCTCCCGACAGCAATAAAAACCCCAAAGGACAACAAGGCGGGACATTCAATGTAAAGGACGGGACTCTTTACTTTGTAAACGGAACCTGTGGACGAAAACGTTACTATCCTTATACACAAGACGAAATGGAAGCAGGATTTGACAAACATAAAGTCGAAGGTTATTGGGATTTATTCACAGGGAAATATGGACAACCCGGAGCACCTGCATTTAGTGAAATAAGCGTAAGCAGTTCTGAAATAGAAGTCAAAACATACACATCGGATGCAAATGCCCAAGCGACTCTATTCGATACTTTCAAAATCGTGAAAAACGGAAATACAGGAATCGAAGAAAACAAACAATCGGCAAAGTTGTATCCTACCTATGCAAAAGATAAAATTAATACTACCGAGAGCGATATAATTCGAGTAAACGCCATAGACCTTACCGGGAAAATATACCCCCTGCCTTTTGACAATCAGCATATAGATGTCTCAAATCTGACCGACGGTATATATGTAGTACAGATATTCACAAACGAAAAAACGAGAAGCGAACGGATTGTAAAAACATCTAGATAAAAACAGAAGGAGGAGGCTCGACGAGTCTCCTCCTTCTGTCAGAATATAATCATGCATTATTTCCTTGTCATCTCTGCAATTACAGCCATTACTCCGGCAGCTGTCTCTTCGGCCAATCCGGGAGTACGGGCTTCGGAATACACTCGAATGATAGGCTCCGTATTGGACTTACGCAAATGCACCCAACGATCGGGAAAATCGATCTTTACTCCATCGATATCCGTAATATCGTATTGAGCATACTTTTCCTTAACAGCAACCAACAAGGCATCGACATCGATATCGGGAGTAAGTTGTATTTTCTGTTTGGCTATACTGTAAGCCGGATATGTGGCTTTCAACTGGCTGACAGTCTTTTTCTCTTTCGCCAAATGCGACAAGAATAAAGCGATACCCACCAAAGCGTCACGACCGTAATGGCTGGCCGGATAAATCACACCGCCATTGCCCTCGCCGCCTATAACCGCTCCGGTCTGTTTCATCAAAGTCACTACATTGACCTCTCCCACGGCCGAGGCGTTATATTGTTGTCCATACAGACGTGTGACATCGCGCAACGCTCTCGAAGAACTTAGGTTCGAAACCGTATTTCCGGGAGTATGTTTCAACACATAATCCGCCACAGCGACTAAGGTATATTCTTCGACAAACATTTCGCCATTCTCGCATACGATTGCCAAACGGTCTACATCGGGATCCACAACGAATCCGACGTCGGCTTTTCCTTCCTTCATTACACCGGCTATTTGAGTTAAATTTTCCGGAAGAGGTTCGGGGTTATGAGGGAATTTTCCGTCAGGCGTACAGTTCAGTTCTATAACGTCTTTTACTCCCAAAGCCTTTAACAATTCAGGGATAACAATACCGCCTACCGAATTTACACAATCTATGGCTACTTTGAATCCGGCCGAGCGAATCGCATCGACATCGACCAAATCCAATGCCAAAACACTCTCGATATGTTTTTGCGTATATGTGTTGTTTTCATACAAACGCCCCAAATGATCGACGTCTGCAAAATCGAATGCCTCGGCAGCAGCTATATTTAATACTTCTTGTCCCTCGGCGGCATTAAGAAATTCACCTTTCTCATTCAGCAATTTCAAAGCATTCCATTGTTTGGGATTGTGACTTGCTGTCAATATAATTCCACCGCAAGCCTTCTCCATAGTCACGGCAATCTCGGTGGTCGGAGTAGTAGCCAATCCGATGTTCACGACATCGAATCCCATTCCCATAAGAGTCCCGATAACCGTATGTTTCACCATCTCGCCAGAGATGCGGGCATCACGTCCGACAACAATTTTGTTCGTTTTTACCGGTGTGTTTTTACGAATAAAGGTAGCATACGCTGCCGTAAACTTAACGATATCCAAAGGATTCAGCCCATCGCCGGCTTTTCCTCCGATTGTACCGCGAATTCCTGAAATAGATTTAATGAGAGACATTTTGTTTTATTTTGATTTGTTATAGCTAATAGTATACAGATACGGTATAACCGTAGAAGTTTCAGCCGTAAATCCCAACTTTGCACGAATCAACAAATTGACTTTACATTCATTGCCGAGAAAATACATCGGGTATTGAATACCCGTCCCATATTGAGTTGTCGAAGACAATGTCGTTTCACCGAAACGAATCGTTATGTAATCGGCCGGATTCGTATTACCCACCGGATCGGGATTCTCGCCATTCATCAATGCTTTCAAATCGACCCTAAGAAAACGAATGTTTACATCATTCCCCTTCTCAAAACGATCGTCTTGTATCCCGGCATCAAGAACCTGCATATATACATTGCCGTCATCGTCCAAACGATAATAGGGCACTGCCAACGTATCGTTGTTACCGACATCTTGCAAAGTAACAAATACCGAATCGGCCGGAATGCTGTTAATTACTATTTTATCGGCCAAAAAGGCTTTCACCGCCTTATCTTCTTCTTTCAACAAATCGGCATAGGATTTTCCATTATCGCAAGACGATAATACCATCATAACCGTAAAAAAAACAAATAAAATTCGTGCTATCTTTACCATATTTATCAAATACTTCTTAGTCTTTATCCTTCACCATATATTTATCATACAAAGGTAGTATACTCCTTAACAGAGCCTGAGCCTCTTCCATCGTACCATGAAATTCTCCACCGGCGGCATTTAAATGCCCTCCGCCGTTGAAATGCTCCGCAGCAACTTTATTAACCGGGAAAAATCCTTTGGAACGCATAGAGACTTTTATATACTCCTTATCCTCTCTGAAAAAAGTAGAAAACCTTATTCCTTCGATACCCAAAGGTACGTTTACCAGACCCTCGCTGTCACCCTTGTGATAATCATACCGCTTCAATTCTTCTCGGGTAAGCGATATCATAGCCGCCTTATATTCCGGGAAAACTTCCATTTTCTCACTGACGGCATATCCGTTCAATTTTATCTTATCTACCGAATTGGTATTATATACCAAAGCATAAATTTTATCTTTATTGATACCTAATTTTACCAACTCTGCTATGATGTAATACATTTCGGGAATGTTGGAGTTATAGGTAAAATTCCCCGTATCGGTCATCATTCCCGTGTAGATGGCTTCTGCGGAATACAGCCCCATGCGATCAAACATACCCATGCGACAAATCAACCTGAAAATCAATTCGCTGGTTGATGCAACCTCCGGGTGAGAGATGGTAACATCGCAAAAATCCTCCGGATTCAAATGATGGTCGATAAGGACTTTCTTCGCTTCGGATAAAGACACAGACTTTTGCAACCGGTCGATACGGCTGATAGCATTAAAATCCAAACAGAATATAAGCTCAGCCTCCGACATCAATTTTTCGGCAAACTCGGGATAACGAGTATAGACTACGATTTCTTTCGTCCCTTTCAAAAACAGAAGATTCCTAGGGAGTAAATCCGGGACAACCACATTTACTTCTTTCCCTAACCCATCAAGAAAATGATACAACCCCAACGAAGCTCCGATAGCATCTCCATCAGGAGATACATGACATGTAATCACAATCTTTTCCTTTTTCTCCAAGAACTTACGAACCTGCTGTATTTTTTCTTCTGCAATTATCTTATTGATCATTTGTCTTTATTGTCTGATTTTTACTTAACGATGAAAAGACTATACTTACATTCATGGCAAAGGTAAAAATTATTATCCACATAGCGAACACTATTTTTGTTCATCTACATATTTTATCTATTATTTCCCAAATCATATCGCCGAATCGGTTTTCGATTTGACTAATATGCACTATCTTTGCAAAAATGCGAAAATAGGCGACACTCGGCATAACCAAATAAATTTGTTTCTGCCCTCGTTTGCACTATCTTTGCAAAAATGCGAAAATAGGCGGCACTCGGCATAATCAAATAAATTTGTTTCTGCCCTCGTTTGCACTATCTTTGCCACACAAAATTGGGTAATATGAAAAAGTTTTTAGGTTTATTGATCGTCGGCATGCTTTTTTGCATGAGTAGTTATTCTCAAATTATAGAGCCTGTCAAATGGAAAGTTTCCATGCAAGGAGAAGGTAATGAGAAGGAGATTGTTTTTCACGCATATATAGAAGATGGTTGGCATTTATATGCTACCGATATTCCCTCCGGAGGACCTATTCCTACTTCGTTCTCTTTCGACGATATATCTAATGTGTCGTTAAAGGGAGATGTAACCCCGTCTAAACGACCTCATGAAGAATATAGCGCTTTATTCGATATGAAATTGGGGTGGTATAATTCTACAATAGATTTCAAGCAAACTATATTTATAGAAAATCCCGATAGTTTTAAAATTACAGGATACATTACTTACCAAGCGTGTAACGATGTAACTTGTTTGCCTCCAACCAAACATGAATTTTCCTTTGGAGAAAGCAAAACTCCAACGACAACCGCCCCGGTTATGACTCCTGTAAATCTTAATACAAACTCATCTTCCAATTTAACCAGTCAAAAAGGCTGGCAGCCAGTAGTTGAAGAACTTCGAGCAATGAGTACCGAAAAATTATTGCAAGAAAGTTCTCTTTGGTTTATTTTCATATCGGGATTTATCGGAGGATTGTTAGCATTACTAACACCCTGTGTTTGGCCCATGATTCCCCTAACAGTGAGCTTTTTCCTGAAAAAACAACAAAGCCGGCACAAGGCGATCGGCGAAGCCATCTTATACGGTTTGTCCATCATCATTATCTATGTAGGACTGGGTTTACTGATTACCCTACTATTCGGAGCCAGTGCCCTTAACGATTTAGCGACAAACGCTTTGTTCAACATACTGTTTTTCGCACTGTTGGTTCTTTTCGCAGTCTCCTTCTTCGGGGCTTTCGATATAACCCTACCTGCATCATGGAGTAATAAACTCGATAGGAAGGCCGACACCGCAACCGGTATCATCGCTATCTTTTTCATGGCGTTTACATTGGTTTTGGTTTCTTTCTCTTGTACCGGACCCATAATCGGCACTCTATTAGTAGAAGCCGCTTCTTGGGGCGGGACGCTCGCACCTGCTGTCGGAATGGGAGGTTTCGCCATCGCCTTAGCCATACCGTTCGCATTATTTGCCATGTTCCCTTCTTTAATGAAACAATTGCCTAAATCGGGAGGCTGGTTAAACACCGTCAAAGTCATATTAGGCTTTTTGGAATTGGCATTATCACTTAAATTCCTATCGGTAGCCGATCTCGCCTATGGGTGGCACATACTCGACCGGGAAACATTTTTGGTGCTTTGGATCGTTATCTTCGCATTGTTGGGATTTTATCTGCTCGGTAAGCTCAACTTTTCGCACGATTCCCCGATTAAACACGTCTCCGTCCCCCGTCTATTCCTCGCCATCATTTCGCTATCTTTTTCATTATATATGATTCCCGGATTGTGGGGAGCTCCGTTAAAAGCGATCAGTGCATTCGCGCCCCCCTTATATACCCAGGATTTCAACTTATATAATAAAGAAGTTCACGCAGCTTTCAACGACTATAACGAGGGTTTGGCGTACGCCCGACAAGAAAAGAAGCCCATACTCATCGACTTTTCGGGGTATGGTTGTGTCAACTGCCGTAAAATGGAGGCTTCCGTGTGGACCGACCCGGTTGTAAAACAGATTCTTGAAAACAAATACGTACTTATTACCTTAATGGTCGATGACAAAGAAAAATTAAAGAAGCCCATTACGGTAACCGAAAATGGGAAATCGGTAAAACTAACGACCGTCGGTGAAAAATGGAGTTTCTTACAAAGACATAAATTCGGAGCCAATGCTCAACCATACTATGTTATTATCAATAGTGACGGAGAGCCATTAGCCGCCCCATACGGATACAATGAAAGCGTAGCTAAATTTATCGATTTCTTACAAAAAGGACTAAAAGCATTTAATAAATAAACACATGTCACACACGAGAGAAGAAAAAATAGAGGCATTCGGCCGGTTTATCGATATCCTCGATATTCTACGCGAAAAGTGTCCGTGGGATCATAAGCAAACGAATGAAAGTTTACGTCCCAACACGATAGAAGAGACCTACGAACTCTGTGATGCTCTTATCAGAAAGGACAACGAAGCCACTAAAAAAGAGTTGGGAGACGTATTGTTACATATCGCTTTCTATGCTAAAATAGGAGAAGAAAACGGTTCTTTCGATATTGCCGATGTTTGCAATGCTCTTTGTGAAAAACTAATCTATCGCCACCCTCATGTATTCGGTACAACCCATGTCGATGGATCGAACGAGGTTGAGCAAAATTGGGAGGAACTCAAACTGAAAGAAAAAGGCGGTAATAAAACCGTACTCGAAGGCGTGCCATCGGCCTTACCGGCTCTAATAAAGGCTTATCGAATACAAGATAAAGCACGCAATGTAGGCTTCGACTGGGAAGAAAAAAGCCAAGTCTGGGACAAAGTTTTTGAAGAGTTCGGCGAACTGAAAAATGAAATAGAAAACATGAACCCGGATAATATGGAAAATGAATTCGGAGATCTATTTTTCAGTCTCATCAATGCGGCAAGACTTTATGACATCAACCCGGAAAATGCATTGGAACATACGAACCAAAAGTTTATACGACGGTTTAACTACCTCGAACAGGAAACATTACAAAAAGGTAAAAATCTAAAAGATATGTCTCTCGCCGAAATGGATGCCATTTGGGACGAAGCCAAACAAAAAGGACTGTAATCAAATTGAACTTACTACGGCTCTCATTTGTTCATTCGCTATAACACATATAACGAATCACTAATGAGAGCTTTTTTATCACTCTTCCTACCTCTGCTCATATCTTCGCTTCATGCAGAAAAAATAATAACCAACCCGAACTGGGTCGCTCGAAATACGCCGGTTGTAACAGTCGACAGCATTCTATTACGAGACACCGTAAGCCGAATGTACATCACGCTAAAACAACTACCACATACGTCTCTCACCATACACGACGATTGGGTCGTCCAAGACAGTATAAAACGGTTTTCTGGGAAAGTACGGGATATAGACGGTGTCGATTTCGACCGAATTTTCCAATTCGATAGCGACAGTACGATCCATATAGAAATGGATTTTCCTGCACTCCCTCCGTCCTTAACGGAGGTCGATATCATCGGAAATCAAAAATCCAACGAAATCAGAATTATAGGTTTATCTCTAACCGAAAAAAGGAACAAGACTTCCATATATCCACAACCCAACCCTATATACAGATCTGCTACACCAGCAATAACCTTCGACACAGACACAGCTATACTACAAGGTAAATTCGTCGGATATCACAAACGGTTGAATTTACCCGACGGGAAAATCATACTGGACGATCTGTTCTCCGGGAAACAGACCGAAATAAACATTCCTATCGCACCAGACGGTTCGTTCTCCGCAAAAATCCCTACACGCTATCCAATCCAACAAAAACTAATTTTTGGGGATCGATATATCCCTTTTTATATCGAATCAACAGATACGCTTTACATAGAAACGTATTTGGACGAATTATTCGCTCCCTATCGATATTCAGGAGAAATAGAACAAAACTGCGTTCATTCGACATACCGAGGCAAGAATGCCCGAATCAATTACGAATTAAGGGAAATACGATTAAAAAACATTTCAGAAACGGAAGATTGGATAAAAAGCCTAAACACCCTTTCAACACAAAAATATTATACTTCGGAAGAAAATAAATTTAAAGTAAAACTTGAATATGTAAACTCGAAATATAATCAAGGAGAAATATCTGATACATCTTATCATTTATCAATTCTAAATAATTACTATAATTTTATTTATCATATATTTGTATATATGAATATTATAGACGAAAATATTATAAACGAATATAGTATTAAAAATATAGATTATATATCATTCGCAGATATTTTTGCCATGAATGACCCTTTATCTACGACTTCGGAATATTACCTGCCTTTTTTAATGTTATTGGAAAGTTGGAGAGCCATGACGACACCTCCTAATTGGGAATATTCAGACTTTATAAAAGCTCTCGAAAAGCGAAATATGGACTTATCAAATACCGAAAAAGAGACTCTGAAATTTGTATTCGGAGAGATCCAAACGCCACCCGATAATGTAGAAAGAACCATAGAGTCGTTCAACAAAAAATCCGAAAAAGAACAAATTTCCATGAGAGAAGAGAAACTCCGAGCACTCAGAAAACAAACATACGAAACCTATTTCGGACCATCTACCGATTTCACTTGCCAGCTTATTAATACCCTCTCGATCATCAGGCTTATACACTCCCTCGACAGGAAACTGACTGAAACTGAAATAAAAGAATTTACCGCCCCGATTACCGACCGCAGACTTCTAAAAGTTATCGACCAGACAAATTTTTCTTACAAGCCCCAATCTCTACAAGGCCATTGACCGGATATTACGAAGAATGAAAATAAAAATGTAACTTTGCATTCGGAAAAGAGCAGCAGTAAGACACGACCGGAAAAACGGATTTTGTCGTTCCTTGTTTCTTCGTTTAAACTACAAAACAATATAATGAAAGTCTGTATAGCCGAAAAACCCAGTGTAGCCAAAGAAATAGCCGATATAGTAGGCGCAAAAAACCGACATGACGGATATTACGAAGGAAACGGCTATCAGGTGACTTGGACTTTCGGCCATCTCTGCACATTAAAAGAGCCTCATGAATATACCGACTCGTGGAAACAATGGACATTGAGATCCCTGCCCATGATACCCACCCGATTCGGGATTAAATTAATCTCCGACCGGGGTATCGAAAAACAATTCGGTATCATAGAATCGCTCATGTCCAACGCCGAAGCCGTCATAAACTGTGGTGATGCCGGTCAAGAAGGGGAACTCATTCAACGATGGGTTATGCAAAAAGCTGCTTGTAAATGCCCGGTCTACCGCCTTTGGATATCGTCCTTGACAGAAGAAGCCATACGAGAGGGATTTCAAAATCTCAAACCTCAAACAGAATTCGACTCTCTTTATTTTGCCGGACTTTCACGGGCTATCGGCGATTGGTTATTAGGAATGAACGCTACCCGGCTTTACACGTTGAAATATGGACAGAACCGTCAAGTCCTTTCCATCGGGAGGGTACAGACTCCCACTTTGGCATTAATCGTAAACCGTCAACTCGAAATCGAACATTTTGTTCCTCAACCTTATTGGGAATTGAAAACCTTATATCGGGAAACGACATTCGCCGTCACCAAAGGGAAATTTCAAACCGAAGCAGAGGGAAAAGAATTTCTACAAAAGATAGAGGGATTCCCCTTCACGGTTACCGATATAACGACCAAACAAGGAAAAGAAGCGCCACCGAGATTATTCGACTTAACCAGCCTTCAAGTCGAGTGTAATAAAAAATTCTCTTTCTCGGCAGAAAACACTTTGAAAATCATTCAGTCGCTTTACGAAAAAAAAGTAACCACCTACCCTCGCGTCGACACTACATTTCTAAGCGACGACATATATCCGAAGGTTCCGGGCATAATGTCGGCATTAACAGCTTACACAACATTAACAGCCCTTTTTTCGACCGGGAAGATCCCCAAGAGCAAAAAGGTATTCGACAACTCCAAAGTGACCGATCACCATGCTATCATTCCCACGAACGTAAAGGCAACCAACCTCACGGGCGAAGAGCAAAAAGTGTACGACTTAGTGGCCCGAAGATTTATTGCGGCATTCTATCCCGATTGTATCGTTTCCAATACGGTCGTACTGGGCGAGGTAAATCAAATCGAATTTAAAGCCACGGGGAAACAAATCTTATCTCCGGGGTGGAGAACCGTATTCGGGAAAGAAGAAAATAACGAAGAGTTGGAAAGCACCTTGCCTGCTTTCACCAAAGGTGAAACCGGCCCCCACACACCTTCTTTGGCAGAAAAATGGACCCAGCCTCCCAAACCGTATACCGAAGCCACATTATTGCGAGCCATGGAGACGGCTGGAAAATCGGTAGAGGACGAAGAACTGAGAGATGCCTTGAAAGAAAACGGTATCGGACGTCCTTCCACGAGAGCCGCCATTATTGAAACGCTGTTCAAACGCCACTATATCCGTAAAGAAAGGAAGAATCTGGTTGCCACTCAAACAGGAGTGGAACTAATCGGGACTATTCGCAACGAGTTGCTAAAATCGGCCGAATTGACCGGTATTTGGGAAAACAAATTGCGTAAAATAGAACGCAACGAATATCGTGCCGCCGATTTCCTGGAAGAACTGAAAAAAATGGTGGGCGAAATCGTTTTGTACGTACTAAGCGACAATTCCGGCAAAATCACAGCGGCTCCACCCCCGGAGGAACCGAAGAAAAAATCAACGACATCGGCCAAACCCGGGAAGAAAAAAACAACAAATAAAACATCTACGGAGAAGAAACCAAAAGAACAACTTTTATCATGTCCCGTATGCCACACCGGCCATATCATACAGGGAAAGACGGCATACGGATGCAGCCGATGGAAAGAAGGATGCGGTTTCAGGTTGCCATTCGACGAAGCCGGGAACCCTCTCGATGAAGAAACGCTGCAAAAACGTATTCAAGACTATAACCCGAATACTCATTTGAATCATGAATAAAGAAGAATGGTTTCCTCTGATAGACGAACAAGGTAACACAATAGGAAAAGCGACCCGCCGTGAATGCCACAACGGATCGAAATTACTCCACCCGGTAGTCCACCTACATATTATAAATAACGACGGGGAGTTGTATCTTCAAAAGCGATCGACGAATAAAGACATTCAACCCGGCAAATGGGATACGGCCGTAGGCGGTCATATCGATTACGGGGAGACCGTCGAAGAAGCGTTGGCAAGAGAAGTTCGCGAAGAGTTGGGAATCACGCATTTCATTCCGATACATGTGCTTACTTATATCTTCGAATCGGATCAGGAACGCGAGATGGTAAACACATTCTATACGGTATATACCGGAAAAATGCAAATCGATCCAGTCGAAATCGACGACGGAAAGTTCTGGACATTTTCAGAAATACATGAAAATATGGGGAAAGGAATCTTCACTCCTAATTTCGAACAAGAATTTCTCCGCATAGAATCCCGGCTTATCCGAGCCTTTAAACAGGAAACTATGAAAAAAGACTGTGAATAAAGACGAAGACTCTGTTCACACCTATGTATCCCCCTTCGGGTTCTATAATCATCTTATATGGACAAGACATTTTACACCCTGTGGACTAATCACACTGAATCTATCGCGTACCAAGATTAACCGACAAGGTCTCCGACCTCCGCTGAAACAAACTCTATAAGAGCCCCGGCTGCTATTTTTATCTGTAATCCTCGTTGTCCGGCACTAATATAAATAGGGTCATGCGACAGACAACTTTCGTGGATATATACAGGATAATTTTTCTTCATGCCAATGGGAGAACAACCACCCCGAATATATCCGGTAGTCGGCAACAGTTCCTTCATGGCAATCATCTCGGCACTCTTATTTCCCGATATTTTAGCAGCCTTTTTCAAATCGACCTCTTTGTCGCCCGGAATCACACAAACGAATATCCCGTGTTTATCGCCACGCAATACCAAAGTCTTGAATACTTGTTCTATATTCTCACCCAGTTGTTCGGCAACATGAGTAGCAGCTAAATTATTCTCGTCGACTTCATAGGGAACCAATTCGTATGGTATTTTCGCCCTATCCAACAGCCGAGCCGCATTCGTCTTATTCGTCTTCATACCTAAATCAATAATCGGACAAATATAGCTATTTACAGAAAACCGAAAAAGAATATATCATGGAAGCTAAAAAAGATTTTACTTCCACAGCCCATGCTGCTTATTTTACCCCAAATAGTATTGATTCAAAACCGTTAAATTTTCTCCTAATTCAAGGATTAAAGGTTTTCCCGTGGGTATTTCTACATCTACAATTTGTTTGGGCGATAAATTTTGTAGCATCATTATCAAGGCCCTCAAACTATTTCCATGAGCTGCAACCAGTATCGTTTTGCCTTTCTCAGCCTCTGGCAAAATACGCTCTTTCCAACAAGGCAACACTCTATGAACAGTATCTTCAAGCGATTCACCATGAGGTAACAGTTTTTCTTGAACCATCTGATAACGGGCATCATGAGCCGGATATCTGGGATCCTCGTCTCCTACTTGCGGAGGTCTGACATCATAACTCCGTCGCCAAATATGAACTTGCTCCGCCCCATACTTCTCAGATGTTTCCAACTTATTCAAGCCTTGCAGCGCACCATAATGTCGTTCATTGAGCCTCCAATCTTTATATGCCGGAGTCCACAACCTATCCAATTCTTCCATAACTAAAAAGCGAGTAACAATAGCACGCTTTAACAAAGACGTAAACGAAATATCGGGATATATGGAAAAACTCCGTAACAGCTCTCCTGCCCGACGAGCTTCATCTCTCCCCTTTTCGGACAATGGGACATCTGTCCACCCCGTAAATCGGTTCTCCTTATTCCATATACTCTCTCCATGCCGGAGCAAAATCAATTTATTCATCGAGGATTCAATTATTGTAATATATATTCAAGTTCTCCCAGATACCCTCAGAATCGGTTATATTCATGGAAGTTAATATTTCGGATACATTTATCAGAGGTAACGGATAATTTTTGAACACTGTATTTTGCGTACGTAGTGCCAACATTCCTCTCATCGACCCGATTGATATACTCAATAACAATGCAAGTAACCGAGTATCAACTGTGACTTGGGAATTTTCGAGCTTAACAAAATCCTTCAATTTCTCAATTTTATAAACCACAGCGATTCTATAAAAAAGAAGTTCTTGACCGATAAAATTACGACGACGAATATAACGGACTCCTGTTATCAACTTAAAATAATCCCGTTTAACATCGGGATAAATATTTACCACAAACTTAACCGGAATAATCTCTTTTCCTATATTTATCGATTTTTTTGCCGCAGGACAGGTAAAATCTAACTCCTCTATATGTTCCAAACTCAGTTGTATCGAGGGTATCTCCATTTTCTTATACATTTATTCATATAACACACACTCTGTTCACTTTGTTTGGTCCATATAAAAAGAAGGCCGGTGAATTGGAATTTTCACCGGCCTTCTTTTTATATCTATTACGATACTCAATCGTTCATCGACAGCAAAAGTTCTTCATTCGAAGAAGTACGCTCCATACGGTCTCGCATAAATTCCATTGCCTCTATCGAATTCATATCGGACAAGTATCGACGCAATATCCACATACGGTTGAGTGTGTCTTTCGGTAACAACAAATCGTCCCGACGAGTACTCGATGCCGTGATGTCAACAGCCGGGAAAATGCGTTTGTTAGACAATTTCCGATCGAGCTGCAACTCCATATTACCCGTTCCCTTGAACTCCTCGAATATCACCTCGTCCATCTTCGAACCGGTCTCGGTCAAAGCAGTAGCGATAATCGTAAGGCTTCCCCCGTTCTCTATATTACGAGCCGCACCGAAAAAGCGTTTAGGCTTATGCAACGCATTGGCATCGACACCACCAGAGAGCACTTTACCGGAGGCCGGAGAAACCGTATTATAAGCTCTCGCCAAACGAGTGATGGAGTCTAACAGAATGACAACATCGTGACCACATTCAACCATACGTTTGGCTTTTTCCAATACGATACTAGCCACTTTCACATGACGTTCGGCCGGCTCGTCGAAAGTAGATGAGATAACCTCGGCTTTTACACTACGGGCCATATCGGTAACCTCTTCGGGACGCTCGTCGATCAACAATATAATCATATAAACCTCCGGGTGATTCTCAGAGATAGCATTGGCTATATCTTTCAACAACACGGTCTTACCCGTCTTAGGAGGTGCAACGATCAATCCACGCTGTCCTTTACCGATAGGAGAAAACATATCGACCACACGAGTAGATAAATTACAGTATTTTCCACTCGTCAAATCAAATTTTTCATCGGGGAAAAGAGGAGTAAGATGATCGAACGGGACACGGTCTCGAACATATTCGGGTGTGCGACCATTTATTTTCTCCACCTTCACCAGCGGAAAATATTTCTCTCCTTCCTTAGGAGGACGAATAGGTCCTTCAACGACATCGCCCGTCTTCAAACCAAACAACTTTATTTGCGATTGAGAAACATAGACATCATCGGGAGAAGTCAAATAATTGTAGTCGGACGAACGAAGAAATCCATACCCATCGGGCATCATCTCCAATACCCCCACACCTGTCAATATTCCATCGAAATCGTATGGTCTCTCGACAGGTTTCGGCTCAGGGACAAACGTTTGTTGATTATTCGAGTTTTGGTTTTGCCCATTGTTATTTCCTGCATTATTCTGGCTGTTCCTATTCTGTGGGACGAATGTGCGCTGTCCTCTCGGAACAAATCTTTGCTTTTCGCTATGTGGGAAGAATGTCTGTAACGACGATGTAGGCAACGGTGCTTGTTGTCCTTGATTTGCGGTAGCGGGCTGTTGTTGAATAATTTCCTGTTGCTTGTTTTCTACCGGGGTGGAAGGCGTTGTAACCGGAACAGAAGGCGAGGGTGTTTGCAGTGTGTTTTGAGCTTCATTTATCAATTCAGCTGGAAGAGCTTTCTTTTGTATCCGTTTGCGTTGTTTGGGTTGCCCTCCTTGTGTACTTTGCTGAGGAAGCTCTTCGTTTTCATTGGAACCGCTATTTTCCACCAACGCCATAGAGCTTTCTTTTAAATTCTCAAATAGTTCGGCTACCGGCTCTTTCAAAGCGGGATGAGAAGATAACCCAGTCTCTTCTATAATAGAAGGAATATCTTTTACTTCTATAACATTATCCTGTTTTGAATCTTCTTTTTTCGAGGTTTCACTCGTTACATCGCTTTTTTTCTTTCTGCCTTTCTTTTTCACCTCTTTCGTATCTTCCACACCTGTCGATTCCACAGATGGAGACGGTGTCGGCTCCGTATTTGATTTACTTTCTAGTTCATTCGGTTTTTCAAGTACAGGCTTCTCTTTATTTTTCTTAGGTTTAGGACCTCTCTTTTTCGGAGCAGGAGGATTAGCGGCAGCTTTACTTGCCATATCAATAGCTTGTTGATCAAGAATTTTATAGACAAGATCTTCTTGTTCTATACCATCAATCTTTTGGATACCCATTTCAGCAGCTATCACTTTCAACTGGTCAAGAGTTTTAGCGCTCAATTCTAAAATATTATACATGAATAAATAAATATGATTTACACTTTATATTTATTAAAGCTACCTGCATGATTACTCATACTGGCTGAAAGAACAAATATAATTATTGGATTTTTGAATTTACTGCGTACAGAATTTCACTACGCAATTTCACCGTACAAATATACGGCCGATTTGTCAAACAAAACAAGAAATGTAAAAATAAGTTTATTATTTAACTATTTTTCATATTTAAATTCGATTATTCTCTTTGTATCCACAGTCACTCGATATCCATCGGCCGCACGCTCTCCCAATATCCATATTATCGTATTTCCCGAACATAGCAGCAAAGCATTGGCTTTATCGATTAGAGAATATTTTTTATCTCTAAAATAATCGCTCAATTTACGGCTGCCTCTCATTCCAAAGGGGGTAAAACGATCTCCCGTCTCCCACCGGCGAATAATTAGCGGAAATACAAGTTTGTCCAAGTCGAAACAAGCATAGGATTTATCACGAGAGAAACAATACGTTTCATCGTTGTCCAGACATCGATACAATAAATTTCCGTGTAACAAAGTTCCACATTCTTCGAGACTTTCGATTTTCTCTACCACCGTCCCAGCCTCTTCTCTTTCCTGTGATTCCAATATCAAATATTCCCTGTCTTTAACGATTCTGTAATTCCGAGATAAAAACACCTTCCCAGAAATACCGCCACAAGACGATATTATCTCTGTTATCTGTTCGGAAACAAAGCCGTAAGGAGTCAAAAATTCAAATAAGAAAGCCTTAGGCGACGGAAGCTGTTTCAGTTTCTCCACCGGAATATAAATATATTCACCTTTATATTCCAACACGTTTTGCTCCTGCTCATGTATAGCCGCTTTATAGACCGATTCTACTTCCCTCAAATTCAAAATAGAAGAATATATGGAATGGTCGACCGACGGATTGATCGAACGTAACAAAGGCAATACTTGTAATCGAATTTTATTTCTGATATAAACCGATTCTAAATTGGTACAATCGACAACATACGACACCCCATGTTCCGACAAATACGATTCTATATCTTTACGGGAAACGGTCAACAACGGTCGCACGACAAATCCGTTACGTGGTTTCATCGACGTAAGACCAGCAATCCCGGTTCCTCGAATTAAATTCAGCAACAGGGTTTCCACACTATCGTCCCGATGATGGGCCACGGCTATCGCCTGTGCCCGATATTGTTTCCTTTTCTCTTCAAACCAATCATATCGCAGTTGGCGGCAAGCCATCTCGACCGACACATTATTGGTCATCGCATAACATGAAGCATCAAACGAAATCTCCTCGAACGGCAAATTCCACTTAAAAGCTATTTGCCGAGTAAAATTCCTGTCTCGCAAAGATTCTTCACCTCTCAAATTGAAATTACAGTGACAGACTATACACGAATATCCCAAACTCTTCAAGACATGAAGTAACGCAATAGAGTCGGCTCCTCCGCTCACACCAACGATAACAGGGCCAGATTTGTCTAAAAGTTTTTTATCCTCGACAAACTCGTGTATACTTTGTAAAAATGGAGAGACAGACATATCGTTACTTCTTAAATTCATAACAAAATTAGTAATAAAGGAATATTTTTTCAGCAGATTCCCTTTTTTATTCGTCAAAAAAAATATTTCTCAAAAATCCACCCAAAAAGAAGTCATTTATTATTAAATTTGCATTTAAAAATAAGAATTATACAGGTATGATTGAAAAAATCCAACGTATCAAAGCAGAAATCGAGGCATTAAAAGTTTCTAAATCAGAAGATTTAGAGAATATTCGTATAAAATATCTAAGTAAAAAAGGAGAAATTTCTCAACTTTTCAATGATTTCAGAACTGTCGCCGCCGAACAAAAGAGAGAAGTAGGAAAACAACTGAATGAATTGAAGACTCTTGCAACAGAAAGAATCAATGCCTTGAAAAGCGAATTCGAAGATACCCATTCGGAATCTCAAAATATAGACTTGACACGAACAGCCTACCCCATTCCGTTAGGATCGAGACACCCGCTTTCCTTAGTAAAAAACGAAATATGCGATATCTTCGCCCGTTTGGGATTTTCAATTGCAGAAGGTCCCGAAATCGAAGACGATTGGCATGTGTTCTCAGCATTGAATTTTGCCGAAGACCACCCGGCTCGCGATATGCAGGACACATTCTTTATACAACGTTCTCCCGATATTCTTCTTCGTACACACACCTCGTCTGTACAAACAAGAACGATGGAGCACTCCCAACCCCCTATCCGCATCATTTGTCCGGGTCGTGTTTACCGCAACGAAGCTATATCTTACCGGGCACACTGCTTTTTCCATCAAGTAGAAGCCTTATATATAGACAAAAATGTTTCTTTTGCCGATTTGAAGCAAGCGTTGCTTTATTTTGCCAAAGAAATGTTCGGATCAGAAACTCAAATTCGACTCCGTCCTTCTTATTTCCCGTTTACCGAACCTTCTGCCGAAATGGATATATCCTGTAATATCTGCGGGGGTAAAGGATGTGCATTTTGCAAACATACCGGTTGGGTCGAAATTCTGGGTTGCGGCATGGTAGACCCCAATGTCCTCGAAGCATGTGGCATAGATAGTAAAATATACAGCGGTTATGCATTAGGCATGGGTATCGAACGAGTCACCAATCTGAAATATAAAGTCAAAGATTTACGAATGTTCTCTGAGAACGATGTACGTTTCCTCGAAGAATTCGAATCGGCTCATTAAAATTTATGTGAATGGAGTTTTGTAAAGTCGCTTGTGTTCTCGCGGGAGGAGGCATAGGTTCTGTTGCAAGGTTTTTTATCGCTTCGGAAATTCAACGTCTTTTCCCGGCTTATCCGTGGGGAACATTATGCGTAAACTTAGCAGGCTCTTTTATCATCGGGATACTTTGGGCTTTTTGTTATTCTTTTGATTTTTCACCTAATCTGAGAGTTTTTTTATTCGTCGGATTATTAGGTGGATTTACCACGTTCTCCTCATTCTCTTTGGAAACGATGAATCTATTGAATTTAGGGAAAGTCCACAGTGCCCTATTCTATATCATCGGTACTAATCTCGGAGGTATTATTGCCGTTTTCGGAGGATTTTTCTTAGCGAAATATAGTCTTCATATGATAAAATTTTTATAACGCCATGACTACCAAAGAAAGATATGCCGGAGTCATTAAATGGTTTCAAGAAAACAAACCTATCGCCGAAACCGAATTGCAATATCACGACCCATTTCAATTACTGATTGCAGTCATTCTGTCGGCACAATGTACCGACAAACGGGTAAACATGATAACCCCGGCTCTATTCGAAGCATTCCCTACTCCACAAGATCTGGCCGCAGCTACACCGGAAGAAGTTTATACATACATTAAAAGCGTATCATATCCCAATAACAAATCGAAACATTTGGTGGGAATGGCTCGTACACTCATCGAACAGTTCAACGGTGTCGTACCTTCCGAAATAGAAGATTTGCAAAAATTACCGGGAGTGGGTCGAAAAACAGCCAACGTCATAGCATCGGTCGTATTTAACAAAGAAGCGATGGCTGTCGATACTCACGTTTTCAGAGTCTCCAACAGAATCGGACTTACCAACCATTCAAAAACTCCCCTCGAAACAGAAAAAACATTGGTAAAAAATATTCCGGGACACCTACTCCCCATCGCACATCATTGGTTGATTCTACACGGACGTTACATTTGTATGGCTCGCAAACCCAATTGCTTGGAATGCGGAATCCGCCCATATTGCAAATATTACAATCATAACCAAAAGAATAATGCCGAAGAATAATTCTCCGGCATTATTCTTTTTATAAAAAACACTTCATTATTCGGGAATATAACATTCGAGTAACTTCGCAGAAGTTTCTGCCTCGATTGTCACCCATGAGAGTGTAGCGGGAATCAATGCGGTTTGTCCTTGATGTAAAGATATCGTGTAACCGTTATTATCGGTCAATCGCACTTTTCCACCCATACACATATAGATAACGAACGAATCATGTCCCGAAACGGAACGCTTCACACTTTTATCCACTTCGATTAAATTCGTTTCGAAATACGGGCATTTGACTAAACCGACAGCATCGTTATTTTTAGCCGCATAATCGGTTCGTAAATTATCATACATTTTAAAATCGACTGCATCGATAGACTGCTCGATATGCAACTCTCTGGCATTGCCCTGCGCATCTCTACGATCATAATCGTATATGCGATAAGTAATATCGGAGCTTTGCTGAATCTCGGCTATCAATATTCCCTCACAAATAGCATGAATACGGCCTGCCGGAAGAAAGAACACATCGCCGCTTTTCACTTCATGAAATTGCAATACGTCGGTAATCGTATTATTTTTGATTCGCTCTACATACTCTGCGGGAGTTATTTGCTTAGAAAATCCCGAATAGAGGCCTGCTCCCGGTTTAGCGTCGATGACATACCACATCTCGGTTTTCCCAAATGAATTGTGCCGGGCCATCGCCAACTCATCATTGGGGTGAACTTGAATAGAGAGATTATCGTGTGCGTCGATAAATTTAATCAACAACGGGAATTTATCGGCATAGCGAGCTGCGACATGCTTCCCCAGCAAATTCGCCCCGTCGCGCTTAATCAACTCCGTAATCGTTTTCCCTTTATCTTCCCCTTCGCTAACGACCGATATACGATCGCCTACTTGTGAAATTTCCCAACTTTCACCGATACCGGGGTGAACTTCGGGTAACTGTTTGAATCGGCTGATTTCTTCTCCCCCCCAAATCATAGGACGAAGAATGTCTTCAAATTTCAAAGGATACATAGCTTTTATTTTTTATATCAACATTATAATTATAGAGTTATTCGATACTTATCCGGTTCTATATTTTTACCCGTCCAAAACGCAGGCTTGCTCTCGGTCCCATACCTGTCACGAGCCACTATGGCATAATTCCTATAAGGAATCGACAATGAACATGAATGTATATTTTTAGGTAATACAGCCACTATCTGATCTCCTGTATTCATATCCAAAGAATCATTTGTCGCATACAATACATAGGTGAATGCACCATCTGCCGGACTCCAAGAAATATTAGAAATGCCGCCCTGTGTCTCCACTCGTAAATTGTTCGGGGTATCCGGTATTTGCGATATAGGATTTTTCAACCCGGGTGTCAAGGCCGGATACCTGTAAAAACAGGAAACGAGCCATTGCCTCAAAATCGTATGCGTATGTAAATTTTCATATCGGAAATAGGCCTGTCCCACTCCCATTTTCCGAGTGGTCTCGATTTGTCTCTTTATTTCTATGAAAGGCCAATTACCTTCGTTCTTATCCAACCGGTAAACTCCCAAGCCACTTATTACTTTTCCGGGAGGACAAGAATTTGTCCAGTCATACAAGAACGGATAATAATTTTCTTCTCTGAAATACATCATCGGGACAATAAAATCATGCCGTCCGCTCTGCAACCAATCTTTCGGATTTTGCGAAACAGCCTCCATGCAGCTCCATTCCGCAGGGAAACCTTCTAATGAAGCATATCTACCTAACGGTGAACTACTGACTTTCACCCACGGCTTTAATCGTTTCACCTCTTCATAAATGGCTGTGACGATACCGGTTATATTGTCTTCTCTCCAACGAAACAAAGACTTGCTTCTACTTCCCCACTTCCTAAACGAATCGGAATCGGGAAATTTCATCGCATTATCGGGATAACGCACATAATCCAAATGAATACCGTCGACATCATATTTAGAAACGACTTCCCCGACTAATGCTCTTAAATAATCCTTCACCGCCGGATTCCCCGGATCGAGAAACCATTCCCCCGATAATTGCTTACACCATGAACGATGGCGGGCAACAACCGAAGAACGACCTTGTTTTTTCACTTGCCTATTCGATCCCACCGGAAAAGTGACGAGCCAAGCGTGGCATTCGATGGCCCGTTTATGACATTCCTCAATGACGAAAGCAAGAGGATCGTATCCGGGTTCCCGCCCATGACTTAAAACGGCAGCCCACGGTTCGTATCGAGAAGAATAAAAAACCTCACCTCGAATACGCGCTTGAAAAAACACCGTATTGATTCCTACCGATTGCAACTCATCGAGAATATAGCACAACTCTTTTTGCTGTATATATCTATCGGACAAAACCTTTACCGGACGCGAAGGCCAATCCAATCCCCAGTTCGTTGTTATCCACACCGCCCTCATTTCATATTTCGGAGAAGAAGGAAATATGGAAACACAGATAAAACAAACTGAAAGAAGTATTAGCAGTCGTTTTTTCATTAAAGATTTGTATTAAGAGAAATAGTGCAAACAAAAGCAGAAACAAATTTATCGGACTCTACGAGCACAGTCTATTTCCACATTTGGTGCAAAGGTACATTTTTATTCCCACAAAATAGCTTTACAGAACTTATTTCATACGACAAAAACTCAACTCCCAAAAATAAAATAAGAACGACAGATTATCATAAAAAATAGTACCTTTGCAATTCCATACGAAAGATTATGAATACAACTTTCGCCACCATATTAGAAATTGTCGGCACACTGGCCTTCGCCATTAGTGGCATTCGATTAGCAGCCGCAAAACAATTCGATTGGTTCGGAGCCTATGCTGTCGGGCTTGTAACAGCCATAGGAGGTGGAACGCTCCGAGATGTCTTGTTGAATGCAACTCCTTTCTGGATGATAAACGGCAGCTACCTCACCGTAACGGCCATAGCTCTTATTTTCGTCATTATTTTCAAACAATACTTGGTAAAACTCGAAAATACGTTCTTCATATTCGATACGATCGGGTTAGCTCTATTTGTCGTCGTGGGAGTAGAAAAAACACTTATGTTCGGATTTCCGTTTTGGGTAGCGATCGTCATGGGAACCATTACGGGATCGGTCGGCAGTATCATTCGCGATATCCTCATCAACGAAGAACCTCTGCTATTTCGTAAAGACATCTATGCCTTAGCTTGTGTCGCCGGAGGAATCATGTTTTATCTAGGAGAAAAAATGGGGTTCAACAGTATAACCAACCAATCCATTTGCGGCATATCGGTCGTTGCGGTTCGCTTACTCGCTGTAAAATTTCACTGGTCTTTGCCAGCCTTGAAAGATGACACGACCAACCCCATTAAAGACTGACATTTCATCATGTTCGAACGACTGAAAAAATACGATAAAAAAGCAATAGGACAATTTATTCGTTTCGGTATTGTCGGTATCATAAATACCCTTATAACGCTTATCGTCATTTACTTCCTGCAAGAGATTCTACATGTAAAATATACCATATCCAATTTTATAGGCTATATAGCAGGTGTCGTCAATAGTTTCTTCTGGAACAAACTTTGGGTATTTAAAAAATTAAATAGTAACTTTATCCGCGAAGCCATCTTATTCCTCGTCTGTTTCGGGATATGCTATGGCATACAATTTATATCGTTACTCATTTTGGTAGAGATATTATATGTACCCGATTCTTGGGCTCAACTTTTGAGTATGATCGTATATACACTGTGTAATTTCATTATGAATAGATGTATCACTTTTAAAAAATAAAAGTTTCATACCATGAAAGTATCTGTAATCATTCCCTGTTATAACGAAGAAGAAGTACTACCCTTGTCCCATAAGCGATTTTCCCAAGTAATGGAAAGTACGGCTCACGATTATGAACTTATTTTCGTTAACGATGGGAGCAAAGACCACACAGAAGAACTTTTACTCGGTTTCGCCAACGATGATCCTCATACAAAAGTAATATCGTTTTCCAGAAACTTCGGACATCAAAATGCCGTGAGTGCAGGATTACACAACTGTACCGGAGACATTGCCGTTATCATCGATGTGGACCTGCAAGACCCGCCCGAAGTTATTCCCCAAATGATAGATACTTATTTGAAAGAAGGCAGTAATGTCGTATATGCGGTACGCAATAAACGTGAAGGGGAAACTTTCATGAAAAAATTCACCGCCAAGATTTATTATCGCATGCTCAACTCTCTATCTGACTACACATTTCCTGTCGATACAGGCGATTTCAGGCTCATCGATCGCAAGGTTTTGGATGCATTCAAACAGTTTCCCGAAAAGCATAAATATTTGCGGGGACTTTTCAGTTGGATGGGATTTAAACAAACTCCGTTCTATTATACCCGTAACGAACGTGCTGCCGGCAGAACGAAATATTCCATACGAAAAATGTTTTCATTAGCCTCGGCCGGTATCTTCGGTTTTTCTAAAAAGCCATTAAAATTGGCCATATCATTAGGAACACTTTCCATTTTTATAGCATTGGCTTTTGCTATCTGGATATTTATCATGTACCTTTCCGGCAAAGAATCTATCGTTCCGGGGTGGTCTTCGACAATCATTACTATCGTATTTTTAGGTGGAGTGCAATTGTTTACCATCGGAATACTCGGAGAGTACATTGGAAATATCTTCGATGAAACCAAAAATCGCCCAGAATACATTATAGATAAAAAAATCAATTTTGATCCTCATAACAACCAAACGATTTAAAGACTATCCCCATTATGAATGTGCCTAAAATAAGTTCCAAGACATCTCTATTTCTTTTACTGTTAGTCATCAGTACCTTAACGATCATACCCTATTTGGGGCTAACCAACTTCCACACCAAAGGAGAACCCCGGGAAGCCATCGTGGCAGTCAGTATGTTACAAAACGACAACTGGATACTACCTATAAACAATGGCGGAGACATCGCCTACAAACCTCCTTTTTTTCATTGGTGTATCGCAGCGTTGTCCCTTCCTGTCGGAGAGGTAACAGAGTTCACTTCGCGCCTTCCTTCGGCACTGGCGGCAATCCTTATGGCAATCGTGTGTTTTCTCTTTTTTGCCAAACGTAGCAGAAACGACATAGCATTCCTTGCCTCTCTATTGCTGCTGTCGGGATTTGAAGTGCATCGAGCTGCAATGGCGTCGCGAGTCGATATGGTACTGACCTGCTTCATCGTCTTAGCCATGCTCCAATTATATCGATGGTGGGAACTCGGGTTGAAAGGAATCCCCATTTGGGCAATACTATTTATGAGTATAGCTACGCTCACTAAGGGACCGGTGGGCATCGTACTTCCATGCGCCGTAATCGGCATATTCCTTCTTTTCCAAAAAGTGTCTGTATGGAAAGCCTTCTATAAAATTATCCCCATAGCACTACTATCCTGTATCTTGCCTTTACTCTGGTATTATGCGGCCTATCAACAGGGAGGAGAAGCATTTCTACGGCTCGTTATGGAAGAAAACGTCGATCGCTTCTTGGGAAAAATGTCATACGGTTCACACGAGCAACCCATCATCTATTATGTTTATATTACCTTAGCGGGTTGGTTACCGTGGTCGCTTTTAGTTATCATGTCATTATTTATCTTAAAATACAAGAGACCACAAGGCACGGTCAAACTATATTGGGAACGATTCAAAGACTATATCACACACATGGATAAAATGAGACTGTTCAGTCTCCTATCCATTGTCATCATATTCGTTTTTTATTGTATCCCCAAAAGCAAAAGATCGGTATATATTCTTCCTATTTACCCATTCATAGCCTATTTTTTGGCAGAATACATGCTCTTTCTACTCAAACAAAGACCGCGAATATGGAGAATATTTTCAATTTTCATAGCATTTATCGGGGGATTTTTATTGGTGGTTCTAACTATCGTCAAAAGCGGAATTATAGACAAATACGTCATGTCTTCTACAAGTGACATCAGTCACTATGTAACAGCCCTTTCCGAATCGTGGGATATCATATTCATCATTACTGCCATATTTATAGTATTCTTAATTTATGACATCTATAAGAGCAAACGATACCTAACCTATAATAACCGTTATCTTTACTCGGTCGTAGCCCTGTTTTTCGGCATTCAACTGATGTTGGACGCTTCTACTTTGCCGGCTATACTCAATGCAAAATCGATGAAACCGTTTGCAGACAAAGTAGTATCTACTGTCCCAAATGGAGAAATATACTCTTATGTAGAGTCTTCTATGATGCGATTTTTCATTATTAATTTTTATGCACAAAACCGAGTCATTGACTTCGAAAAAGAAATGCCTAAAAATGGTTATTTACTCGTTGGCGAACGGGATTTCAATTATATAAAAGAAAAGTACGGAGAACAATATACTTTTGAACAAACCCTACGAAGCGACCGTAAGGGAAACGACGTGAAAGATTATATTCTACTTTTCAATTTTCAACAAAACACAGCAGAATGAAGATTAAAAAGTAAAATGTTTGTCACATTGTTGAAATATCTGTTTCTCAATTTTGCACTATCATAAAAATTGAAACTATGGCCAATTACAAAATTTTAGTCGTCGATGACGAAGAAGATTTATGCGAAATTTTGAAATTCAATTTAGAGGTCGAAGGATATGACGTAGATACGGCAAATTCGGCAGAAGAAGCGCTACAAATGAACCTGACCGATTATAACTTATTGTTGCTCGATGTCATGATGGGCGAAATGAACGGATTCAAAATGGCCTCTCTGTTAAGAAAAAACGAGAAGCTGAAACATATTCCCATCATTTTCTTAACGGCCAAAGATACCGAAGACGACAAACTCATGGGATTTAATATCGGTGCGGACGATTATATATCGAAACCGTTCTCTATCCGAGAAGTGATCGCAAGGATCAAAGCCGTACTAAGACGGATTGTAGAAAAAGAAGATCCGGCTATTTTACAATTTGAAAAATTGTACATAGACCCTGTAAAAAAACGAGCGTTCATAGACAGTACAGAACTCCCATTGACTAAAAAGGAATTTGAAATATTATCCCTCCTGCTTTCCCACCCGGGACAAGTTTTCTCTCGTGAAGAAATATTATCGAAAATATGGACAGACGAGGTATATGTTTTAGACAGAACTATCGATGTCAATATTACCCGCCTACGCAAAAAAATAGGAGAATACGGTAAGCGCATCGTAACTCGTCTCGGATACGGATATTGTTTTGAAACAGCTTAATTTATGTCTACCGAGAAGGTTCGAAAATCTATGACGTTCGATAGAAAATTGTTTTTTTCTATCGGCTCTCTTTTCATCGTTTTTATCGCTATTATTTTACTATTCGAATATAATCTAGAAAAAGAAAACCGACAGCAATCTCTAAATGCCCTTTTACAAGATTACAACGAACTCATATATTCCCAAATTAAAAACAAAGAGATAGACCAAATTTCAATCGACTCCATCATACAGAGTATTACTCGAAAACCTTTAAGAGTAACTATTATATCGGCACACTCTGGAAAAGTGTTGCTCGAAAGCCAACAAGAAAAAGAACCAGACTCCCTTGCAAATAACCATTTGGACCGCCCCGAAATAAAATCATCTCTAAAAAATGGGAATGGATATGCCATTCGATATTCTCAATCGTTCAAAAAAAATTTCTTCTATTCAGCTAAACGATATGACGATTGGATCATACGCTCCTCACTTCCTTTCGAACGGGAGAAATTTTCCATACTCAGTCCCAATAACGAATTCATATATTTCATGTTAGCGATATCGATTTTCGCCATACTGTTGCTTTATTATTTTTGCCACAGCTTGGGAAAATCCATTGCCGCTCTCAGCCAGCTGTCTCAACAGGCAGAACAGGGAAAGCCTATACACATTACTATAAAATCAGGGGTAGACGACATTGGCAATATTACCCATAGCCTGACCCATATTTATGATAACTTATTAAAAACCAAAGAGAAACTATCCATAGAGCAAGAGAAACTATTCAAGCATTTACAGTTCTCCAAAGAAGGATTGGCCTTTTTTTCCAAAGATAAAAGGATTATTATGGCCAATAATCTTTTTATTCAGTATCTCAATTTTATCACAGACAATACCCTATCTCCCTCCGACTATTTATTTAAAGAGGCCAATCTGAAAAAAATCAACAATTTCATTTCTCAAAAGCTCTATGAACAAAACGAACAGGAGGAATTTATTTCGGAGTCTATGGTTATAGACAAAGGAAGCCGAACTTTCCTCATAGAATGTATCATATTTCAAGACCATACATTTGAAATAGCCATTAACGATATTACCCAACAAGAACAAGAAAGCCGGTTAAAACGCCAACTTACTCAAAACATCGCTCACGAACTTAAAACCCCGGTCAGCAGTATCCGCGGATATATGGAGACCATTCTTTCCACCGAAATGGACGATAGCCGGAAAAAAATGTTTATGGAGCGTTGCTACGCACAATCCAAACGATTGACCGATTTACTAAGAGATATTTCAATGCTCAATAGGCTGGACGAATCTAAGGACCTCTATGACACGGATAATACCGATTTACAAAAAATCATCAATGAAGTTATTAACGAATCACAAGCGGCCTTGACAGAACGGGAAATGACCGTCGAGACGAAAAACCTCCACGAACGAATGTCCATAAATGGAAATTATTCCTTATTGTACTCCATTTTCAGAAATCTTACAGACAATGCCATAGCCTATGCCGGTATAGGAACAAAAATCACGATAGACTGTTATCTCGAAGATAGCAAATATTATTATTTCTCTTTCTCCGACAACGGAATCGGTGTCCCCGAAGAACATTTGAACAGATTATTCGAAAGATTTTACCGGGTTGATAAAGGTCGGTCCCGCAAACTCGGAGGAACCGGATTGGGACTTGCCATTGTTAAAAACGCCGTTCTCTTCCATAAAGGAGAGATATGGGTAAAAAACGGTTTATCAGGAGGGTTGAACATTCTTTTTTCATTACGAAAAGTTTAGGAACCCTATTCCTCTTTTCCCAAAATAGACACAGAAACATTAGGATTATTCAGGAAATCTCGTAACTTTGTAAAATCATGACATAAAAACTTGATTTTATGAACAACGAGAGTTTCAATAAATACATCGAACAAGCCATTAAAGAAAATTGGGAAAGAATCGCATTAAGTGATTTCGACGGTGTATCTTATCATTATAAAGACATTGCCCGCAAAATAGCCAAAATACATCTCTTATTAGAAAGTGCCGAAATAAAAAAAGGAGACAAAATAGCTATCTGCGGTAAAAACTCAGCTCATTGGGCAGTAGCCTTTTTTGCGGCAATCACCTATGGGGCCGTACCCGTCCCCATCTTACATGAATTCAAAGCAGACAATATACACCACATTGTCAATCACTCGGAAGCAAAACTGCTATTTGTCGGAGATATTGTCTGGGAAGACTTGAACGAAACGCTAATGAAAAACCTGAAAGGAATCTTCCTATTAAATGACTTTTCCTTATTAAGATCAAAAAGTGAAAAGCTGACGGATATGCGGAACCGATTAAACGAATACTTCGGGAAAAAATATCCTGCCCGATTTACCCCTGATGCCGTAAGCTATTACGAAGATTCTCCCGAGGAACTCGCCGTTATCAATTACACCTCGGGCTCCACCGGTTTTTCAAAAGGAGTAATGCTCCCCTACCGCAGTTTATGGTCCAATGTCAAATTTTGTTTAGACCATTTACCGTTCTTGTCCGCAGGTGACGGTATTGTTTGTATGTTGCCGATGGCACACATGTACGGCATGGTTATAGAAATGATACACCCATTTTTAAAAGGCTGTCACTTGCATTTCCTGACTCGGATTCCCTCTCCTAAGATCATCATGGATGCTTTTGCTACGGTAAAGCCCAAACTAATTATAGCCGTTCCTCTCATCATCGAAAAAATTATCAGAACCAAAGTGTTTCCTTTATTAGAGAAACCTTTGATGAAACTTCTTTTAAAAGTTCCATTCTTAGACACTCAGTTATTGGCAAAAATCAACGATAAACTTTACGAAACGTTCGGAGGAAACCTCTCTCAAATGATTATCGGAGGTGCGGCTTTAAATAGAGATGTAGAACAATTCCTGCGTCGTATCAATTTTCCCTTTACCGTAGGATATGGCATGACCGAGTGCGGTCCGCTCATCTCTTATGCCCCGTGGAACGAGACTCGAATCGGCTCTTGTGGGCGGATAGTGGACCGTATGGAAGGAAGAGTAAACTCTTCGGATTCAGAAAATATCGTAGGTGAACTGCAAGTGAAAGGTACGAATATCATGCTGGGATACTTCAAAAACGAAGAAGCTACTCAGGCGATATTCACCGAGGACGGCTGGATGAAAACCGGAGACTTATGTACGATAGATGCCGATGGGTTCATATATTTGAGAGGGAGAAATAAAAACATGATATTGGGTCCGTCCGGGCAAAACATTTATCCGGAAGAAATCGAAGATCGACTGAATAATATGCCCTATGTATGCGAATCGCTCATCATCGAACAAGACGGCAAATTGGTCGCTCTCGTTTACCCCGATATAGAAAACGCACAACATTCGAATATATCCGGCCATGCATTAGAAACTCTGATGGAAGAAAACATATCGACCCTCAACAAAGAACTTCCGGCTTATAGCCAAATCAGCCGTCTTAAAATCTATTATGAAGAGTTCGAAAAAACACCTAAACGAAGTATAAAACGATATCTTTACCAAAGCCATTAAAGGCCATTGGATTAAAAAAGAAAAAGAATTAAACGCCGGCAAAATATACAAAAACACATCGTTTGTAATTGCCGGCTTTTTCATATCTTTGCAAACCGATGAGAAAGGCCTGTATTATCATATTATCCGTACTTTTCTGTTCACTTTTTTCAGAGGCTAAGAAAAAACAGGATATTCCTGCTCCTTATGCATGGAGTATTACCCAGCCGTTAGGGTCGAGATATGATGTTCCTATGGATACTCTCATGCACAATTTTTACAGCACGGATATTCCTTCCAGCTATTCAACGGCTTATGGGACGACCGGGAATCTCGGCGCTGCTGCTTTTTCCAAAATATTTTTCGACAGGCCTTTACCCTCTGAATTTATATTTAAAGATCCATTCGGCCATTGGATACAAACAGCCTCTTCATGGAAATTCTATAATTCACACATACCTTATACCCAACTATCTTATCTGACAGGAGGCTCGAAACAAACTGCCCAAGATGATTTAAAAGCTGTTTTCTCTGGAAATTTTAATCAGAAACTGGAATTCGGAGGTAGCATCAATTATATCCTATCGAGAGGCCACTACCAGCATCAAGCGACGAAAGACCTTGCATACAGTATCTTCGGAAGCTATTTGGGAGACCGATACGATATTCAATTTTTTCTTAATACATATAATTTCGTAAACCAAGAAAACGGAGGTATCTCGGACGATACATACATACTTCGTCCCGAAGAGGTACAAGGAGGACAATCGAGCGTAAACACCCAAACGATTCCAACCAATCTGACGGATGCGTACAACCGTATTCGCGGTAAAGAATACTATGCCACCCAACGATATAAATTCGGGTTCTATCAAGAAGAAGAGCAAGACACAACCGTGATACGTACATTCATTCCCGTCACCAGCATTATACACACCATCGAGTATAACGAAAATAAGCATAGGTTTGTCAATCAATCGGCAACCGAAGACACTACCTACTTCGCGAACACCTATTTAGGTCTTGGAGGGACGAATGAAGAAACCCGATACCAGTCTATACGAAATACTTTCGGAATATCATTACTCGAAGGATTCAATAAGTATGCAAAGATGGGATTGGCGGCTTACGCCACTTACGAATATCGCCATTTTTCCCTGCCTCAGGACACCCTTTCGGCTGGAACTACAATAGAGGGATTGACTCCACGTCCCGATATATCCAATCCTCGCAGCCACGGAGAAAGTCTTCTATGGGTCGGTGGAGAAATTTCAAAACAAAAGGGAGAATTACTGACTTATCATGTAAACGGAAAATTCGGACTTGCCGGAGCAATCATAGGTGATATCGACGTCACTGCCGATATTCGCAGCCGATTCAGGCTTTGGAACGACACCGTTCAACTAAGGGCTTATGGATTTTTCAAAAACACCGAACCTTCTTATTTCTATAAGAAATACACTTCCAATCACTTCATTTGGGACAATGATTTCGGGAAAACACGTCGAATGAGAGTCGGAGGTGAATTCAACATAAAACGGTGGAGAACCAAATTGAACGTCGGTGTCGAAAATATACAAAATTATATCTATTTCGACAATAATAGCTTGCCCCGGCAAGAGAGCTCCATGATACAAGTATTCCACGCAAAACTCAATCAGGATTTTAAATTTGGAGTTTTTAATTGGGAAAACGAAATAGTTTACCAAAAATCGAGCAAACCATCGATAATCCCCTTACCCGAATTGAGCGTATATAGCAATATGTACCTTTTATTCAGAATCGCCAAAGTATTGCATGTTCAATTAGGTGTAGATTGCCGTTACTATACAAAATATAAAAGCGAGGCTTTCCAACCGGCGACCTTAACTTTTCATACCCAAGATGAAATCGAAGTGGGAAATTATCCTTTCATGAACGCATATATAAATATGAAATTGAAACAAACTCGTTTCTTTGTCATGATGTCGCACGTGAATCAAGGGATATTCGGGGGAAATAACTACTTCTCATTACCACATTATCCGTTAAATCCAAGTATGTTTCAAATGGGGTTATCCATAGATTTTTCCAATTAACGATATGAAGCTCAAACGACACATATTTATATATGCCGCGCTATTGATAATAGTTGTCGGAACAATGATATGGTTGCGTCCCCGAAACACTTACCGACCGAGAACTTTCGAGGAAATCAAAGCCGATGGTGTTTTGAGGATCGTTACGGATTATACCCCATTGTCTTACTATTTACAAGGCGACAGCCTATCGGGATTCGACTACGAATTGGCCCGTATGGTAGGTAATCGAAGCGGGCTTTCCATTGAGATAACCCCAGAAGTTAACCTAAGCAAAAGTATCGATGGATTGAAAAAAGGCCAGTACGACATCATTGCCCGTCAATTGCCCGTAACGTCCGAAATCAAGGAAGAATTGGCTTTTACCATACCCATTCAACTGAACAAACAAGTATTGGTTCAAAGAAAAGATCCAAAAGCGCAAAAAAAACTGATAAGAAACCAACTAGATTTGGCCGGAAAAACTCTATACATCGTTAGTGATGCTCCTACAAGATTACGCATTCACAACTTGTCTCGTGAAATAGGCGATACCATATATATACAAGAAGAAAAGACATACGGGGCCGAACAGCTCATCATGATGGTCGCTACTGGGGAAATCGACTTAGCCGTATGCGACAAAGCAATAGCCCAGCAAATGAGCAAAGATTATCCCCAAATAGACTGTAATACCGATATAAGTTTTACTCAGTTCCAATCATGGGCCCTCAGAAAAGACGACTCGATATTACTCGACAGCTTGAACAAATGGATTTCTGAAATTCAAAAAGAAGACAAATATAAAAAATTGTACAATTCTTATTTCTGACAGATAAAAATAAACAAAGGATTAAAAAAGTTTTTCTCGTATGAAACGACCTGATATAGAGCACGAAGGTATTATAACAGGTATTTCCAAATCGCATATATTCGTGCGCATCATACAACACTCGGCTTGCGCAGGTTGTCATGCGGCTTCATTGTGCACGACAACCGACCAAAAAGAAAAAATCATCGAGGTTGAAAAATGCGATTTTCCCATACAGATAGGAGATAAAGTTTCGGTAGCTCTTTCTACCTCGGCAGGATACAGAGCTATATGGTTTACGGCAGCCCTCCCGGTAATTCTCATTATGCTGTCGCTCGTCATCAATGAACGAATAGGAATAAACGAACTATATTCGGGGTTATGTGCCCTTGTTGTATTAGCGATATATTACACGATACTATATTTCTATCGCGATCGACTGAAAAAACGATTTAGATTTTTCTTGAAACCAATACATGTCTCATAACTTATGGTAACGGCAATCATCATACTAAGTATTATCGGACTCATCAGCGCAACATTACTTTACATCATTTCCCGTAAATTCCATGTAGAAGAAGATTCTCGAATCGACGAAATAGAATCTATTCTTCCGGGAGCGAATTGCGGCGGTTGCGGATATGCCGGATGTCGGAATTTCGCCGAACAATGCACGAAGGCCACATCGTTAGACAGTCTGTTATGTCCCGTCGGGGGTAATGAGGTTATGCAAAAGATTGCTCCCATTCTTGGCCTGAATGCTGTGGAAAAAGCTCCTCGTATCGCCGTTATCCGTTGCAATGGCTCTTGCGAGAACC
>ERZ772991.566-NODE-566-length-44462-cov-3.661360_pt1 | contig 44462 bp, 64 predicted proteins | sample MGYA00511128_ERZ772991 | MGnify/ENA primary metagenome ERZ772991 (study PRJEB29015, sample SAMEA2737655) | human gut metagenome | biome: human gut; feature: human-associated habitat; material: faeces | place: China | collected 2012 ... | reverse complement strand
AACCCGCGACCCCAACCTTGGCAAGGTTGTGCTCTACCAACTGAGCTATTTTCGCCTTTCAAAATTTCAATTTATTCTTCTGGAACGCTATCCAAATCGAGAGCGAAAAACGGGACTCGAACCCGCGACCCCAACCTTGGCAAGGTTGTGCTCTACCAACTGAGCTATTTTCGCAATTGCGAGTGCAAAGATAGTTTTACTTTTCGGTTTATGCAAATGGTTTACTAATTTTTTTCATCGGACAAGCTCCTACAAAACAATTAGCTTTTGAATCATAGAAAGTTATTATCCGATAGAATTTTTCCCGATAAGCGAATAAAATTCTCGTCTCCACTCTTCTTGCTCGAACTTACCACTACTATCGTATGTAACCGTAACAGCTCCTTGCTTCTCAACTCCTCGCATTTGCATACAAAGGTGGCGAGCTTCTACGACGACCATCACCCCCTCGGTAGAAAGCGTATCGGTAAGGCTTTGACAAATCTGTGCCGTAAGACGCTCCTGCACCTGAAAACGCCGGGCAAACACTTCGACCAAACGAGCCACTTTACTCAAACCGACAATACCGCCAGACGGGATATACCCGACATGGACTTTCCCGAAAAAGGGAAGTAAATGATGTTCACAAAAAGAATAAAACTCAATGTCGCGTACTACTACAATGCGAGATCTCGTATGCTCAAATACTGCCGATGATATAATTTCCTGCGCCGATTGACGGTATCCTCTTGTTAATTGCATCATCGCTTTCGCCGTACGTTCGGGAGTCTTGCGCAATCCCTCACGGTCAGGATCATCGCCCAACAAAGAAATAATAGCTCGATAGTGCTCGGCCAATTCTTGACAAATGCGGCGTTGCTCCTCCGAGGCCAAAACAGACTGTTCTTCCTCCATCGCTCAAAGTTATTCTGTAAATCCCTGATGTATCTGTATATGTATTTTGTCCCGAACGACACGCATCTCCCGTGCCATTTGGGGAAACTCTTTCTTTAATTGTATCAACGCATTTCCGGCTTCCTCATACGAACGAAAATCGCCCACTCTCAATCGCCAAAACGGAGACGTAAAAGTCACGTATGTTTCCAATTCGGGAAAGGCCTGTTGAATAAGTCCCTCTTTATATAAGGCATTATTTTTAGCCGTACGATAGTCATTATCGGAAAATACTTGTATACGAAATCCCGAAGACTGGGCATAACCTTTATTTCCGTCATACTTTATCACCCCTTCTGCCCGACTTACCCGCTTAGCCAACAGAGCCGGTTGTACGACCTTGACTTTACCACCCGTCTCGGGTCGTTCGAGATATTGAACGATCGAGGTATCCATAACGGCAATCTGAGCTTGCGCCCCATTCGTTAAACCAATCATGGCCAACAGCAAAATAAAAAAAAGAGACTTGCGCATAACCAACGTTTTCATTCAAAATAGTAAGGCTGCAAAAATAAGTATTTATTCTTACTTTTGCAGCCTTTATAAAGTCTATTTTATCAGAATGCAGTAATAATGCCCATAAATGAATCGGCTTTCAAAGCAGCACCTCCGATAAGACCACCGTCTACATCGGGTTTAGCGAACAACTCGGCTGCATTGCTCGGCTTACAACTTCCACCATAAAGGATCGAAGTATTCTCTGCCACTTCTTTTCCATACTTGTCAGCAATGGTCTTACGGATAAAAGCATGTATTTCTTGAGCTTGGTCGGCAGTTGCAGTCTTTCCTGTACCGATCGCCCAAACCGGCTCATAAGCTAAAATGATTTTTCCGAAATCCTCAGCCGAAAGATTGAATAAAGATTCTTCCACCTGAGCTTTCACGACATCGAAATGTTTTCCGGCTTCACGTTCTTCCAAAACTTCCCCGATACAAAAAATAGGAGTCAGTCCATTAGCCAAAGCCAAAAGAACTTTTTCTTTTAAGATTTCGGGAGTTTCGTGATAATATGCACGACGTTCGGAGTGACCGAGAATAACATATTGAGCGCCAGTCGATGCCACCATCTTGGCAGAAACCTCTCCTGTATAAGCGCCTTCCGTTTTATCGGCGCAATTTTCAGCACCTACCCCGATACGTTTGGTATCTATGGCATTGACCACCGACACTAAATGAGTAAACGGAGTAGCGATGATAACATCGCACTTGGTAGATACCCCTGCCAAAGCGGCATCTATTTCCTTAGCCAATGCTACTCCTTCTTGAAGAGTAGTATTCATTTTCCAGTTTCCTGCAACAATGTTTTTTCTCATAACAAATAAATTTTTATTGGTTAAAACTATACATTATTTTTTTCTATCATATCATTTTCAGTCTCCTTTTTCTTTCGACGATGGGCATCCCGCCACTGCCGTACGCGTCCAATTATCATCGCCACAGTTTTCTCAGTCAACAACAAAAAGAGCATCGGCACGGCATATAACAAAACGATAAACCATATCCGTCTTTCCGGTCGATAAATTTCCGGCTGACCGTATGTAAGCTTATCCAGCGGCTGAACCAACAAAGTCTCATCGGGCAATTGTGAAGGAGAAGTTTTTCGTAATATCGTTCCCCCTTTCAATAACAGCACACACGGATTTCCTCTCGCAATAGTGCGGATAACCGTTTTATCCATAAAATAGAACGGATATTCCGCCCCTGTATTTTCTTGCCAAGCCTCTACACCCTGCGGGGTAGAAGCCGTAACGCAAGCAAACTCATATCCACGCTCGACACAATAATCATAAAGCTCATTAATTCGGTCGACCTCACTATCATCGGCAGTTTCAAGATCTGGCGAAAGCAATAGAACACGATAGTTCTCGTCATAAATAATATCCTCGGTTATATCGGTCGCTCCACGATAGATAGTGAAATCCTCGATTATCGGTGTTACGGATTCCTGTCCCGAAACTGTCTTTTCATACCTATCTACAAATACCCACCCCTCTTCTTCCGAAGGCAGATTATCGAGTAAAAACTCCTTCCTCTCGCCGTTCTTTTCATAAATGAACACAAATTCACGCTCCGGCTCTTCGACAGCTAATGCTTCCGGTATATTTACGCCTATTTTATAAGGCCGAAAATCGAGATAGGGCTGATAATACGTACCAATATAAACAAAAAAGAAGACAAACAACAGCGAATACAATCCGGTGAGCCATTGCACCTGCTGATTATACAAAGCTCTCAAAGAGGTATTCCGGTAAACTAAAAACAATACGATAATCAATAGCAATACATTTTTGAAAAATGTAGCCCAGTTACTTAGATGAACCGCATCCCCGAAACAACCACAATCGGATATAGGATTGGCTATTGCCAAATAAAGAGTGACAGGAGTCATCACACAAAGAAAAATAAAGATCAGCCGAGGGGTAGACTTACGATAAGATCCAAACAACAGATGTACTCCTAACACAAACTCGATGATAGAAAGAGCCACCGAAAAAAGCATGGCAAAAGAAGAAAGGAAATCGAGATGAAACGCCGAAAAATAATCCTGAAACTTATAAACCGTGCCATAGGGATCGATAGCCTTCACGAACCCCGAAAACACAAACGTTCCGCCTACGATCAAGCGAGATAGAAAAACAAGCCATTGAATCAAAGAAGATTTCCTATTATCTTTAATCGTCTTGTTCGCCATATTCTATTTTTATAAGACCAAACAATGAATAGTTAATCATATCCATATAGTTGGCATCGACCCCTTCCGAGACAAGAGTCTTACCATTGTTATTCTCTATTTGCTTAGTCCGACAAATCTTTGTCAATATCAAATCGGTGTATGAACTGATGCGCATACTTCTCCAAGCCTCGTCGTAATCATGATTTTTAGCATACATCAACTCCTTTGTTTCCGTCATGTATTTGTCATACAGATCCAAAGCCCTCTCGACAGTTATATCCTCCGAATCGGAATATCCGAGATGCAATTGAATTAATCCTATAATACCATAGTTAACAATTCCGATTAGTTCCGAACGGACACCCTCATCTATTTTGCTTTCGCCTTTCGTCTCTATACTTCTTATACGTTTTGCCTTAATAAAGATTTGGTCGGTGACCGACTGCGGACGCATAATCCGCCATGAAGCGCCATAATCTTTCAGCTTCTTGACGAATAAATCCCTGCAAATAGAGATAACGTGTTCGAACTGTGCAATAGTATCTGCCATGATAAATGTATTTTCAAAGATAGCAACCGACTACATGCAAAGGTGAAAATATACCCGCTTTACACAAAGCCCAACTACTTCCGACTTTCGCATACAAAGATACAATTTTATTCTAAATACTTGTATTCAAATAACGATCGATATTTATTCCAGCATTTTTATAGTTCAGTAAAAAAATCCGTGGGATTAGCGATGAATTTTTATCCGCAACATCAAATTTTACACTAAAAAAGCCCGACTCTATAAAAGTCGGGCTATATAAGGGGTCGTATCAAAGGATGCGATGAAACTCCGAAAGACAGGATTTGAGAGCCTTCGCCCCTTTGTAATCCACCGTGCTAAGCATACCTCGAAAGGCGTGGCCCGCCATTGGAACGAAAAGCTTGTCTCGGCATTTCATAATTTTTGATGAGTTTCCCAATCTACTTTGATACGACCGGGCTTTCTCTTGTCTTTGATACAAAGCTAACCAAATACTTTGAATAAACAAAATATTTTCAATAAAAAAATTAGGGGTTTACCGATTTCGGCACAAACCTTTTTATTTTAACTGATTGATTATCAGTGTTAGTTTTGCTGGAAATCCATAATCCCTACATAGAAGGCTACATGGAGTTCGTTGATAGCTAACTAATTGCGATGACAAAGATATATAAATTTTTTGAATCAAAACGCTGATATGTAAGTATTTTTGGCTTAGCCAAATATACAGAGAAAAGTGGCGTATGCACGGTAAACATAAAACCGTACATACGCTTCTTTTTATCATATTAAGTATCACTACTTTACATTAATTAGTATTATATATATTTGGGTGTATAATAATCACCTCAAAATACTAACAGTATCGCCTTGACACAGGCTTAATAAGCAGGTCGATATGCTGGTGTTGTAGTATATGTTCCATTGCTTTATAGATTGCCATCTTCTCGATACCTGCTATTTTTAAGGCTTCCATCTTTATTGTGTTCTCTAAGAGCATAAGGTAATCTTCCTCTTTGAGTTCAACAAGGCATTGTGTCTTTGATTTTAGTTTCGCCATACCTTATTTATATATTAAGAGATTACTTATTTCCGAAGTCTGCGGGTGTCTCGCCCCACTCACGATTATCCCAATGTAGCACCTGAATATCGTCGATTTTAGCCGCCATAACTTTGAGGAATATCTCTGCTAATTGCAGCTGCTCACAGCGTCGAGATGACGCGGTTTGCTTATTACGATACCAAGTGATTGCGGTAATGCTATCCGAGTAGATAATGTGAGGTGCTTCGGGGTGTCTGAGGATATATTTGACAGCCTCTACGATGGCGAGAAACTCTCCGATGTTATTTGTTTTGTTGCCTATGGAATGGTTGAAGAGTTCCAATCCAGAAGAGAGGTCAACCGCCCTATAGCGTGTCAACCTCTCCTTCGTGGAATGTGCGCCGTCAGTGGCTATTCCTACTGTCGGGCGCTTCATTTTCGACCACCTCCCATATATCGCTTGCCGGTGTAGATGTATCCGTCTTGTTCGAATCGGCGAATCATCTCTTGGGCTTGCTTGATGAAGTCGGCTAGCACCTCCTCGTGGTTCTCGATGTCCTTACGCTCTCTGAGGATTTGGAGCACGCCATCGAGCGTTCGGCTCATTGCACTTTTGCCGTCCTTCGGGTCGAGATAGATGGTCTTGTTGCCGAATGACACTGTAACCTTGTACAGCGTTTTGGGAACGATTATGGTCTCTACTGTCGCAGGAAACTGTACGGGTGTGGCGGCAACTACCACATATCCCTTTGCCTTGTGCATAGGCTTCAATTCAACCGAATAGAGAACATTTGGCTCGATTGTGCCTTTCAGGTCCTCTGCAAGGACACAAATCTGTTTGCCGTATCTTGAGTCTTCCCTGACTCCTTTCAATTGACGAGTTTTTGAGTGGCGGGATACAAAGCCAATAAGCTCTCCCGTTCTTTCCGATTTCGCAAACTTAATCTGCGACTTCTCCGATGTCATTTTACTTGTCTACCATATTCAATCTATTTCAATCAATTTACAAACTAGGTTACTCGATCACTCTAAATGGAGTACAAATATACACTTATTTTACTTGTTCGCCAAGCGTTTTAAGTGTTAATTTTCAGAGGGTTACACTCGAAAATATACAGAGAAAATCACTCGTCAAAACAGGCGTTCATCTTCTGTGAAATGGCTAAAATGCTCGTCATTATCAGAGACTTGCAACAAGGGCCTGCACTTCCAATATCTATAAATTCTACCGCCGTTGGGTATATAGACATTTATGTCGTGAAAATTTAGGTATTGGTTGCCCTGCTCGGTACCGAAATTCATCCAAGTAGCACAATTCGGCAGGTTCGGGTTGGGCTGAACATAGAGGTTCATCTTCTCCTTACCTGCAACGAATATATTATGAATTCGCAAATCGTTGTCTATCGGAAATCGGTAGGCATAGAGAGCGAAGTCGCATATATCTATATTGAGAAGACTACCTCCAAAATACTTTGGCGCTTCAACCTTCAACCTATTAAAGCGTGTTTGGATGTGAGGCCGCCCTCGTATCTCTTCATACTTCTCATTGGTCACAGCCTCTGCTGTGGCGTACACCACCCTAAAACCGTTGTTTGTGCTATCCAAGACCATAACGTGCTCTACGATGTTGCCACTCTTATTGATGCTCTCCTCAGTTAGGTCAGGAGGTTTAGTAACGCAACACTTCATTAAACCTACGATACCTACTATGACCATCAGGATCCCCCAAGGTCCAATGGCTGATGCAACAAATACCGCATTGTCAGCCTTCTGCTTGAAATCTCTCATAGCTATCTTGTTTTGATACCTCTCCGCTCAAACTCTCGGCGTAAAGTATTGACCAACTGTGTAATATCTACCACCTCGCAACTCTCTCCGCAAGGTTTGCCGTGAAATAGCGGCGTGTATAACAACTTAAAGTCATCGTCAATGGAGAAACCTCCTATGAGTACGATTCCCGCCTTAATGCGGTAGTATTCACCGTACATAGCATACTTTTCTGTGGTCTTTGCAAACCCATACTCAGGAAGTAAATCTACCAGTGCATCAAGTATGGGCCTTATAACCTCTTTGAGGAAGTTGGGAGATTCTAACTCTCCCTTTTTCTTCCCCTTCTTGGGAGGATTCTCCGCCACCTGTTCGGCGTAGGCAAAGAATCGCTCCTTGTAATCTTGCGTCAGTTTCTGAATATCCATATCCAATCAATTAAGTGTTACTATCCAACCACTCCTGGAGTGTCATCGAGTCCTCGAATCCGTACTCGTCAATCTCCACGAAGCCATCAGGTCCCATTTCGATTACCTCTTTCGAGAGGATTGTTCCTGCGTGGTTTACAATTACGCGGGGCTCTATGGTGGCGAACTCGCCTCCGGTATCCGACTCACGAATATCGTAGGCGTGAAGTCCCTCTGGAACGATGTCTCGGTTAATACGGAGGCAGGTAAACAACACCTCTCTGTCGTTTACATTCATCACCTCAAATGTCTCGCTATACAACTCTTCTTTTGTCTTCATATCTACTGCTTTTTAGGAAGTTCAATTGCTCGTACCCAGTTGTGCACATCGTCAAACATCTCGTCGTTAAGTAGCGATAGGAACTCATCCACCGTCATCTTACGCACTCGGCCATCGTTGTCAGAACGATTGTACCAATCGACGATAAACTCGTCAAGGATATCTCTGTCGAAGTGGTCAATGGAGTAAGTGAATATCCACAACTCCTTCTCTTCGGTGTGTCCTACACACTCGTTGAATGTTTTGAGGTTGTCGGCGAAGAGTTCCTCTTTGTTCCACTGGGTATCTACGAATGCCTCGATGATACTCTCCGGAGCCGTGGTGTTGGCTTTAAGGTAGGCAATGGCATTTCTGCGCCACTCCTTATGGCAGATGTGCGTGTACTTCTCCCACACCTCGATAAGCGACTTATTGATAATCTCGCTCACGCCGTATGGCTCATCTGTGGCGGTGCCAATCTCACGCATACAGCACTCTTCGCTCTCGAATATCTCCTTGAGTGTACACTCTGCCAGTCGCTGATGCTCCTCGCCATTCTCATCTTCGGGGTACTCGATGACTGTTACTTTCATAGGCAGCCAATTCTCTGGCTGGTGATTTGCTGCGACAAACACGATGCTGTCTACTAACTTTCTTTGGAGTTCTCGCTCCTGTTCTCCTGGTCTCATACTGCTATCTGAATTTTTCCTTGTTTGAATAATTGTTGTTTGTATTGGCGATGCTCTCGCACAGTTTCGGCCCACTTTTTCTTATCGGGCTTATACATTCCCTTCGCCTTGCTGCGTTTGAGTCGGCGGCGTGATGCCTCCATCTTGTCGGGGTCTATGAGGAATGTTATCAGCCTTCGGCTCACACCATACTCTCGTGCCAACTGTCGCTGGCTCACATCTTCGGTGTGGTAGCGATGGTATATCTCCGCACGCTGTTCGGGCGTCAGTTTCTGTCGGCGGTCATACTCTGTGCCGCTGATGGATATCTTCTCACTCTTGTATGGCATAGGCTATTCGCTTTTTGTTACTATCAGGAAGATACGATGGCGGTCGTCAATTGGAATCTGTGCCCATTTATCATAAAGCTCTACTTCAGCTTCGTCAGATACCTCATTATGGTTTAGAATGCCAAACTCTGACTCAAATACTGTAGCTAAATCTAACATCTCTTGCGTAGATAATGACTTCCACCATTTTTCAGCCTCGTTATAGGCGTTAATATCCTCACATAAATCGGGCATCGCGGCTTCTGTTATATATTCACCCTCTTCGCAACACGGAGCATTGTAATATGCGCTCTCACAAATGTTACGTTGTTCTGTGCATAGTTTGCTTGCAAATGATACAATGGCGGCTTTGAATAGTTGTTCCTTGAGTTGTCGGTACTCCTTGGCAAACAATTCTACACTGCCATTGAGTTTATGTATTCGATACTCTGCTGCTGTGAAATTATTCGTCATTGCGCGATGGAGAATATCGCATCGTGCAATCTGCTCTCCATATACAGATTTATCGAGGTAGAGTTCAATAAACTCATCCTCGTTTTTGGGAATAATAAATACATCCATATTACTCTGTGTTAGTAATTAGTAGTTAGTCCTTGCTCGTTGCAACAGTCGTTGTACCAGCTGAGCAGCGTGTCGAGCCATTCGATGTTAATCTCTGTGAGGTGCCTGTCAGTAAACACCTCGCCTATCTCGTCGTTTATGAGCGTGCAACTGCCGTCGCTTCTCAGTTCCGTCAATCGGTAGCGAGTGAATACGGGATAGTCGCCCTCTTCCTCGACATAGACAATGTGTGGCAACCAACCATCGGGTCGGTGTGGCAGAGCTTTGAGCGTATTGACATACTCTGCCGATAGGTCATAAAGTCGTTGTTGTAGCATAGTTAAAGCAGGGCGTCTTCAAATGAGTGAATATCGGTTATCACAAAGTCCTCCGTACCCTTCTCGGTCATCGCCTGAAGGTCTCGCACGGAGTTGCAGTAGAAGAATATCTTGTCATCCTCGCTCTCATCCACATCGCACGATAGTTTGAAGACAACATCGCAGGTATCGTGGTCATCTTGCCACTCAATCTCACAATTAGCGTAGCGTGGCTCGTGGCCGTGCTCCTCGCAGAACTCGACAAACGAGTCCTCCATCTTTTGTTGTAAGGCACTCATCTTCTCCATCGCTACTCATCTATCATTTGTACCATAATTTCGTAGAGCACGAAGACATCTACGAAGCAAGCCTTGACATTACGCTCTACGCCAATGTTCTCATACTCCAAGTGTGCTGTCAGTTCGCCCTCGATTATTTCGAGTGCCACAACCTCACACTTATCACCGTCCTCGTCGTGGAATGTGAACGAGTGTCCGTCAGGGTGCTCCAATCGCTGCTCATCATACTTCGACACGGTTTCCCGCATCATATTGAGCATATCCTGTCGCAGGTCCTGCATAGCATCCTGCATTGCCTGCACCTTGCGAATCTCCTCCGGAGATAGCGGACAAAGAAGATCCAACTCCTCAGCATTTACCTCTGCTTCGCTATGGCCATTGCCAATGAGAATGATGCGGTCATCGTAATCCTCTACATCCTCGTCAGTGTAGTTCTGGTACTTCTCTTCGTGTGCATCGAGGACTGTATATTCGCCCGATGTCTCACCGGCAGGGTCATTCCAATAGACTCGCTGCCCATCCTTGAATTTTCTCATATTATTGTCTTATTTTAGTCGTTAATTCCGCAGATCTCGGTCTGCATTTCGTAGTCTTTGTAGTTCTGAAACTCGTAGTCAAGGTTGCTGACTACATCCTGTGCCTCCTCATCGGTTATCTCCTCCACATTGGGATTGAAGATATCCACGCGCACGGTCAGGTAGATTGTTTTTGATGCTGGCATACTATTCGATTTTTAGGATTTCACAAATATTGTCACGGATACTGACGAGCCAGTCGATGTTGTTCGTTGCGAGTGTTGTCTCGCTGGCATAGATTGTCGAGTGCTCGTCTTCCTGATTGTCGTAGACCTTCAAGTACCAATCGTCATCCTCGCAGATGCCTACGGCCACCACTTGCTTCTCATACCACGCATCGTGGCGCCCGCAGTAGTCCACAACATAGGTTGGAGACTGGGAGTCTTCGTCAAACTCCAGCGGTAGTTCGGTGATGTTTCTCTCTTTGAGGAGCGATACGATCTCCTCCTGCAATGTTTTGCGCAGGGCGTTTACCTCCTGCCAACTGATTTTCTTTGTCATATGCTGTTATGTTTGTTGTTTAAGAGTAGGTGTATAAAACTCGCTTGGGGTGAAGAAATCACCTCAAAAAAGTAAAAAATGACCGCCACGGCGTTTGTAAAACCGTGACGGCCGGTCATCATTATGGCGTGTGATGAACAATTATTCTTCGTCTATGTCCTCGTAGTACGGGACATTATGTCTACATACGGCGGCCTCCATCTCCTCCCACCACACCTCACTGTGGCGGTCATTTCCCATATCTATTTGTTCCTCTTCATCGAGGCGAAGTCGCTCACGGGTATCTAACTCCGTCTGACGAACAATCTCCTCCATCTGCTCGTCAGTTACATCCTTGGTGCAGAATGGCACCGGTAGCGACTCTAACTCCCCACGAGAGAGTTGGGACTGACCATACTTGAAGATGCGGTCGTAGAACTCATCAGCTTCGGGTTCGGGGTCCACCTCCAACTCCTCGCAGTAGAAGTTTTCTTCGAGTCCTTGTGTCTGGCGGATACTCTCAAATTGAGCGATGGCATCTTCCCCGAGGCGATACTCGTGCCTCTTTTTACGGAGGTAGTCAACAGCCTTCTCGAAAGTCGAAAACGGTGCGATAAGCGAGAGCGACAGCGTGCTGAGCCACATATCGCCTCGGTATAGCAGGTATATCTTCTTTGTCTCCATATTATATCACTTTAATCTTTTTGAGTTCTCGTTTGTAGTTGGTAAGCGAAGGTTTCGGCCCAATCTCACGGACTATCTGACGCATCTGCTGCACGGTATATGCCTGGCTCATATCAAGGTTGTAATCCTCGGCAAAGGCGGTCATACCTGCATAGCAGAATCCATATTTATTGTGCAACTCATCAGCGGTGTAGGATACAGGCTCCTCACCGATGTCGGCGGGCACAGCCATACCCTTAATCTTGTAGAGCATTCCTTCGAGGAGCGTTGCACAGTTGTCGCTGTGATATGTGAGGTCTCTGCGGCGGGCACAGTATCCGATTGTCTCGCCAAGGAAGGTATTGCGGAATATCTCTGTACGCTTGATGTCCTTAATCTTCTCAACGCCGTAGTAGCCCAGTGCCTGCACTGCACGCAACGACTTATCCACCTTCGGCTTCTCGAAGAGCGGATCATTCTCCGCCACAATCTTCTCGAGCCAAGTACGATGGAAGGTGCTCACACCACACTCGAAGACTCGTGAGGGCTTGCAGTAGCGCGATTCGGCACGGGTCATAATCAGGCGTGCAGTGTTGGGGTTATACTTATCGGTGTAGTAGAAGCCGATGTAAGTGTTGCCAATCTTGCAGTAGGTGTAATCCTCGTGGTTGTTTTTGAGGGTGAGCAATGAACGCTCGCCACCGTAGAACTTCTCCGAGAGACCTGTCTGCTTGACAAACTCTGAGATAAAGTGCTTCGGCACCCAGCAATTGTAGTAGTTCTCACGATATACTCTCTTTGCCATCTCGGGCGTAATAAAACGCTTGGCAAAGTAGCGTATGTTGTAGGTGTTATATTCGAATGCCGCCTGCGTATTCTTTGATGTCTGGAACTCTCGTGGCATCTGCTCAAACCAACGATATGATTTGCCGTTTGCCTCGCAGTACTCCACAAATCGCTTTGTCCACACTTTGTCGGGAAACTTCGGACAGCTGCCACCACGCCTTACATAAGCCCGGCATACTTCTGTTGTGAGCAATCGTCTATCTTTGCTTTTCTCTATATCAATAAAATCGTTGCCATCATTTTTGCCGCTTTCGAGTGCAAGAATCAGTCGTTTCGAGGTGCGGAACTCGTCAGGCAGTCGTCTGTAGAGGTATGCGTGCTTTCGTATGAGCTGGTCGGCAAGTCGGTCATCCAATAGGTGGATATAGTCCTTGAACATATACTCACTGCACACCTGGTTGTTGTCATACTCGGAGAAGAGTGCTGCATAGAGAGCCTCGTAAGAGATAAGCTCTTTCGGCACCATCGACAGGTCTCGCTTAGCGACATACTGATAGAACTGCTTATCCTGGAACTTTGCAGGCGTAACCTTTATGGTACGACTAACATTGAGTGATGAGCATTGGAGCATCTGAATATACAGACTTTTGGTTTTTACCGATTGGGGCAATAACTTGAGTATAATCTCAAGACGCATTATCGCTGAATTGTACTCGATATAACGACAATCACCCGTCTGGGCAATCATCGCATCTATTGCTAACTCTGCATCCCAGATGTTGGCAGGAATTGTAGTGAGCACATCGAAGTCCCCTGAGCAGTTCTTCACAACCTTTTGTGCCATCTCTCGTGTGATGATATGCGTTGGCACGGAGTGGATATTGCGGTAGTTCTTATCTACGGCATGGCTACACACAAGCTCCGTGCGCAACTCCTCGGGGATATGTTTCAGGCTGAAACCGTGCCAACTATGGCTACTGTTGTTTAAGATACGCTCAATGATATCTGCGGTCAGCATTCGCTGAGGAATGTATGATAAGATCTCAACATCAGTACACTTTGTTGCCTCTTCAATCATTTCAGGTGTTATGAGTTCCTCTGGCATATGTTCCAATGCCAACTTAATACTTTTATACATACTTCTCCTCCTTCAATCTTGACGGTTTAACAATCTTTACTAATCTGAAATACTTATAGACATAGAGAATAACCTTCTCACGCTCGGCGAACTCCTCAATTTCCTCCCAGCGGGTAAGGTTGTGCACCTTGGCAAAGCCGGCATTTGCATTGTGATAGACGGTCAGATGTCTGATAGTATTTTTTACGGGCTTTATGAAGTAATCCTCAAGGGGGATGCGTTCCTCACCCGATAGATACCACCATTTACCATCTGCAAAGAGGAAGCAATCCTCGGCGTAACTCTTAAATAGTTCCACGCTGTCGGCTATGCGAGGCAGGTGCGTGTTATCCCTGCGACCATCACGGATAGCCCCAAAACAGTGTATCTCATCTCGGCAGTCGGTCCATCTGCCATAAGGCGAAGGACCCAAGCGATGGATGTCGCCCAACTCAAGCAGCGCATCTACACGCTGGTCGTTGGGATAGAAGCGTTTGAGGACTCTGATAAACCTCTCCGAGAGTTCCTCATTTGTTACTTTGATGTGTCGAACAGTGCCGTTCGCGAGTAGTTTTCCAATCTGCATGCTCATAATGTTGAAGTCTTGTAGTTAAAGAGTAGCCGAGCAGCACCCCGAAGGATGACTGCCCGGCAGAAAATTATATGTGGATTGACATAAAGACCTTGTCGATGTCCTCCTGTGCCAATCCGATGTAACGCCTCGTTGTCTCGATTGTCGAGTGCTTGAATATCTGGTTCAGCAGCACCAGAGCTTCGGGCGAGCGTTTCATTAGTTCATAGACATACCTACCAAATGTCTTGCGGAAGGTATGTGTTGAGAATGCTCGAATCTTCATTCGGTACTTTGTCTTGAAGACCTTGAGCTGGCGGTTGATGTGAACTATCGTGTAGGGTTCTCCTGTTCGTGGGTTGTATAGTATCAGACTATCCACATCAGGACAACCCGACAGCTCATACAGTTGCTGAGTCTTCTGTCGCACATCATCGCTGAACTTGACCATACGGCTCTTCTTTGTCTTCTGCTCGATGCGGGTAAGTTCCGAGCGGTTAAGCACATCACGCCAGCGCAGAGTCCGCACATCCGAGCATCGAAAGGCTGTGCAGAAAGAGAGCCAGCAGTATGTGGCCCACATATAGTTGCCATCACTCTCCAAGCCTCGTATCAGTTTATGAAACTCGGCTATGGGGAGATAGTCGGCTGTCGTGAGTTGTCCTTTGATGCGTGTCATATTATGCTGTTGCTATGTTTTGTGAAAGCAGCAACTCCGCCAATGCCCCGTTCTGCGGAATCATCGCAGGGATGTCGGTACGCCCCGGCTTGTAGAGTTCAGTTGCCACATTGTAGATGTCCCAGAGTGTAATTTTGCCCTTTTCGAGGTTGAGTTTGAGGAGGTCTTCGGTAAATACCGAGATTTGTCCCTGATTCAGCGGATAGGTATCCACCTGCGAGGAGAGTCGCTTGTCGGCGCTGTCGTGTGATACACGGATAGCGGTCAAAAGACCAATGAAGGCGTACAGTTCCGTAGGCGATACGGTTTTCGACTTGAGTCGTTTGATACGCTCACGGTCCTCGGTCATATTGGTGTGGAAGTTAGATAGCCACTCATCCACACGGTCAAACAACTCCTCAGTTGTTACCTTATCACGACCATAGTTTGCCACGCTGCGCTCTGGGGAGAGGATACACTGGTTGTGGCATATCTTCACGCAGGGACCAATGGCCGCCTGAATGCCGTCCTGATGGAATGCCACGACAAGTGTTGTTGTGAGTTCATCTGTTTCCCAGTCGTTGATGCGGATTGTTGTGTAGATGCGTCGCAGGATATGTGCCTCGACAGCCTGCACGCCAAACTCACGCTCCACCTGCGGGAGTACCACCACGCCGGGCTGATTCTTGTTCTTATTCTGTGCTGCGAAGATCTCTTCAACCTCGTAGTTCAGGTTGTGCTTCTCGCAGAGGTCGGCCATACGCTGGATAACCTCGTAGTGGTAGATACCCTTGACAGGCTGACCGTAGATGTCGTTTTCCTTGTGAGTGCGACGCAGTGTGTCGAGACTCATTGTTTCGATGTTGTTCACCGAGAAATTGAACTGCGTAGGAGCAGCCATTACCATTTGATTTGCCATAATGATTTTGTTTTAAAAGGTTATTAAAAAAGCGGCAAGCATTGCTGCTCACCGCTCGGTTATCTGTCTACAAGATGTTTATGTGTCTGGAAGTAGTGGCTCATCGCCAACTCCGCTATGTTGTAGGAGAATATCTCGCACCACCAGTCGAGCAGATCGACATACTCATCCGAATTGCCATACTCCTCATCTACACCCTCCGGTACGATATGGTCGCCAACAAAGTCGCTGGCAAGTTCCATCACCGATTCGTGGTCGTAGGTGGCTATGTCGTCAATCTCTCGCTCCTTGATGTAGTCGTACACCTCTTTGGCGTGACTATGTGCCTCGTCGCTCTTGATGAGAGACATCTCACCGGTGAGCATATTGACGTGAATGCCGAGATGATACGCCGAGAAGCCTCGCCCGAGCATCTCCTCTTTGAATGGGTCTATGAGTGCTATCATACCTTCTCCAAGAATTTTACGGGTACCCAATATGCAGAGGAGCCGAAGAGTTCAAGACCCTCGTCATCGTTGATGAGCATACACTCCTCGTTGCCGATAAACTGTTGCGAAGCAGGCCACTCGACAGCACGATAGCACTTCTCTCGGTCAGGTGTTCTGCCGAATTGAAGCATATACTCATACTCGGGCACAAGCCTTGCACCGTTATCCTCTCTGTCGAATACAGGATAGCCAATCTCCTCCTGCTCGAAATAGGTACCATCATCAGGGAACTCCACCAATGCATAGGTATTGTTGTCCCACTCCTGACCGCAGTTCGAGCATCTGTTTTGTCCCGTTGTAACATCGAAGTAGACCAACTCCGACTCACACTTGGGACAGAAATCAACTCTTCGTTTGGGTATGCCCATTAGCTCAGCTATAATCTCCATACTATCCCAGAAAAGTTGCTCGCAGTAGTCGTTCGCCATCTTGCGGGCAAGTTCCTGCATCTGCTCATCTGTTACCTTGTCGGCATCAAAGCCTCGTGCCTTGAGGTCATCACGGCAGACAGAGGTGATGTGAAAGAACCCCTCGGCAAGGAGTTGTTGGATATGTCGTTCCTGCTCGGTTGGATTCTCTATGGCGTTGAAGTACGCTCTCACTGCTTCTAAAATTCTATTCATTGCTTTGCTCTTTTTTCTCTTGATACTTGATTAGTAAGGTGTGCATAGACCAGCCGCAGAGTGCCATCAGCATATCGCCGCAGTTATCCTCGCGGTATGCCTGAATCAGCTGGCGTGCCTTGTGTCGGTAGGTCTCCTCATCGGATTGTATTTCCGACATCACGACCTCCATAAATGTCTCGCAGTTCTCCTCGGACGAGAGTATCTCATCCATTAACTCTTCTTCTTTGTCGTAGTTCATATTGCTGTTGGTTTGTTCTTGTGTCATCTCTTTTAGCCAGCGCTTCACATCCTCCATATCCTCCTCCACGGTATCGTTGTGCAGGCAGGAGCACATACCGTCACCATCGTAGTAGACAAGCACAGGGTGCTTCGTTGCAGGACAGTAGCGGATTAGAAGTTCATCCTTTTTGAGTAGTTCGGTATCCTCGGGATTACGCATCGTGGTAATGACCTTCGAGGAGCGTTCCAAGATGCTCTGCTCGGCAGCTGTGAGCGTCTCCTTGCCACCCAGCAACTGCTCAATGTCTTTGAGTAGTTGATAGACCATAGGCTATTCCTCGCTGTTATATTCCTTGAAGATTGCTCGCTTCTCGTCGTAGGATTTCGCCTTCCACCACTCGTTGCAGGCATCAACAAAGTCCTGATAGCCATCTTCGGGCGAGAAGTCATCCTGACGGTAGCCCGTAACCCTCTCCATAGTCGGAAAGTCGGCATCTCCCCACCAAGCCTCCATACGCTCTGTAAATTCACATCGGGAGCAAAAATAGTTGTGGGACTCGCAACAGTTACACCAATTATCGTCTCGGTCAATGCCCGTCTCACCGATATACTCGTGGGTGTTAGGATCTACCCACGCCTGCGTCTGAATGTCGGGAGAACCGCACTCCTCGCATACCAATAAATCTCTCTCTTCGCTCATATTAATACCACGATATTAGTACATACTCATTTTGCTGGTCGCTCTCGTTGATGAGGCGGTCAAGTACCTTTGTGATGAACTCCTCGAGTGTCATATCAATTTTGGTAAGGTATCTGGTGAGTTCCTCTTCGTTCTCACGATACTTTTCATCCTTGTCGATAAGCATCTGACGGAGGCGCTTGAGCTCCTCGCGTTCCACCTCGTAGTCATCAGTGTAGATATCCTCTGCATCATTTTCAATTTCAAACATCGAAAATATATCGTAGAGAGCATCCTGGCCGTCACAGCCGTATAGTCCACCATAAGCACGCTTTACTTGATAGACTTCTCCATAGTGTAATTGTCTTGCCATAAGTTTTTGATATTTGTTAGTCAATGTCGTAGCCGATGAAGTTTTCATCGTTGATTAGTAGGTAGTAGTAGCCATTGCCACAACCACGATACTCCTTGCTGAAGCCTGCATTAAGTACTCGTTTACCCGAAGTGTCGCCCTCAATCTCGCAGGGCTCAACCCATAGCGAGCCATCGTAGCCACGGAAGTCGAAGCGCAAAGAGTAGAACTTTTTTCCCTCACGCAGAGCATCACGGAACTGCTGCATAGTGAGCTCTCCGCACCATTTCTCCACGGCTTTGAGCGATATGACCTGACCATCGATGCGTGTTCCTGTGGTCAGACCATTCTCGTATAGCGACTTTGTGGGGTCAGGATTGAGTGCCTTCTTGATATAGGGGCCTGTGAATGTCGCCTTGCTTGCCAGGCGCTGATACTTCAGCACCATCTGACGGTTAGCCTCCTCGGCACTCTTGGGAGTGTGGTCTGATGGATAAAACACCTTTTCGATGCTATCCCAATCCGTGAAGAGATAACCACATTTTCTCTTGTTCGGGGCAACGATGCCTATCTGATTCTGGTCGCGGTTGATAAAGAGCCTGCGACGCTTGCCGCCAATCTGTACATGGAGTGATGGCGGGTTTGCTGTATTGCGTAAATATTCTTCTGCTTGGTGCATAATGTCCTCCTTTCTAAACGGCCAAGGCCTGAATGAAATACTCCTCATAGTCGGCTTCGATGCCGAGGTTTGAGCAAGCCAACTCTATGTCGCTATGCTGCATATCGTTTACCTCGCGTAGTTCACGCAGATACCTGAGTTCATCATCAAGATACTCTTGTGCCTGCTGCTCATCGCACGAACAGCCGCCACATATCGCCTGAATAATTCCTATTGCCATAATGACTCTGTTTTAATCTAACTCAAACTCGTCTTCATAGACGGTAATCTCCTTGCCGCTTTCGCAGATCCTCACGAGCCACTGATTACCGTAGGGCTCGATAAGTTCTATGCGGCGGTAGCCCAAGTATGGTACTTTGAGCGTTGCTATTGCACCTCTCTCCATTATGCTACCATCTCAAATTGTACACAGAACTGAAACTCACTCATTAGGCTACCCACATAGGGCATCTTTACAGGGTCCTCACCATAAGGACAGAAGATAGTTTTTGCGTGTGTCTTGCAACGGATACCTTGCTCGCGTACTTTTGAGAGCAGATATGCTCTGCGGCGTAGTTGTTTCTTGCTCATAGTTGTAGTTTTATTTGTTGAAAGATATGAATGCCATTCGGGGGCATTGCTCTAATTGTTTGATGTAAGCGTCCTACTGAAGGATGCCCAACAGCTAATCAAGCTGGGAGGGCATCGTATCCGCAGGACGGTAGTAAATGTGATGGCCCTTCATATCGAGGTTGCCAAAAAGTTAGTGGTATGATTGCCGACAGGGGGCATAACTCTAATCAGTAGATGTAACTCCTTGTGATGAACGCGCGAACCGGTTGATATACCGGTTCGCGGGTCGCTTGAACAAGGCCGTGCTAAATATGTCAGCCCATCAATACCTACTTGCCAACCGTGTCGGGCTACTTCTTACGCCACTCGGCCATCTTGCGCTTGAGGTCGATGCCGTTATCTTCGAGCATCTTCTTCAATACAGCCAAGAGTCGCCAGCCATCGCCATTGCGGTACATCTTAGCCTTGGTGGTGATGAACGCCAACGACTGGTATTTATCCAGACGCTTACCGGCATCATCGTATGCCACACAGCCGTGGAAGCGGATAAGGTTCTGCATCGTGAAGAAGGCTCCTGAACCCTTGTAGGCATCAATCCACGAACTGCACTGTGGTGTCTGCCAGTGCATCTTGAGGCGCAAAGAGTTGAACTCTGCAACAGCCTCGTAGAGTTTTGCAGCACTCTTGGCACGACGGATAGCGTACATAGCACTCTCCAACGGGCGATAGAGTTTACTGTAGAGGTCAGATACGAAGATGTTCTTGCCGGCGATACGCTTATAAGGGACACCCTTGCACTTGCGTACCTTAATCATATCGACACGCTTCTTGAGGAGTCCGATATACTCGCTTGCCATCTTGGTCGCTACCTCGGCATTGAACCAGCGGTTGCGGTCTGTGAAGTTCTCAGGATCTCGGTGCTCCATCTTCATCTGTGCGTAGAGCTCGTCAAGGAGCATCTTCCACTGATACTCGTAACCCATACGGTGAATCATAGCAGTAACACCGTAAGGCTGCTTTGTGCGGTAGTCGATGGCTGTCATCATATGGAACATCTGTGCCATAACCCAGCGGCGGAACAATCGAGGATTAGGCACGGTGCCCTGCTTGATGATAAGCTCGAAGAGCGGGTCGTTGTCATCGAGGACAACCAACTTGCCGTCCTTGTTTGATGCTACGCACTCACCACCATTGGCACCCTGCATAGCGAAGAGGTGGCTTACATCTACACCTGCATCACGCAACGCCTCGATACGCTCCTTGGCTGTCTTGGGTAGTTTCTTAGCAGGCTTAACCTCCTTGCCAACGACCTCAGCATACACAACGCCGATACCGGCATCCTTACCAATCACCGTAGCAACCGTAGTAATAGTCTTGTCTGCGATTGCCAACTCTGCACCACACTCGGGGCAGAGTACTTTTGTCTCATTCTTTTTGCTCATAAGTTATTTGTTGTTAATGGGATTATTTCCCGGTTGAATCCATTGTTTGAGAATCACGAGGTCCTTGTCCTCCTTGCTCTGCCAGAACCATTTGCCCATACGCTCTTCGTTCCACTCCATTCCGAGCAGCACTTGGCAGAGGATGTATAGCTCAAGCTCAATCTGTGCGGGGTCTCGACGCTTGCCGTAGAGCATATCCTCGTCCGAGAGTTCCCGCTCGGGCAATGCTCGGAAGTATTGGCGTGACTTGCTCTCGCTGCGCTCCGAGGGCACAGAGTGCTTGTAGAAGGTATAAAGGCGTTCCACGGTGTAGAGGAAGTCATCAAGCATCGCCAGACTCATTCCCAACTCGCCCTCGTACTCTCCATTGGTGATAATCTTCTTGCCGTCAATCGTAAGGTTTCTCCTTTCGAGGTCAACCCTGAATTTTGCTCCGTCCTTAACGGCTTGGACGGACTCGTGGTAGATGTTATTCATTTGCTTACTTGTTTTCGTGTTTAGCACTCTGAGCCTATGACGCATCGCTTTATAGGTCTGATAAATACAGTGGATTCTCGATCCTGAGACCTGACAATCTGCGGGTGTCAGGATCGAAGTAAGAGACTGTATTGTTAAACGAGGCTCCTTGTGCAGTTTTGGTTGCGTTACCTTATGGTCTTGTCAGGGCGGCACATATCTTTATCAATCTGATGTAAGCAGCACTGAATCTGATGGACCCTTCGTCATCTATCGTAGTCGCAGGAGATGACGAAAGGTTCCATCAGACTGCGAGGGCTGCTCAGTAAATTCCTGACCTTGACCATAAACCTTGTGCGAGGCGTTGCGTAACGGTGAAGAGGTGGCATATATCTCTATGTTGTTGATGTCTCCCGTCTGGGGAAGCCTAAGCAGCGGCGTCGTATAACAATCGGGATTACGACGCCGCAGCGGAGGCTTATTTAGGACGGGACAATGAACTCTCTTCCTCGCTACGCTCCCTATGCCGGGCAGAGTCTTATAGCAGTGGCACATAGCTTTATACTTTCGATCTATCCAGCGTGTAGCCAGCTCGGAGGAGTCTCGAAGGAGGTCAATCTGCCTCCTTCAAGACTCGGCGGAGCTGGGTTAGCACGCGGGATGTGAATGTCTGCTCCTCGAATCTTTGCCGATGTGCTTCGGCGTTGCGAATGTCAGGCAACCGACACATTGCTTTACTCGCTTGATAAATACAGGTGGTGCCAGAAGTTACATGGATTCACCTGGGGATAACCAGGTGAATATATCTTACTTCTGGCTGTATACCTGTATTATTAAACCTTTGCTCTTCATTCGCTTGTCGTGTGTTCGACTTGTGTTATAGTGATGCTACCAGCGTGTTATATACCGCACGGCTGGTGAGCAGTGCTTTCTGCATACAACCAATGGTCATATAGCCATCAATCTCTCCAGGCATCTTCTCACGGTTTGTCTTAACATTGCGACCTCGACCACGCACGATGCAGCCATCACTCTTCGTAGCTACATAGCCTAAACCGCCAACCTTGCGCTTGCCCGTCTTCACAGCACGCAGGCAGTCCATAACAAACTTGTTGAGTTCATCGATGTCGCTGCGAACATTGCACACGGGCAATATCTGAGTAGCCCAGCTATGCTCGCCATCACCCTTGTAGAGGTAGCGATTAACCGAGTTGGTAGCCTTGTGTAGTGATGTTCGGGGGTTGCGGATTGTGCGGCGTTCAATCTCACGCTGAAAGGTCTTGATGCGACTCTGCGATAGAGAGATGTCCGAGCCCTTGATGCTGTAGCCAAGGAATTTGAACCACCTGTCTGATGTCAGATACTCAACCTTCTTGGGATTGAGGTGCATAGACTTCTCGGCGAGGCGGTTCTCCAAGATGGTCATTGCCTGCTCATACTTCTGACCGATGTAGAGCATATCGTCCGAGTAGCGAGTGTAGAACTCACCCAGAGCGGTAAGCTCCGCATCAAGGTCATAGAGCAACACATCGGCAAGCCAGCTTGCCACGGCACAGCCCTGTTTGAGTGATTGGAACTTGCGCTGTAGCTTGTTATCCTCATCAAAGTAGAGGTCGTTGTGGTAGTACTTGCGGAGAACATCGATGACTGCGGAGTGTCCGTGCTTTGCCTCAACCTTATCGAACGCCTCATCAATAAACATCAGAGGCACGCTGTCGAAGTACTTGCTGAGGTCTGCTTTCCAGCCGAGAGTGTCAGTTGTTGAATTGTTGGCAATACGACTGCTCACCTCCTTCACAACCTTACCACAGCCGATACCTGTCTGGTAGGATTTGCACGCAGGGTGCACCATCTCGGGCATAAGGTCAAACAGCAGGTCGTTAGCGATACTGAGGATGATGCGGTCGATAGGTTCGTTCACATAGACGGTGCGGAACTCACCGTTATCCTTGGGGATTTGTGCCGTGTGTGGCGGGGAAATCTCATACTCACCGTGCTTCATTGCACTCGCAATGGCAAGGCGGGTATGCTCACTGGCAAGGTGTATCAGCTGGTCTTTGCGGATATCCTTGCCTACACCTTTCGCAATGGCCTTCGTCCATCGGTCGAGGTCGAAGAACATCTCTAAAATCTTGTCTGCCATAATTCTATGATGCTTGTCTTTGTTCTTGTTCGTCTGCCCAGATGCAGGAGTTGTAGGATACGCCTTCACCATCGATATGGACTCCGCGTCGAACCACTGCCTTTGAGAAATCTTCACACTGCTCATTATAGAGCCTGATAACTGTTTCCTCACCCAGAGTCTTCACATAATCTTTGGCATATTTGCCAAACTCTCCTGTCTTAGGGTCATAGAAATTGTACCTTGCCTCACCATAGATAAGGCAACTGTTTATCATACCTCGACAGTACAGTTCTTCATACTCTCTGCGTTGAGCAGGCGTCATATCCTTGAAATAGTTTGGCAATCGTTTCTTTGCCACTTCAATCTGTCTATCTGTCATAATCTTAAATGTATGGTAAAGAGTATTCACTCATAGGCTCTGCGATGGCTTTGCACATCTTGTGTGATGCCTCGTTGCGTGGGTCTATACGCCACGACTCGGCATTTGCCATCTTGCAGACACAACTTCTGACCAAGCGGAAGAAGTTCTGCTGCAATGTCCTATGCATATAAGGAATAGCCTCGGCAAAGCGGTCAGGGTTGAAGGAAAATGAATTAATTGCATCTTCCAACGCCCGTGCTGCCTTGAACTCTCGGCTATCTTCAAGATTGTCAGATGGTTTGCCGAACTTGGCAATGTCTAACTGATTTTCTAAAACAATAATGGCGGCACTCATCATCGCCGCCATTACTTCTCCATCAACTCGGAGTATATTGTCTTTAGATACGATTGTTATCTCGTTGCTACTCTCCTTGAACTGCTCAATCTCTGTGAGCATACCTTTGATTTGCTGTATCTTTTCTTTGTCCATAGTTATCGTATTAGTTCGTTTTCACATAGAAGCACATCACCCACGATGTAGTCCAGCGTGGTGTAGTGCTGGTGGAATATCTCGTCTGCCTGCTCGTTGTAAGGCAGGTCGAGCAACTTGCCCTCCTCGTTAAGGATCATAGATTGCTTCTCGTCGAGTTCTACAATCTCGACCATTCCGCCAACTGCCGCCTGCATCTCTTCAAGAGTGAAATACTCTCCGTTGGCAGGTGTTGTGGCAGTGCGTGTTCCGTCTGTTTTAATTATCTCAGCCATTGTTATTTACAGTTTTTATGTTCGTTACACAGTTCAATGAAGTATTTGCGCTCGGCAAGGAGTCGGTCATATTTTTCGGGGTCATCCTCACGGCGCATATCAGGTTTGCCTGCTGCAAAGTGCTCAACAAGTACACAGCCGCAGGTGTGAGTAATCTTTATCGAGGTACTCAGAGCCTCAATCTTTGCACCCTCTTTGGGCACAGCATCGCTCTCGATGATGCGTAGTTTATCTATCTGGTACATCACTTTCGGGGTTTAGGCAGCCACGCCGTATGTCGCTTGACACGGCGCAGCTGGTTGATGATATTCTCGAACAACTCTCTGGAATAGATGCGGTAGTGAAAGGCGGCAGAATACTCGCACACATTACCGTGAAAGTCCACATAATTTCTCTCAGGGTCTATGCTGAAGAGCGAGCCTTGCACTTCAAGGGTGTAGTGGTTCTCACGCAGCCACTTAAAGAACTCAAAGATGTCGGGATAGCGTGAGTGGAAAGTACAGTAGTCGTAGTGGTTCCGGCGCAGATTAAGAAGACGCTCTGCCATCTCTCGGCGGTAGCGTCTATCGTCATACTTATTACCGCTATCCGAGGTAAGACTGCAAAGGAAGAGTTTTCTCTTACCCAACTGAAAGTAGTATGGCGTGTGCATCACAATCCTATTGTGCCACCCGTTATGGTTGCGGAAAGGCTCACCCTTGATAATCTTCGGGTGTTGCTTCAACTTCTTGGCAAAGCGGCTTATCTCGGCATCTATATCCTCATCACTGAGGCGTATATCACGCAGAGCCTTGAAGTATCTGTCACCCAAACGAAAGCAGAGGTCGTACATCGTGCCCGAGTAGGCCTCACCCACGAAGAAGCGGTTGCGACGCTGACGCTTGGGAGGTACACAGCCCAAGAGATCGTAGTAACGCTCCTCCGTAATCTCCTCGAAGGGCTGGCTGAGGGCTTTGTCGTAGCGTTTGAGCATAAGGGCTATGCGGTCAGGTGTTACAGTGATAAGGAATGGATTGTTATACCTATCACGCAACTGCTCCAAAGTCTCACCGCCATAGTCGCTATGCACATCATCACGCATAGAGGTGACGATGACGCTATCAAAGTAGCGTGAGTCGATAACGAGCAACATAGCCTACAATGTTATGTTGAGCACTCTGCGGGCAGCACTCACAGCGTTCTGCGTGAGTTGTCGCTGCCACGCCTGATTGCGAGGTGACCACTTGAAAGCGTTACCCTTGAGCTTGGTACGCATATCGCTGTCGGGAACGCTGTCGAAGAGGATTTGCAGGCGGTCTTCGTCGTAGTTATAGACGATAGTTCCACCATCAAAGGCAATCTCCTTATTCTCACGGTTAGCCTGTTGCTCCAACTTCTCACGAACCTTACGCACCAGCTCCGGCAGTTTGAAGATGCCGTGGCGTGCGGTGACGATAGGCTTCTTCATCGTGGCATTGAGTTCTTTGATGAGGGCAACGGCACGGTCAATAATCTCCACATTGCCCTTGTTGCAGTGTGTGGCAAGTCGCCCATAGAGGTTGCCGACAATAAGAGAGCGCATACAGGGCAGCGTACCATTGTCAATGCCTCGTATGGTCTCGGCGGTACTCTCGATGTCCGCTTTAACGGCAAGCCACGCCTCTTCGGCAAACTCTTCGGGGGTCTTGTTACGCTCCTGAGCCTTGCTGATAGCATCTAACGCACGCTTGCGCCACTCCCTGAATGCCGTTACACTCTTCTCGTAACTGCTGAGGGCTTTGTCGTTGCGCTGGGTATTGAAGCGTGCAGGTCCCGTAATCATAGCACTCGCACAGCGACTATTGGCAGAAATCATCGCCACGAAGTAGCGGATATAGTTCTCCTTGTACCTCTCACGCTGCTCCTCGGGCATAGCAGATAGGTCTTCGTGCAACTCCTTCTCATAGGAAGCAATATCCGACTCGCCACGCTCTTCGGGTGAGAATGATGTAAGGTTGTAGGAGCGGCACGCCTGCTCGAAGTATGCCTCAAGGTATCCGGGGTGTGCAAACTCCACAACCTCCCAATCTGCGAAGTTAGCAGGTGCGAGGATCTTCTCCTCGGCAATATCTCCGATAAGGTGAGCATAGCTGCAATAGCCATACTTCTTGCCTCTAAAATGAAATGCCACAGGCTCACTCTCTGCGGCATCTTTACGCCTAATCGTGAGCACACGATGGGCATTGACTTTGGTTAAGGTAATCGTTTCCATTTCTCTGATTTTTATGTTAATACTCTTTGTTCCTTGATGTCGAGGGCTGCAATCCACACTAAATACATCAGTGCATCGTGGCGGCTCTCAATGGTTGGACTATCGCACAGACAGCAGACAGCATATCTGAGGTTCTCAAAAGACACATCGGCAAACTGCTCGATGATATATTCCTTGCTTGCAATCTCATCGCACACATCATCGGCACTGCCCATTGCAGGCACGGCATCGATGTCCTCGGCTTTAAGCCCTATCTCCTTGTAGAGGTAGTCGAAATAGTAGTACTCCATAGCAATACTATTTTTCGGTAAAGGTGATGCGGGTTGCTCCATCGTAGCCGAACTCTGCTTTAAGACCAAAGGCTTCGGCATCGCAACTGATACTGCATATATCCCAGATTTCAAGACGCTGGGCACAGGTTATGACCGTATTGCTATCACTGATTTGTGGCTGCTTGTCTTTGAGTGAGGCACTGCCACAGATACCTCTCAGTATTATGCCTCGCTGATGTGTCGTTAGTGCCATACGCTAATCCTCCTCTATGCCATAAAGGTTCGACATTGTGCTACGCAGGGCATCACGAAGGCCATCGCTCTCGCCCCAATACTCCAGCAGTTCATCGGCAATGGTCTGCATCTCCTCGTCTGAGGGCATATCGCCGTCATAGCCGTACTCCTCAAGCAATGAGCGGCTGATGATTACACCTGTTACTTCATTGATTTTGTTGCTCTTGCTGTCCATTGTGCTTTTGTATTACTTTGAAAATATGTACTGTTATCTCTTTATTTTGATGTGATTCGTTATAGTCAGAAACAGCAGACATAACCTCTTCCATAGTGTTAATTTTATGCCCTACGAGTTCGCTTACGGCATTCATAAACTCGCGTTCTTCGCCCAATTCATAGAAAAATTCCTCGCAACTGTCATAACCCAATACAGAATACCTCTCGGGGATATATTCACCTTCTGCATCATTGGTCACGAAATAATTATTGCCTGGTTCTTCGGCAATAAAGTAGAACTCAAGATTGGTATAGTGCTTCTGCAAAAAGTCTATCACTTCGTCGGGATCACTCCAAGCACTCCACGCATCGAATCGTAAAGCACTATTGTCATCGTCTTTCTCCAACTCATACCATTCTCCTCGACAGTAAATGGTCTTCCAATCACCACCAAGCAGGGTTACAAGGTTTCCGAGCCAAGTTTTGCCAAAATCATTTTTGACAAGCGACTCCTCACGCTCTTCGAGGGAGTGCATCTTCTCATATAGGTCGCACACTTCGTTTTCATCTCCCGTTACGACATAGGAGCTAAGGCACCAATTCGGCATAGTACACTGTTTTGTTAAAGTATAGAGCCAAAGACTCCATAGCGGTTTGCATCGGTTGATTTTTTACGCATAAACCTTGCACCTGCGACTACACAGTTTGAGGGTGTCGGCAGATAGTGGATAGGTCTTGTTTAGGTGGTCGGGGAACGCCTCACGAAACATCAGTTCGGCGGTCAGATACTCCTTGCAGAGTTTTCTCCTGCGTCGTTTCTTGGCTGGGAGTGGCACTACTATTGCTCGCTTTTTACGCTCCTTGGGCATACGCCATTTGCCTCCGATAAAGACGGCTTGATACTCTCTTTGCAACTCATTGTTGCGGTATGCCGAGATGGATACGCACGGAACATCGCCCAGAATATTCTCACGGGCAAGGCGGTTAAGCGTATCTTCGGCACTCTTAAAACTGGCAAAGCACCCGAAATGGCGGGTGCGTTTTGCATTGAATACTTCTATCATTTTGCTTCGATTATGTTACTTGCAGACACTCCGAGTTGCAATCTCGGCATAGTGTGTATTAGTGTCTAAAAGAAGAGTGCACACATAGTTCGGGCATAGTTCTCCTCGCTATATGCGCACTCTCGGCAGGGTTCAATCCTCGTCATCGCAGTCTATACCTGCGGCAAGGTTGCAGATCTCTTGCAGTGCAGTTTCTATCTGCACAAGGTCGTCAATCTCAAAATGCAGGGCATCGGCATCTTTCTCCCACACTTCACGGGCAATATGGATTGCTTCGTGTATGGCGGTGGCAGATGCTTCCAATGCCGTCTTCACATCGTCTACGGTATGCACTCGCTCCACTGCGGGCATACCTGCGGCAGAATTTCTCTCGCTCATCACGATTACGATACCTCTTGCCCGAAACAAAAAGAGCGTATTATCGGCATACACACGATAACACGCTCTTCACGCAATTACGAAAATCTATCTATTGCAGACCTATTTCAGGCAGATTGTCGGATAGTTACTCCACGGATTAAGCCGCTTGTGCAGGGGTTTCGTCGGTTGTTGCAGGCTTCTCTGCACCCTTTGCACCCTTTTTAGCAGGTTTCTCGGCATCGAGTTTTGCGAGGTTAGGGGCAAAGTTCATTGCATCACGGATTGCCTTTGCAGCCGAGTGGATAGTCTTGGCAAAATCTCGGCTCGACTTCTCGAGGTCTACCTTTGTAGGCACAAGTCCAATGCGAGCCCACACACTATCCGTGAGGTCGTACTTTTTGATGCGATTGTTACGATTGTCGCAGATAATAATCTCTGCAGGAGTGGTGGCACGGAATTTCGAGCGGATACCGTCAGCATCTGCACGCAACTTTTTCTCCTCTGCAACCGTGTGCCAAATAGTGGCTACGAGGTTTTTAACTACACGGAAAATCTCGTTGTCCGAGTTATCTGCAGGCTCGAAATCCTTGCCCCAGAAATGCTGTGCTGTCTGCACCAATTCTCCGTCCTTGTTGGTTGAGTTGTAAACCAACATTACACCTGCAAACGCACTGAGGTTTGCATACTGCTCTTTGTTCAATTTTGAAGTTGCCATAATGATTTGAATTTTACAAACTCTGCGCAAAATTACGCATTGCGGGCACTCTCGGAGTCGAACCGAGAACCTTACACGCTATAGTGCAAAGTGTGGCAACCATACGCCACGCACCCAAAAATATGCCGTGCATTTCACCCTGCACGGCACATTTTTCGTAACTTTGTCGCACCTATAAGTGTACCCTATAATTGGCTATCCATCAGAGCATAGTGGTGGCATAAGTGCATCAGCACCGTTCTGCTCTGTGTGTCATCGCACAATACCTGCGTACTCCAATTTCGGCAGGGTGTTTCTTTGGCACACCCCAGACCTTTTTCAGTCTGGCAGCAACACATTCGAGCGGTTGGCGGTTGGTGATTATGGGCATAACATTGGCAATACCCTTTTCTCAGGCTCCGTGCAGGGTGTTTTTCCTGCATAGTAACTTTTATCTCCGAGCGCACAAGGGCGCATTTATGGCATTATTCTGTTACCTCTCTTTTCTACACGGCTCTCGCACTCCCAAATTTGCGTGCTTTGCGTGTACGGACTATTTGCACAAATAGACCGCTCCGACTTGCTACATTGGTCTGTAGTTCCGCTCGGTGTGGTTATTTAACACCCTATTTAAGCGTTCCGAAACGCACGGACAATTTTTGATTTTCCCAGCCTCAAAAATAGGTTTCCCACAAAAAGGGCTGTTGTTTTCTCGCTTGTGCGGTTTGGTTTGTCTGTTTTGTAAATTTGTTTTTTAAGTGTTTATTTTTTCATTTATTTTTTCGTTTACTCTTTGCCGTTGTTGTTGGCGTTTGAGTACAGCACTATAGTAACACCGATTTTCCAAACTCCAAAACTTTTGCGAAAAAAAATTTTGTGATGGATAGCGATTTTAATTTTTGCTTGAGTATGGAACGCCCACGCGCGAGGGCTTGTCTTAAACCTTTGAAAATCAATCATTTGTAAAAAGTTGAAAAAATTTTCATTTTTGCAAAAATCAATTTTTGCCCGTTTCAACATATATAAACAACTGAAACTCATTGCTTTGCACTGATTATCAAGTAGTTACAAGGTCAATTCTTTTATATATAGGTGAAAATGAACGAAAAAATAATTTTTTGTTTCAATTTGTTACTTTGATAGGCTTTTTTGTTCACTTTTCTATAAAGTAAACATTCTAAAACATTGATATTCAACGGTGTAAAAATTATAAAAAGAATTGGGAGGGTGTACACCCCGGTGCGGATTCGGTATCTGCCCTCGGGCCATTTTTCCAAGTCCCATTTTTGAGAAAGTGAACAAATAAATGCAATGGCCATTTTTACCCTCAAAAATATATAGTGTATGTTTTAATAAATAGTTTATTATCAGCAATATGATTGTTTAGATAATATATAGACTTTTCCACCTGATATTTTTTTGTTCACTTTATGACGATTCATAACCATTGGGGCTATTTTGCGGTTTTTGGTCCTCTCGTTTCCTCGTTTTTAGTCTAATATTCGTTATCTTTGCGAGGGTATTTATTTGTTCACTTTACAGAACATTAGAATATCCTAAACTAACAACAATAAGGCGATGGATAAACTCAAGGCAGGAATAGCTGTATATAATACCCAGACAGACGAGGTGGCTCTGATGCGTATGGTAGATGGTCAGGTGTGTTTCACCTCGGCAAAGATGTCTCAAGGAGGAGAAGTGGAGATTGAAGATATAGGTATGAATCTCGCCGACTGCAGAGAGGCTACTACTGCCGAGAAGATAGCTATGCAGCAGGCAATGAATAACCAGAATCTTGTCTGGGATTCCTATCGCAAGACCATTCAGGAATCAAGATTCACTCCTAAAAATGGCGACTATGTGCGTGTGAGCATACTGGGTGAAGATATCATATCAGGAGTATTCAAGTGTTTCGATGATAATGGTGATATTGTAATGTATTGCCAGCTGCGTAAAGATGGCACTCTGGGTTATTCTCAGTACGAAGTCATAGGACCAAAAGAGAACTATCAGTTTCAGACCATAGGTTCTCACGCTCGCTTGTCGCTCATAGATGCTTTGGCTAAGGAGGGACTCGTTTGGAACAATCGTCGCAAGTGCCTTGAATATATTGAGGATGAAGTGTCTGCAAATAAGGGTCATAGAAACTATTTCTACATTAACGAGTGTATGGAGATTCGTGAGGTTCAGGATGCCGGCAAGGATCGCGACCGCAAACGAATCCTGGCAGGCAACTACTTCACCTCACGCGAGAAGGCAGAGGCTGTTCGTCAGTGCTTCCTCGCGGTGCTTCGCTTGGAGAGCAAGGCGGTGGCACCGAGCGTGCGCAAAGCGAAGAAGTGATGCGTGATGAGGGGTGTATATAATGAATACTATTTTTGTTTTTATGATATACTGAGGTGATAGGTATTTCAAAAAAGTATTAATCCAAAAATCACTTAAAATTTCAAAAAAAACGGCCAGACGGCGTAGCCGGCTGTCCGACTTTTAGTCTTTTGATTCTTTTCAGTGAGAAAAGATTATAGTATCGTCTTTATAAGTCTTTAGCTATAGTATTATACTCATTGTACATTTGAACATATGGGTGTACAAGCTATTTGTATCATTGAGCAAATCCTTTGTCCAGGATAACAAAGGCAAAAAAATAACGGGAACACCTAAAATGCACCCGTTTACAACCCTCAGAGATTGGCCTATTGATTAGCCAATTTCTCTATCTCTTCTTCTGTAACTGAACTCACACTGCGTTGCTCTTTCTCGAACACTCGGTTGCAGAAATCTTGAAGAGCCAGATAACTATTGCTGGCATTAACTATCCGCAGTAATTTGTCATATACTCTCATATTCCATACGTATTCGAACATACCATCAATGGGTATTCGTTCCAGCAGTCCCATCCGCATGCACTTCTCTACGCAGTGCTCAAATGTTCTGCGCCCGATACCTAGGCGGTTCAGGTGTGTCCTCATAGGTCTGACTGTATTATGGCCCTTTTCTCTCAGTTGGTTTTGATCTGCCATGTATGCCATAAAGGCTGATTCTGGCAACTTGAATGCCATCATCAGCCCTTTGTACAACTTGCAGAAGGTGTAACTCTTTTGCGCTTTCATTTAATCTTTGTTTTTTGAATCATCGATAATAGCATCGTTGATGTAGCAATGACTAATCTTACCCTTAATCATCGGCTTATACACACGATAGCCTAATTTCTTGGCATGTAAGCCAACCGACACTCTGTTTTCAATCTTACCTGTTGTCTCGACCAAGTGCTGAGCCATCTCATTGTAGGTCATTCGTTTTTTTAGAATCATATACAAATAATTTTAGTGTTAAACTTCACTTAAAGTGTAGGAGACGACAATGTAAATAGTTTGAAATAATATCAATTAATCGAATCTGATACCGCGATTTTTTGAGGAATCAACGGTTAATACTGTTCAATCGCGGTTCAGACTTCGATTACTTAGGATAACATCAGCTCGGTAATCTCTTTAATGAATGACTCGTTTCGTTCATCCATCCACTCTTTGGCAACATTCCAGGATAGCGACTTCCCAAACTTGAAGTTCTCTTTGGTTATGGAGTGATGCGACAATCGCCCCTCGGTTGGCTTGAGTCCCAACTCGTGGAGTTCGCACAGACCATCGTGAAAGAAGGTGCAATAGCCATTATCTTCCTGTTTGGCTTGTACCATCAGCACTGGATAACCAATCTTTCCGAGAGCCATGCCCACGCACCAATGTGTCGGAGCCAGCCTATCTTTATACCCGGCTTTGATAAGCCGAAGAATATCTTCGGGAGTACCTAAACACGGTGTCTTGCACTGTTGCTTACACTTCTGACACTTGCACTCGATGGGTCTGCGACCTGTCTTGCGCATAATACGCTGCAATGATGTCTCCATTATGCAAATTCAGGGTGTTTCTTATTCCACAACTCGATGATTGACTCACGACCGATGTGTGTCCAACGCTTCACACTGCCGAAGGTAAACATCTTGCCTTGGGCATTCTCCCATGTGTATGGCACATCGCACTGCCACGAACGGTATGCTGGCAGTACCACCCATTGTTTCTTCTGGTACTTGCAGATACCTTCCTCCATCAGGAACTTGTGCATATGGCGAGAGGATATGTTGAGTTCCTCAGCAATATGGGTGCTCTTAAACCAATCTCGATTCTCAATGAAGTCATCGTAGAATGCAGCCTTTGGAGCATACTCACGAACGATACCTCTCAGCTCATCAATCATCTTGTTGGCTGTGCTGATATCTTCTGGCATCGGCTTACTCAGGCAAGGAATGTTAATGGTCTTAGGCTGTCTTCGCTTCTGCAGTCGCTGCTTATACTTATCCTCGAAGATGACAAGCTGCTCATCGCACCACTTCACCAGAGCGGAATCGGGGTCAGGATCTACCCAGCGAGCCAAAGCGGTAAGTAAGGGTGCTTCAATCCAAGTGGCACCAATGCCTCGACCACGCGAGGTCAATATCTGAAACTCATATCTGTCGGTGATGTTGTTCTGTGCCAATCTGCGGCGAAGATTATCCGTGCCTGTAACACGCAACCACTCGCTCGGCAGATGACCATAAGGCTGGGTAATCTGTGTGGCATTAACCATCAGTTTATCTCCGATACGCCTGAATGTAACGGGCATATCATCGTTGAACTTAACGGTGGTATCCACATGGTGCTGGGCCTGCATCTCACTTGCCTCAATCTCGAACACCTTATTGCCGAAATCTTCCAGCTCATCGATTAGGTCTCGGGGTAAAATACTCTCCCTACGCACTAACTGAATAATGGTATGCATATCGCTAGGACGGATAGCCCAATACTCACGCCCATTACGGCGGAAGGTCATCTTCATAGCCGAAGGACAGAGATTGAGGATTGCCCCATCCTTCAATAGTTCGCGTTGCTTGATGATTTCGCACACATCGGCCATACAGATATACTGATGGCCATAATAGTTCCGGGACACCTTAATGCTCGTATCTCGAAACGGGACAGTTCTGTTTTCTCTCATTTTTTCTTCTGTTTTTGATTCTGGTTTTCTGATTTCTCTTGTTTCGCCTCCTTGCGAGCGCGTTTGTGTGCCATCTCTCGCACGGAGTAGTAGACTCTCTTTTCGCCACATAGTTCATCATACTCTTGCAGTAGCAGCGTTCCTAAGTCAGACATCTCAATCTCTACATCGTCGTGCAGATGTCGAAAGTAGAAACCGCCACTGTAAACATACCTGCCTGTGCAACAAAAGGAAATCGATTGCAGGTTTCCTTTGGTCAGTTCGGCGGCACTGTGAAGCGAGCGTGTAACGGCGATAAGAACCTGTGCTCCGTTGAAGATAAGCACCATCTTTGGTCGTTTGAATTTGCTACGTCTCATTTGATTTTAGATTTTTTGTCAATTCCTCAAGTGTAAATCTATTACCGGCAGCCATAACCAGCCAACTGTCTGAAACCGTAAAACCGTCTATGAGCAGTTCGGATACACGCTCCAACATATACGCTCCGAATGCAGGGTCGATGTAGACGACAAACAATAGGGCCAGACATTCATCAATTAACAGATGCCCCGAAGTCTCATCACAGATGACAAGATCCTCTTTGTCTATACTGTACATGTCGGAGAGTGCCGTAATCCAATGATGGAAGGCTATACGAAACTCTTGTACATTGTGCCTACGCTCATCGCCTTTGCTTCGTATGAAGTGCGTGGCATCAAAATAGACCGGTCCGTCATCCGGCGATGCTCCAAATAGGAGTTCGGGAAATTCCCTGAAACGAATCATTCGACAAGGAACTTTTTTCACTTTCATTTTATTTCTCCATTTGCATTTAATAATATCTCTTTGAGGACATTTTCTATCCTTGCGGGGTGTAAAGATAGTAATAAAAGAGCGTTTTATTGCAGTTTTCAACTGCTTATTTTTCATTGATTGTTAAGGTGTTACGCCATTTTTACACCTCAAAAGTCTATATATTTTTAAGGTCTTTTAGTAGTTGTATATTAGGGAGTAAAAAGAGGTCCTGCTATATATTTTTGAAAGCTCAAAAACTTTCTCAAAAATTTTTCTCTACTCTTTCAAAAAAGAGTGAAAATGACAACTTCGGACAACACTTTTAACGGAGAATTGCTATCGAGCATCTTCCGAACATCGAAGAAAACCATACAGGAATATGTGCGCGAAATCGAGCGAAATAACCGCTATCGTTCGGTGCGTGGAGATATCGAATCGGGCTACATCCTCGATGACCGATCCAAGCTTATCGACCTCTATGATGCCTGTCTCCAGCAGGATGCACATATCCGCTCCGTCATCGAGACTTTGGAGAGCCAGATTCTCGGTGATAGGTATATGCTTGCCCGCGTAAACGAGAAGGGAAAGTACATCAAGGATGTGCAGAATACCCAGAAGATTCAGGGCTCGCAGTTCGACAAGATAATCAAGGGCATTGTGGAGTCGAAACTATATGGCTACACATTGTTGGAGATTATGCCCACTATCGACCCGAAGACCGGGAAACTTGCAGAGGTAAACAGCATCGAGCGTCGTAATGTGCTCCCTGACCAGAAGGCGGTACTCAAGCGTCAAGGCATCTGGGAGCCGCATTGGGATTTGCGTAATCCTGCCTACCAGCGCAACTATGTGCTTATATCGTCAGGCGACCTAGGGCTCTTCTCAGCAACAACGCCACTTATTCTTGCAAAGAAGTTTACCGTAGCCAACTATGTAAACTTCTCGCACACCTATGGTCAGCCCATTATTCACGGCAAGACCGTATCGGAGAGCAATGCCGACCGAAAGCGATTGGCTAACGAGATTGCTAATGCTGCTCAGAACAAAGTCGTGGTAACGGGAATCGAGGATGAGGTCGATATCAAGACCTTCACGATGTCGAACTCGGAGAAGATCTACACGGGTCTTATAGAGTTTGTAAACAGCGAGGTGGCAAACCTTGTGCTCGGTTCAGAGTCTATGGCAGGTGGTATGCAATCCTATGTGGGCTCTACGAAGGCTCATCAGGATATCTTCCGTGAGCGTATCGAGGTCTATCGCCGATACATCGAAAACATAATGAACGAGGAGATTGTGCCTCGCCTGGTTGCTATGGGTTATATCCCTGCGGGTTTGGAGTTCAAATACTCGAACCGCATCGACATGAACAATGAGGACCGTATCAAACTCTACTCGCTCATTACGGATAAGTACGAAGTCTCGGCCGATGAGATTGAGAAGGAGTTCGGTATCAATGTGGGTAAGCAACTCAATGTAATGTCTGGTATTGGCGGTACTGGAGGTGTTACGCCCAGTGTGAGCCACAATGACCGAGGGGTTATGTCCGATGAAGAGTATTACCGCCGCTACGGCAGACAGCGAGGCTCACAAGTGGCAAATTTTCTTCTGGGAGCGAAGTCGTAGCCCAACTTCCGCTCCCTGATATTGAAGCAAAAAAGGGGCAAGAGAGTGAAACGCAACGGGAGTATGCGGTTATCCGCGATGCTTTTCGTAGGCTTATCCATCACTGGGAGAACAGTGCCGAGCGTGAGGACATCATCGAGGATATAATAACTCATCGATGCTCATTCCTGATTGACCGAGCATTGAGAGGTTTGGCGTTGGACTTTGATGAGGCATTGAGCATACTGCGTAATCACAACAACTTTACGACAGAGCGTGAGCGACAGCAGCACGAAATACTCGTGGCCGCTATCGACAACCTCATTGACTTTGCAGCAGCCGAGGAGATGACGATGATAAGCGAACTATCCGAAGAGGTTGATGAGGAGTGCTTGCTCGACTACGAAATAATCTGTGAGCAGTATAACCTGACTTATGCCGAGGCGGAGAATGAGCAAGTACTCTTTGCTGCAAAGATGGCTGCGTGGTGGATGGCTGTAAATGCCGAGTCTGTTATTACCTATATGACGCAGGGGGACGAGCGTGTGCGCCCGTGGCATCTATCCCTCGAAGGCATATCGTACCGCAAGTCGGAGTTCCCGGCAGAGTTGATACCGCCCATCGAATGGGGATGCAGGTGCTATCTTATCGCCAATGGCTTTGCTGGAGTAAGAGCATCTTTGAGCATAGACAAGTGTCGCTCGATGGTCGATCCTGTTTTCCGCGAGAGCCTTGCAACGGGTGGCAGAATCTTTACTGATGCTCATCGCTACTTTGATACGCCACTGCCTGAGTTTGCACAGAAGATTGTCAAACGCCTAAAATCGAAGTTCTATGAGCAAGATAACGATTGACCAGTTCTGTGCACAGTGGCGAAACGGTAACTACCGAATGTTAGGAAGCAAACTCTTCTACAATGCCCAGGACTTTGTAACAGCGGCGGGTGAATATGCCAAGCAGCAGTTTCAATCCTCTTTTGAGCGAGGTGGTTTTAACGGTAGTAAATGGCCTGCCCGCACATCGAAGTGGGGAAAGAAATTCACCCATCCGACAATGATTGACACCGGCACGCTGTCAAGAAGTATCAAGGGAGAGCGTGGTCGCTCATTGGAGTTCGGCAAACTTCACGGCAAGGGAGGCTTCCGCCGTACTACTCACTACGACATCTGGACTACGGAGGTAAGCTCCTACATCCGAGGCAAACGAGGTAAGAAGCGAGACAAGTATAAAAACTACGCTGCGGTGCATAACACGGACCCGAAATTTGGACTATACACCGTGAACCAATACTCATCACGCCGCCCCGTGCATCGTCAGTTTATCGGTTTCTCACCCAACATTGAGGGCCACATCAACGGTCTTGTAGATATGATTTTTGAAGGATTTCCGAAATGATAAAAGATAAACATAACAAACCGCAGACAGAGGAGCCGTTACCACCCGTGGAGAGTGTTCCCGAAAAGGTATCCGAAAACCCTTTTGTGAATATGTACGATGCTGTGCGTCGTGCTATCCTCACCGTGCGTGAAGACCCCGATGACCCTACATCGCCACCGCTGTTTAAGACCATCGCTATCGACAACGGCCAGTTCACTCGTCTTATACGCAGTGAGAACTTGGAGTATGAGATTGCCTTCCCTGCGGTCTTTATACACTTTGTCAATGTGCGTTACCTCGTGGCACAGCAGCGTATTGGTGAGGGGCGGGCAACAATGCGTGTGCGTTTCATTCTCAACACGCTCAACAACTCGGACCCGGAGCGCGAGTGCGACCCGTTCATTGTCTTCCAGCGCCTTAATGTAGCAATTCAAGATGCCAAGAACCGAGAGCCTGCACTCAATGAGCGATGCAACCTCACATACTTCGATATGCCTCTTACCACCAATATGCTTCAGGCATACTGGATAGATTACGAAGTATGGTTCCGTGAGTACTCAGCTTGGAAATACCGCGACTGGGTAAAACGCTATCTTGTTATGCCGCCATTTACGCAGCATAGCGATGCTCCGCAGCACGACACCGAAAACCACGGCCAACACAGCACACCGACATACGATGAGGCAACACGGTTTGAGCCGTCTGTGGAGGTAGAAGACGGGGCGAATAATGAATCTGCGTAATTTTTACTTTTAGACTATCGTAACTGCCATTACGGTAATGGATATTACGATAGTCATTGCAGATAAAATAAAACTCTGCCAAATCTCATTTTTTAAGGACATTTGGCAGAGTTTGTTAGTTTGGAATTCAGTGTTTATGAGAACAAATTTTCAAGGGTTATAACCTGTTGGAAGGCACCGCTATATTCGTTATACGCAAGTCCGTAGGTTGTTATGAGTGTGCTGTGAACAGCATACTTCTTGGGAAGCTCTTCGTGAATTTTGTTGACTCTGGAAGCTATTTTTTTATAATACTCTCCACTTACGGCAAAATCCTCGTTGTAGAACTTCATCTCACACATATTCACAACATTGTCATTTCGGTTGATAAGTAAATCAATCTGCATTCCAGGCTCATCTTCATTGCCTGGTACAATCCAATTTGACTGCGATGTTATGACTCCCGAAATACCCAATGCACTCTTGATTTGAGACATATGTCTAATGCAAAGATCTTCGAAAGCAATGCCACGCCAACTAACCACACTTTGCGACTGCTGGTTATTTGTCCAGAAATTGGTGTCTATGACATTCTTGCTAGACACATATCTAAGATAAAATAGGCAGAATGGATCGATTAACCTGTAGTGGTCCTCTCTTGTTGTGTTTCCAAAAGGAGTGTATCTAACAATAAAATCGCTCGCAATTAGAGCGTCGAGGAAATTGCTAATGTCGCCACCTTCTGTTAGTTCTAGTTTGGAGATTAGCTCCTTTCTCGTAAATCCACTATGACGTGTGGCCAGCAACTTGATTATCTTCTTCATCACTTCTGGATTCTTGAATCCCGAAGCAAACAGACGGTCAAACTCGTTATGTAGCTTTGGCTTCTGAGAGAAAAATAACTGATCTATGTTCTGCGCAAGGCTGTTATTTTTTGTTAGGTAACCAAGGTAGTAAGGAATACCGCCAAGAATCATATTACACTGTGCAATATCATATCGTGACATTTTTATCTCTTTGCTCTGTAAGAACTCCTCAGTCTCTTTGAGCGTAAATGGCGACAACTTAATCTCATAGGTTGTTCTTCCGTAAAGTCCACCTGTATCATTGATTAGGTTATCCAAAATCCAAGAGTTGGCACTTCCGCACACAACTACCATAAGGTTGTCGCGATGACAACCCCAAGTATTCCAAAATGCCTCAAATGCCGTAAGGAATCCTGAGCGTGGTGTATCCAACCAAGGAAGCTCATCGAGAAATACCACCTGTCTATCTCCATTATCAATGTTGCTCAAATGCTGCTCAAGCATAAAGAAGGCATCCAACCAAGATGTCGGTTGCTTACTCTTCTTCATGCCATGCATCAACAATGAATGATAAAAGTGCTTCAATTGGTCTTTGAGCATATTTTTCTTACCAGAATCTTCGTTATTTGGAGAGAGTCCGGCATGTCGAAAGGTGATTCTGCCCTTCAATGCCTCATCCACCAAGAATGTCTTGCCGACTCTTCGTCTTCCATAAACAGCGACCATCTGTGCTTTGTTGCTGTTATACAAGTCATTCAACTCTTGAATTTCTTGTCTTCTACCAATTATGTTTCCCATAAAACCATCGTTTATTTCTCCGCAAATATATAAAAAATATCGATTGCGGAGAAATAAAGCAATATTTTTCTTCATTTTTAAGTATAACTTTCCTGATATAGTCAGATTGCCACTATAATTTGACAATCTTTTTTATATCTATAAACCTTTTCTTTCGGAACTCTCTACTCTTATCCAAAAGAGAGTCCAATGGATATCAATACACTTCAATATGTAGTCGGCGAGGTTAAGGCAGATGCCCCCGCTACGATTCGATTCTTCGGTGCGGTTACAGAGGAGAGCACATCGCGTTTCAACGATGAGTTTGACTTCCTTGAGAATGTCATTCGTCCCTCGTGCATACGCGTACTTATTAATTCTGAAGGTGGCAGCGTGCTCTACGGTATGTCTACATACTCGACTATCGCTAACTCAAAGGTCGATACCGAGTGTGTCATCGAGGGAGTGGCAGCATCTATGGCTTCGATTATCTGGGCAGCAGGCAAACGCTCACTTATGCGTGACTATGCAATCCTGATGATCCATAACCCGATGATGCCTTCGGATGAGGATATGGATGTAGATACCAAGGCGATGGTCAAGGCATTCACCAAGCAGATTGAGACCATCTACCGCAAACGCTTTGGTCTTAAAGCCGAGCATGTACGAGCAATTATGGATGGCGAGGCAGGCAGAGATGGTACCTATTTCGATGCCCAGGCAGCTGTGAAGGCAGGTATTATCCCTGCCGAGAACATTATCCATACCTCAAAGCAGCTCTGTGAAAAGGTACACAGTGAGGTTGCCTCGATGACCGATACCACGGCAATTCAGGAGTTGATGAGCCGAGTTAGTGCCGAGAATAAACTTTTTGAAAACAACATTCCTACTCTTAAGCAAACAGTAAATGATATGGCTAACGAAAACAAAACACAAGGATTCGAGTTCGGGGCGATAGCAGCCTCACTCGGTATGAAAGACAGTGATGTCAAGGATGTAATGGCCCGCATCTCGGAGTTGGCGACCATTGAGTCCAAGTACAAGGAGTCTGAGAAGTCGCTCAGCGATGCCCAGACCATCATTGCAGGAAAGGAGGCAACCATCCAGAACTTGCAGAAGGAACTCTCGGAGGCAACATCGAAACTCTCGACCTATGAAAAGAAGGAGAAGGAGGAGATGGCAGCCCGCATTGAGACGCTTGTCGAGGATGCAATCAACGCAGGCAAGATTGACCGTGAGGCAAAGGCCGAGTGGGTCAAGATGGCAGAGGCGAACCTCTCGCTTGCAGAGAGCACGCTCGCATCTATTCCTGCACGCGAGAAGATCTCCGAGGAGATTGCCAAGGACCCCGAGAATGTTCAGGCTGCCGCCACCGCTGCCAAGACCGCAGAGGAGATGATGGCCGAGAAGGTTAACGAAGTTGTCGGCGCAGACTTCAAGTTCGGGAAGCTGAAGTAAACAACACCAATCATTAATTGATTTGCCGGAGACAGAGAGTGTCTCGCGCGGAAAATAGTATCCGCCAGTCGGCTGAGATTCAACAGTAAACAAGTAAACTCAATCGAAACAAATGGCTGATACAGTAAACTTTTTGCAGAACGGTTATAATGGCGAGGTCTTGGAGGACCTCTTGACCTATACCGCACAGGGTAACGACACCTTCCGCGAGGGTCTTATCCACATCAAGAGTGGCATCCAGCACAAATACACGCTGCCTGCCATCAAGTTGGGTGACATTATTCAGGATAATGTGCCTACACCTACCTCCACTCACGGTGCCAAGGGCGAAAACGGAGAGAACGAATACCAGTTCACCGAGCGTCACTTGGAGCCTTCGGACTTTATGGTCTATCTGGAGTTCAATCCTCGTGACTACGAGAAGTATTGGAAGTTCGCACAGCCCGAGGGCAACCTCGTCTTCCGTGAGCTTGATCCTAAGATTCAGGCAACGATGCTCCGTCTGTTGATGGACAAGAAGAACGAGTACATCGGCAACGCAATCTGGACTGCCGCTAAGGGTGGCGAGGCTGCTGCCGGCATCACTGCTCCCGCAGGCTGCATCAAGATTGGTGCGAACAAGGAGAAGTATTTCGATGGCGTGATGAAGCGTATCATCGACAATGTGAACGCTACGGATGCTGCTACCATCGCCGGTGGTCAGTGTATCGTATCGGGTAACACTGAACTCACCGATGGTGCTGCTGTCGAGGCTGCTCTCTACGCTATGTGGAAGAAGTGTCCTAAGCAGATTCGTAAGAAGAAGTCTTTGGTCTTCGTCATCGGCTGGGATGCGTGGGACGCATACGACCAGTATATCTCTGACAAGCAGGTTAAGTACTCGGAGAATACCGAGGTGAACCGCTATCGCTTCAAGGGTAAGAAGATCGTGCCTATCGTGGGTATTCCTGACCACACCATCGTGCTCGGTGAGTTCTCGACAGGTATGGAGTCTAACCTCTGGATGGGCGTAGACTACGCAAACGACACCGAGGTATTGAAGGTAGACCGCTTGCAGGCTAACTCGGAGCTCTTCTTCTTCCAGATGCGAATGAAGATGGACGTGAACATCGTTCGTCCTGCCGAGATTGTCGTTCATACGGCTTACACCAAAACAGCATAACACACCTTTCATCTGATTTTTTATGTCTCACCCGGGGAGCGAGGTATGGCCCCGCTCCCCAAATTTTTCAAAGAGTATGGCTAAGAAAACTAACACAGAGGAGACTCCTAAAACGGATGAGCAGGTAACACAGACCACCGAAGAGGTGCAGACTGTGGCTGCTGAAACTCCCGCTGAGGAGACTCCCCAAAAAGAGAATAAACAACCAACCAATGAGGAGAAGAGAGAGGCAGACCCTCACATTCTCGCAATCCTGAAAAAGTTCCCTGCCTATGAGTCGCTCTACATCGACACTCACGGCGGAACATATACTCCTAACACGCCTGCGACTATTCGTGGCAAGGCGGTACTCTACAAGAACCCTTATTTCGACGAACTCAAAAAAGCATAAACTATGGCACTTGGAAATGTATTCATCAAAGATGTCGATGGTAATATCCCGTATGACACCGGTTCCTCTACCGAGAAGGTAACGGGACTGTTGTTCGATGTGTCGCTCCAGCCGACACTCTTCACCGAGGGCTATGGTAAGACCAACGAGACAAAGCTCAAGTTGGGCGATGTATGCTATATCACCTCGTTCAAGTCGGCTGTTAACGACTTCGGTATTATCGAGCGTGTAGAGGCTACCGAGGATGAGGAGGAAAATGTAAACTTCATGCACGGCATCCCTGCCTACCATATCCGCGAGTTCTTCCGTATGTCAGGCAATGTGAACGGTGCAGGTAAGCTTTATGTAATGTTTGCCGACTGCTCGGCTAACTGGGACGCGTTGGAGATTATGCAGCGTGCTGCAGGCGGTCTTATCAATCAGATTGGTATCTGGACCGAGCAGCCTTTGTGGAAGGCAAATGGCGGTGCCGACAAGTACAGCCTTAACCTTGTCAAGGGTCTTAACGATGTGGCGGTAGGTCTTGCAGAGCAGAACCAGCCTTTGTCGTTGGTGCTCTCGGCTAACCCTTCAAACACGGGTGCCGACACCACCGAGGGTCGCCAGATTGACCTTAATAAGATTCCTTCGTGTATCTGCGAGTCAAGCCGCATCAGCTGCATCTTCGGACAGTCGCACCACGAGAAGATCTCGCTTATGCAGATGCGTAACGCCAACCACACACCCGTGGGCTTCCTCGGTGCTGTGATGGGTGCTATCGCTAAGGCTAGCGTACACGAGTCTATCGCGTGGGTTAAGCAGTTCAACCTCTTCGCTGACGACTTCCAGGAGATCGAGTTAGGCTTTGGCGATATCAACCTCGACGAGGCAGAAGAGAACTTCCTCAGCCTTAATCGCTACGAGTCGTTGTCGCCTTCGTTGCTTGATGAGCTCG
>ERZ772991.555-NODE-555-length-45497-cov-13.204855_pt1 | contig 45497 bp, 32 predicted proteins | sample MGYA00511128_ERZ772991 | MGnify/ENA primary metagenome ERZ772991 (study PRJEB29015, sample SAMEA2737655) | human gut metagenome | biome: human gut; feature: human-associated habitat; material: faeces | place: China | collected 2012 ... | reverse complement strand
CCAGCAAACATTCTTTCATCATCCTTGCCAATACCTTCCGTGAGCAAACCCATCAGGAATGGAATGACAAATATTTGGAATCATTCGGACTGGTCACGCCAGACGGTAAACTGACCAATGCCGGATTGCTGTTTGTGGATAATTGCACCGTATTTCAATCACGTATTTTCTGTACTCGTTGGACTGGACTCTATAAAGATGATGCCATCAGTTCCGTAGAACATCGGGCTAACCTCGTGTTATTACTAAAATACGGCATGGACTTCATCAAGAACTATACCATGAGCGGCTGGGTGAAGATGCCAAACTATCGCCTGAATCTCTCCGACTATTCCGACCGTGCCATCTTTGAAGGGTTGGTAAATCATCTTATCCATAGAGATTATACGGTAATGGGCGGTGAAGTGCATATTGACATTTACGATGACCGTGTAGAACTGGTATCACCCGGTGCCATGCTTGACGGTACACAGATTCAAGACCGTGACATATACAAAGTACCATCCATGCGCCGCAATCCTGTCATTGCAGATGTGTTCACACAGTTGGACTATATGGAGAAACGTGGCTCCGGCTTACGCAAAATGCGTGAACTTACAGAGAAGCTACCTAACTTCCTGCAAGGGAAAGAACCACAATATCAAACAGAAGCGACTTCTTTCTATACCACATTCTATAATCTGAACTGGAGCGAGAACGGCAGAATACCTGTTGAGGAGGTGGCTAACAGGGTAAATAGTACCCTCGAAAAGTACCCTGTAAGCGAAGAAAGTTCGGTCGAAAAGTTCGGTGTAAATGCAAAAATGTTCGGTGTAAACAGCAAAAGTTCGGTGAAAAAGTTCGGTGTAAATGCAGATAAGTTCGGAAACACATCGGAAACACCTAAGAAAGTCAGTAAAACTGCACAAAAGATAATTGACCTCGTTATTTCTGATCCATCAATCACAGCTGACAATATGGCTAACAAGGTTGGTGTAACGAAACGTGCTATAGAGAAAAACATCAAGAACCTTAGAGGTATGGGCATTTTGGTTCATGAAGGTTCTGATAAAGCTGGTTATTGGCGCATTGTAATTAATCCTCAAACCGAGCTATAAGCCTATGGGAACATCTTTCATACCACTTTGTGCAATAATTGCCGTCTTGATTATCGCCTTTTTGTTTGCCTCCTTACCGCAGATAAACCATAAAACGCGATACAGAGTGCTTTATGCAATAGCCATCATCATGCTATTTGCCGTTATTCCTATCAGTGAGTATATGGCTGGACATGCCCAAAATTCAAACAGCAATTATCTGCTTGTTCTGATATTTGATATTGCAGTAGGTTATTTCTGTATGTACATTGCCGCATTACTGAAATTCAATGTCCTTAAACGAAAGAATCAAGCATTGGAAAATGCCTTGACCGAAAAGCAACAAGAAAATGTAGCAATTCTATTGGAACATCAAAATGAAAAGCAACAAGCACTTCAGCAAAGAGAACTTGAATGGTTTGCAGGGAAAATAAAGATGTTTACCGAAGAAGAACAGAAAGCTATTCTTGCCAGTGCTTGCGCATTTGCAGAACACAGTTTGATAATCACTCCCCCAATAACCATTCAGCCAACAGATACATGTAGTCAGCAAGATCTTATGTATTTTGTTTGTTCTGCCTTTTTCAATATGGGTAAGAAGCGTAGTGATATTGTAAGTTTCTTATCTCAGGTCTTTCCGCTTTACTTTCCTTCCGGAGAAAGTGTATTGGCTAAAAAGATGCCGGGAATGGAAAAAGTAAAAGAGAAAAGGGAGAAAGAGAATCAATCCAAGTGAGTTTTCCGACATATAGTCGGTACTTTTCTTTTCTCAGTGAACATAAGGTGAACACAGAACGGCAGATTAGGCTTGAATGATATTTTAACGCGAGTTCGATGAATTATAATAGTCTGTAGATTTAGCGATTAGCGAAAATTGTTGTAACTTTATAGTGCTCAATTACAAAGAAATACAAACAATAATCGCTATAATCACCGAAGATAAAGTTACAGAATTATTTTGTATGACAGATGACTTTTGTAAGTTTTTTGATGCCCTGATGAAAAAATACACTATGAAATCTGATACAAAGCGGCATTATCACCGAAACTCAACCATGTCAAAGGCTGAAATCATGCTGATCATGATATTATTTCACGATTCAGGCTACCGCTGTCTGAAACATTTCTATTTGGAAAAAGTCTGCAAACATCTGCGACATCTCTTCCCAAAGGTTGTTTCATACAACCGTTTTGTAGAACTCGGAAAAGAGGTGGCTATCCCTCTGGCGCTGTTCATCAAAAAAGTGTTGCTTGGGAAATGCACCGGCATAAGTTTCCTGGACAGCACTCCTCTGAGAGTATGTAGGAATCAAAGGATACGTATCCATAAAGTATTCAAGGGTATTACCCAAAGAGGCAAATGCTCTATGGGATGGTTCTTTGGCTTCAAACTGCATCTGATTTGCAATGAGAAAGGAGAATAGCTCAACTTTAGATAACTCCAGGTGATGTCAACGACAGAAAGCCATTGGAATACAAGGCTTTTATTGAATTCCTATATGGTAAGCTGGTTGCTGACAAAGGATATATCGGCAGGAAGCTTTTCCAGCGCTTATTCGTGGTGGCATACAGCTTATCACAAAACTCAAAAGTAACATGAAGGGAGCTTTGATGAGTGTTTCGGACAGGCTGCTTCTTCGCAAAAGGGCTATTATAGAGACGGTGAACGATGAATTGAAAAACATCGCACAAGTGGAGCATTCCAGACATAGGAACTTTGATAATTTCATTGTGAACATACTGGGGCTATTGCGGCTTATTGTATGTTTCCTAAAGAAGCCGTGTATCAATGTACAACGTACATTAGACACACAGCTTGCTTTGTTTTGAATCCGTCAAACTCACGTTAATTACTGTAAGCATCCGATAAAGTACACATTGTAGACCTAAAAACTCTTCTATTACTTTGCGTTCAAAAACGTAGTTATGAAACGATCAATGAGTAAAGAAGAGTTTTTAGCGCTATATCAGCGCCAACAGTCCAGCGGACTAACCATAAAGGATTTCTGTGATAATGAATCGTATCCTGCTTCCTGTTTTCATTATTGGAAGAAGAAATATGGATTGAGTCACCCATATACCAAACACACCGAACCTACAGGTGATTCGTTTATCCCTCTTAATATTAATCATACTCCTGCCATTCCCACTTCATCATGTGGTGACAGGCATGTAACCATAGAACTTCCATCCGGCATAAAGATCCACCTCAACATCCTAAGTAATCCGGAGATTATTTATGGCCTGATCAGTAAATTATGTAGCCATGTTCTGCCTGAATGATACGATGCGCTACTTCCTGTGTCCCGGGAAGACAGATATGCGCAAAGGAATAAATTCCCTTTGTGGGCTTGTTCATGATAAAATGGGATATGACGTTCGACTTGGCGATGTGTTTATCTTTGTCAACCGAAGCAGAACAACCATGAAACTTCTGCATGCCGAAGACGGAGGTATGGTTTTATACATAAAACGCCTTGAGGAAGGTACCTTCAGACTTCCTTCCTATGATAGTGAAAGCCGTTCCTATCCCATGGAATGGCGTGATTTAGTACTGATGGTGGAAGGCATAACCGATAATCCGAGTGATAGACTCAAACGTCTTAAAGCCGGTCGAAAAGAAGGATTTTATTGATTAAAAAGAGCTTCCTAAACTTGTATAGCTGTACGATTTTCAGTATCTTTACATTATAATAAGATACTAAAAAGAATGATTCATACAGATACGATGGAACTAATAATCAAGAATCAACAGGAGCAAATAAAAGGGCTTCTGGAGACAAATCGTACCCTTGTAGAATCAAATCAGAAACTTATGGAACAGACGGGAGAACTGCAGCAAAAAGTACAGGAACTCCTGTCGCAAGTAGCCTGGTTAAACAGACAGCTTTTCGGCAGAAAGAGTGAAAAGCTGGCATCCTTGGATCCCAACCAGCTTGCCTTGTTTGATACCTTGGCTAATCCCAGGCAAGAGGAAACGGATCTTGTGGAGACTGGCGTAGGCACTAGGACATGTAAACCGGACGGAAAGAAAAAAGAATCCCGCCGTAATCGGGAACTGTTAGAGGGGCTGCCCGTTGTGGAAGTCATTGTCGAACCTGATAATGTGGATCTGAATCGATATCGTCGTATAGGTGAAGAGCGCACACGTACGCTTGAATTTGAACCGGGAAAGCTATATGTCAAAGAGACAGTACGTCCCAAATACGGACTCAAAAATAATTTAAGTCTTCCCAAAGAGGGTGAAAGCGGTGTCATAATAGCACCGCTTCCACCTTCCCCTATATACAAATGTCTGGCAGGACCTTCCTTGCTAGCCGAAATACTTCTGCAGAAATATGAATATCATGTTCCCTTTTACCGTCAGGTAAAGGAATACAGACATTTGGGTGTACGACTGCCGGAAAGTACTTTAAGCGGGTGGTTTAAGCCGGTATGTGAGTTATTAAGTCCTCTTTATTCGGAATTAGTAAAGCTCGTAACGGGCAGCGGATATGTTCAGGTCGACGAAACCACAGTACGGGTCATCAACAAAGGAAAGGGAAAAACCGATAAGGAGTATTTATGGATGGTCAGGGCAGTTATGGAAAAACAGGTCATCTTCCATTATGATGACGGTTCCCGATCCGGACAGACAATCAGAAATTTATTAAAGGACTTCAAAGGATATCTTCAAAGTGACGGATACAGTGCCTACAATGCGTTTGATGGCACTAAGGACGTGTGCCTTATTGCCTGTCTGGCCCATATCAGAAGACATATGGAGCTGGCACTGGATGAAAATAGATCACTTGCTGAATATGCTCTTAAACAAATACAGGAACTATATCATATTGAGCAGATAGCAGATGCCCGGAAACTCGATGCGCAGGGACGATGTGCACTCCGCCAGCGTTTGGCAACTCCCATACTTGACTCCTTTGAAAAATGGGTGGAACAGACTTATGGCAAAGTACCACCAAGAAGTCGCATGGGACAAGCTATTACCTATACTTATCCTCTTTGGCCAAGAATGAAGAATTACCTGAAAGATGGAAATCTGAAAATCGATAATAATCTGGCGGAAAATGCGATTAGACCACTTACTTTGTCCAGAAAGAACTTCCTCTTTTGTGGTAACCACGAGGCTGCTGAAAATACAGCAATCATATGCTCACTATTAGCTACCTGTAAAGCACAGGAAATTAACCCAAGGGAATGGCTGAATGATGTCATAGCCAAACTTCCATACTATCTGGAAAAGGACTCCGGGAAAAATGTTCGTGAACTTCTTCCGGATGTTTGGAAGTTAGAGAAATCCAACACGAATCCAATTGGAGTTTAAATATTTATGTTGAAGAATAAAAAAAACTCGATATTAGCTTTTGACTAAAGTTGATATCGAGTTTTCTATTTTATGAAAATACAATGTGTACTTTATCGGATGCTTACTAATTACTAATTATAGTCAATTATGTGAATGTATGAATAGCGGTACTTGTCGATTGCACATCGAGGTAACTTTGCACACAAATGATTTAATCAAATGGATCAAACGGATATAAAAAAAGCTTCCTCAAGGGAAGCCTTTTGTTATTTTATATGCCATCTAAAACGTATAAAAGTGGATGTGTCAAAATGATTTGTCATAGCTACACGAAGTTTTACCGTCATAGCATCTACTTTATCCGCACATTCATCTTCCATATCAAATAATTGGCGTTGTTTTTGACGTAGTTGCTTTGCTATTTTAGCTTCATTCTCCTGAAGCTCAAGTTTAAATTTTGCATTCCGTTCTTTACGAATCTGTCTTTTTAATGCTTCATCTTCCTTGCGTAATGCAATGACTTCATTTTCCAACGAATAAACCTGGTCTTCAGCCCATGCTTGATACTTGTCAATTTCAAAGCTTACGTACTCTTCAGATTTACTGTATACATCCTGTTTTAGTTCATACAAGTGCTGTTCGTATTCTTTGGACAATGAGGCTTCCGCAATATCACCATTCCATTTTGTCTCAGATAAAGGATTGGTTTCAAGGAGTTTTTTAACAAAATCTTGTGAAAGACTTTCTCCGTTATCTGTACGGGCACAGAACAACAGTTGTTCATGGGAGTCATGTTCATTATACGCTTTAACTCTATAAACAACGGCAATACCAGACTGTCCTTTATACTTTTCTAGCAATATCTGCCTTGAAGATAAATTGTCAACATCAAATACAATTTCAGAATCAGGTACTTCTGTTTTTAATGCTTGGTTTATTACATACTCTCCTAGAGGATGCGTTACTCGTAACTGATGGAACTCACCATTATCCTTATTAAGAATATAAGTACCAGTAGGTATATTCTTGTTCAATGGGGTTAGCAACGTGAATGTTAGCTCTTTATTATCGATATTGGTAATGCTGTCTTTTAGAACTCTTTTAGTCAAACGCCAAAAATGTCTATTATAAGAACTAACTCTATCTCGATCTTCACTTTGCCTTATCTTCAATTTATCTACTACCTCTTCATCAAAATTTTCAAGAAGCGACTTCTTAGTATCTTTAATCCTTCGCTGAATGATTTCTTCCAGTTCCAATTGAAGTTGATTAAAAGCAGCTTCAATTTCTCGTTCAGTTCGACAAGTTTGGTATATATGATTCAATTTCTTTTCGAAATCTACACAAGACTCAATCGAACCTAATACCTCGTCACTACTTCCAAACACACCATCAAAGAGATTGAACTTATCATTCAGTAGCTCATATACCCTGCAATCAGCATAGTTAAGTTGATTCACAAAATTTACGACAACAACATCAAACTTCTGACCATATCTATGACAACGCCCAATTCTCTGCTCTATACGTTGTGGGTTCCAAGGCATATCGTAGTTTACTAGCAATGAGCAAAACTGCAAGTTAATACCTTCTGCACCAGATTCCGTCGCAATCATAATTTCGGCATCTGTTCTAAAATAATCCACAAGTGATTGTTTGCGATCAATTATAGTACGTCCCGATATACGTTTAGAACCGGCATACAGGGATAGCCATTTGCGATATATAGACTTAGAATCCTCGTCATTATTTGAGCCATTGAAACATACAACCTTGCCATTATATCCATTGTTTTGCAAGAAGTTCTTGAGATACTCTTGAGTCCTTCTGCTTTCAGTAAATATCAGCGCTTTTCTTGGAGCACCTAACATTTCGTTTTTCTGAAATGTCTTATCTAATGCTACAAGAAGTTGTTTTGCCTTGGTTTCATTTACGATAGACTTAGCTTGCTCTTGGTACATTTTAAGTTCAGCAATCTCATAATCAATAGCATCTGAAATAGCTGGATTAACACCTTCATTTACCTCTGCCTTTTCATCATCCTGAGAAACTTCATAATCATTCTCTATAGTTGATAGAGCAGAGAGAAGTTCTCCTGTAGCTTTATAGTGATCCAATCGTTCTATAAAACATTGTAAGGTATAGCTCAAAGCATAAGCAGAAGAAGACATTATTTTTCTCACAATCAGAGAAAGCATAGGTCTTACTTTTTCTGGAATACCATAGGTTCCTGGCCTTTGAAGATATTCGCTTACATTTTCATATAGTTGAACTTCTTCTGGAGAAGCTTCGTATTCTTGTACAAAAGCTGTTCTCTTAGTATAATTCACATACTCCTTTACTTGTTTACGTAATGTTCTATGAACAATATGTGATAACCTACCTTTTAATTCGCCAAACTTTGCTGAATCTCTAGTAGTTATCATATTGTATTGTTCATTGAAGGAATCTACTGTTGAAAAGAAATGTGGATCAATAATGCTAATCAGACCATACAACTCCTTAAGATTATTCTGCAAGGGTGTAGCGGTCAATAAGACCTTTTTGTAATGCTTAAAGGTATTCATCATCGTATTACCGATAATGTTGCCTTTCTTATAAACATTTCTCATTTTATGGGCTTCATCAAACACGACTAAATCCCAATCAACAAGCTGTAACTCTTCTGAGTGCTTGATTGCGAAATTATAAGAGCAGATTATTATATTTCGGCCATCCTCAAAAGGGTTATTACCCAACTCTTTAATTTCCTTGTAACTGTCATTTTCTAAGATAACTGACGGAAGAAAGAATTTCTCCATCAATTCTAGATTCCATTGATTTCTAAGTGAAGCCGGAACAACAATGATAATCCGCCTGCTATGTTCCGCCCAAAGTTCTGAAATGATAATACCTGCTTCAATTGTTTTACCCAAACCAACTTCATCTGCCAATATTGCACCTTTGCTTAGAGGAGATTTGAAAGCAAACAAAGCAGCTTCTACTTGGTGAGGATTCATATCAACCTTTGCTTCAGACAATACGCCAGTGAATCGACTGTCATCACTGGTCGATTTCTTATGCGATAAATCCCACGCATAATAAAGTTGTTGAGCTGGAGTTATGCTATTCTTCATCTTACTTCTTTTCTATCTTAATAGAGTACTCTGGTGACAATGCATCGAATTGTTCAATCTTTGTACCTCTCCAATACTTCTTGGCAATTTTCAAGCAATCCTCTTTAAGTCTTTCGTCAATCATAGGATTTGCTTCTTTACCGTAAATATCTCTTATTCTTTCATACGATTTCTGCAAATCCAAGTCGTTTAATGATATTCGAATTATATGGTATTTCTCATTGGGATGCTTTTGCATAAAAGTGTTTTGAGATTTATGTAAATAGAATGGAGCAGTACCATCTTTAAGACTATACAATGTTGTTTTAACATCGACATAAATCCTGTCTGTAATATTATGAAAGTCATAATCTCCAATACCTTCTATTGCAGCATACTTATAATCCTTACCTTGAGCCAATAGATATTGCTCATAAATAAGTTCACCGATATATCCAATTGTTTGACGAACTTGCGACTCTTGAGTTTCATCATCAACCTCTTGCATTTCATGAAGAATCTCTAATATCATGTCTTTCTTATCAGCAAGTTCCATCAATTCATCTGCATCAAATGATTCAGCCAACTCTTTAATATTGTCAAGTTTATCTTCATCGACCTTTAAGTTCGCATTATTATCACCTGTATTACTAATTGATTTTTCTGAAGTTTGAACTATCGTAGCGATATCTGTTCCTTTTTCTTCTGCAATTTGCTCAAGTTTTTCCAATTGGTCTACATATAGTCCTTGCAATACAATAAAAGGTTGCTGGAAGAACTCCATATCGGCAATATGTTTCTCTATCATCTTTATTGCAGAGATTTTTTCTGCATTAGGATATTGAACAACTACCAAACCATTAGTGTCATAACCAAAATCCTTGTTATCTATTGCTTTTGAGAAAACCTGTTCCCTATTTTTGAGCATTGTAAAGTTTATACCAATAGGTTTCTTTGATGTTTTAATCAAGATACCTCTAGATTCGGGCATATTCTTCCAAATCTGATATGGTTCTGTTGCAATTTCATTATAATCTCCTTCATGAGCCTTAACAGAAACCTCTAGTTTAGGAGATTTATGTAGTTTATGTTTAGAAAGTAATTCTAATCCTCCATAAGCAAACACAACTTCATTTACAAAGAAATTCTGCACCTTCTTGTCATTCATCAACATATCCAAGAATATTGGTGTCCAAGAATAAATAGATAAGAAACATGATTCTTTATCATACTCTTCAAGAGTAAATGTGGGGCAAATAGAGCCAAGTGACTTATCACGACATTCGACATTGCCAGTATATCTTAAGAATACCATGTTGTCAATGCCTTCTGGTAGTCTATCGATGATACGTTTTATATTCTTATAGGCATTATCACCATAAACATATATAAGTTCAGCATTCAACACCCAGTTTATTGTTGATTCAGTTTTATCTGAGTCTTCAAAATCAGGAATAGCTATAGCTTCTTCGTTATCACGAATGAGTCTTCTTACAGAAATGTATGATTCACTGTCGGTTCTGATATTCCCAAACAAATTGATAGCATCAACATTCTGTTCCAACCATTTCTGCATTTCGTTGGGAAGCTTTTCTTCGTCATTAAGTAAAGATTGCTCTGCAAATACTTGGGTTTCTGAATCAAAATCAGAAATCTTGAAATACTCATCAAACCCTCTATACTGGTTAGTCTTAATCATTGTCAAAGCCTCGCTAAGACTCTCTTCTTTACCTATTGCAAGATTGTAATAATCAGGCTCATCATTAAGTGAATAGTCAAGACAGAAGCGGAGTTGTTCTATTGTGAGATGTTTATCTTTTATCTCGTCATAGATTTCTTTGCAAGAAACGTTCTCCTTCTTGTCTCCATAAAATTGTTCCTTAAACCACTCTGTATCATTATCTGAAGGAAGACAATCCAGGAATGAATCAATATGTTCATTCTCTTCTTGATAATCACCATTTAAGGCATACAGACTATACTCATGATCATAAGCAATGAAAACACTATCCTTTATTGTCTCTGGAAGTCCTTCATTATTATGTCTGATACAATTAAATATGATTTTTCTAAATTCATTCTCTTCAGTATCACGTGACACAGCAAATTTAATAATCTGCCAACGAATATCAGAATCTGTAATCTTATGGTCGATAGATATTATAGACAACGAATTGATATAATGTTCCACAACAGCAGAGTTACAATTTCTGATAAGGGGAAATATTAGATTCTTATCTGAAATCTTATCTACAACAGAATTTGCAAAGTCGTCACGAGTGATATTGAAAGCATTTGTATCTGATGGAATAAGAGTTTGTACCTTTTGAGGTATATAGTAAAATCCAATCTCTAACAAAGCATTTCTCAAATCCGTGTCAAGGTCATTAGTATAGTTTTTCCCACCATTAAGGGCCTGAACTCTAAAGCTATTATCATTACCTATAACCCTGTATTTAAGCAAGAATCCATCAGATGATATCTTCGACAAAATAGCCAATGTATCAAAGTCTATAAACTGATTAGGGTCAATCAAATCGTAGACATATAAGGTATTCATCATGAATGGTGCAGAACTCAACACCTTTTCGTACTTATATGGCACAAAATTATAATCAGAATATGAAACTTGAAGTTTTTCATATTCTGCTTCAGATAACTTATCGAAGTTTTCTACATTCTTACATGATTCATCTGTGGGTTTACCATCCTTGTCAAGATATAATCTAAGTAATGAACCTGCAACAGATGTTCCACCAGCCTTGTAAGCATTCTGTATATCTCTTAGATATGCATCTGTGTTGTCGCCCCAGCCATCTTCTTGCTTTATATCATCGAAATGATTTACGATCCAATTCCATAGTGCAGTATTGTCGCCTTGTTTGTCAATAAGCCAATCTCGCTGTTTAATACATTCAGGTATGCTACCTTTGATGCGGAAATTGTCAAACAAAATAGTCCCGTCCAAACGCTCTTCAAACAGTTCAGAGAATGGCAAATAATCACTACGCCAATTCTGAAGAACAGTGATTTCATTTATAATTTCATCTTCGTAATCAGATTCATTTTCAGCAATCATACAGAGCGTTTGACATACTGCATCTCTGCCCATAGAAGTTTCTCTCAATTCTGCAAGATTTGCTTTTATCTTACCGAAAAGATTTGAATAATCATCTTCATCATATTCCTCACACATAGGTTCTACTATATACTCTTGACCTACAAATATTGGTTGTGTCGTCTGAGCCATATAGTAAACATTGATATCGGACTTCAATTCCCCCCATGAATATAAATTATTCTCATTTGAACGGAATAATTGTATTGTTTCAATATCTGAGATACAATCAAGACAATTGGTATGGAATAGTCTATATTCCTCCTTAGACATACACTTTATCCATGCGGACAATTTTTCCATGTCTGCCATTTGAAGCATCTCAGCAAAACGTAAAACACGAACCTTTTTATCAAAGTGGAAAGAATATTTTTTTCTGCTTTCATTGTCAATCCAATGTAAATCAGTTATACCAATATCTTTCAATAAAACATTCGTTTCCTTTTCTTCCTCACATACTTGTTCAAAAGGTACGTAAGTACCCTCAGATGTATAAGCATATTCATTCAAGAATGGACGAATAACATCATAGAATGCTTTACGGATCTTCTGTTCATCTTCAGAGTTATCTTCTGGGCGTGACGATATCAAGGACTGATAGATATAATCAAACTTTTCTCTATTTGTAACCAAAAGCGACTTCAATTCATCAACCAAATGTGTATAGGCAAGACGCAATTGATCACAAGTTTTTTCTGTATCGCTTATACGCTGACGGCTATCATCTACCTCTAAAATCTGGCTGTCCAAAATAAAACCAAATCGATATTTTGTTTGCAGAATAGGCAATCCCTTAAAGAAGTTAACCACATTTTTTTCAGCGAATATTGGATTGAAAGCAAAGTGATAATGGAATTTATTCCCTTCTTCTACAAAATCAACAAATAACGAACTAACAGGATGCTGCTCTACGTCCTTACCCATCACATATATATGTTTAAGTGATTTGCCTACATTACGCTCTTGATCTGCTGTAATAGAAGCAAAACCACCTAAACGTGCACGAACATTCTCAAGGTTGTTTTCTTCAATGATCGCATCATACTTACCCTTTCCTAAGGGTATAATTAAAGCCGTTCCCCTAGTCAAGAACGATTTATTTCTTGGTGGATCAACTAATTCATTGAATGCCTTAATTGCTCTTTGAGCTTCTTCATTGCTAAATCTTTCTAAATCTTGACCTGGTGCTATTGGATAATAGCTCATAAGAATTTTGGCAAACAATATATGGTTCTCAACATCGTCTGCTTGAGCAGGAATCCACTCATCATCGTTAATAAGCCAAGCATCCAACTGGGACATATTGTGCCAACTAACAAGATATGGTCCTTTTTTGTTATTAATGATGGCATCTTTAAGAAGCTCTTCTGTATTGACGTTATGATTTATATCTGCCAAAAGTGTATAAAGCAACTTGGAACCTTGACCATATTTGCCCAATTTGTCATCATCGTTTAACTTCAAGGATTTACCTTTTGCCAAAAAATTATATAACTGACCATCTCTAGGCTCTTCGCCTTCAGGAAGATCAATATTGAGGTCTGTAAAGAACGGTTCTCCGTTATTTAGTACTATCAAGAACTCTTCATTAGCATAGAAGAATAAAGAATCTGCACTTGCATCATATGCATTCTGCACAAATTCATAGAACAACTGTTCTTTTGCATTATTTGCAAAACTGGCTGCACCTGTTATGAGAGCATCGACTTTTTGTCCCTGCCCACTCATCATATTCAAAAAGTATTCTTTATTCGAACCTACTAGTTCAAGGGTTTCATTACCTTTTGAAATTGATTTTATATATTGTCTGAGGTCTCTTACTTTCATAATTCCTCTACTTTATTTGATGTAAGGGATGATTTGAATGATAAATGTTTTGTTGAGTTCTTCTTGGCCTGGAGTATTGGGATATCTACCTTGACCACCAAAACCCGAACCAGAAATAAACACTTCTCCATTCATTTCTTGAATGGATTTAATTATCCCATTTTGATTCCAAAGATTATATAAGCTCAATGCACGTTCATAGCTACGAATTTCCATTGTGTGCCATACAGATCTATCCGCTGCTTCATTTGCTTCCTTGGAACCTTTGTTCAAATGTCTGGCTGCTCGTCCTTCTATTATGATTTTGAAAGAGATGTTTACAGACTCTTTAAATTTGGACAAAATTTTGTTAACCAACTCTTTTCCCGCTTCTATAAAAATTTCTTCTTTATCAGCCGGGATATTTGCCAAATTAGGTTCAAACATTATATCTGATTTACACTCAAATCTTTGATATTGCTCATTATAATGGAAATACTCACTTACCAATGACTTTTGTGCTTCGTTGAACTCTCGAATCATTCTTGATTGTTCAATGGTGACTTTTATACTACCACCATCACCACCAATAGCCCCTGTCACCTTAATGTAGCCATACCATGCAACAAGACTGGTTATGATAAACACAACCAGAAACCCTGACATTAAATCTGTATAATTCTGCCAGAAATTATGCTCGTCACCTTCGTTTTTAAAATTCAACTTACTCATTTGTTGGCGATTCTATTAAGTTGACTTTCAAGTTTCTGAAGAGTCTCAATTGTTGTGCTGATTTCATTGATGTGAGAAATCAGGTTCTCTATACGTTCTTGTCTTTCTTCCATTACAGCAATGACTTCATCCACCTTTTCATTTGTGTGGACAACATGCTTCATGCTATCATTAATGGTCGAAAGCATATTTTCTTGACTCTCATTCATCCTATGAGCATTATTTACGGCATCAATATATGCTTGAGCTGCACTCTCATAGTTGCCCTTAATATTTCGAACATGATCACTGATGTATGCATAACTCTTTTCTAATGCTTCTACATTTGTGACAATTGCTGAACTGAGGGCATTAACTTCATCAGTAACAGTCTTCTGCAAGTCCGTTACGAATGTAGAAAGAGAATTGCGTAATTCAGCACTTACTTCACGATTCATAGATGTACTGCTTTGAAGCATTTTTTGATTTACTTCAGCATAAGCATCCTTCAAATCAACCATCTGTTGCAAGCTGTTTGTACTTTGTTCCTGAATCTTTTCATATTCAGCATTAAATTGTGCATTCATCTTTTCAGCGAAATCTGAGTTCTGACTAGCCAATTTTTCTGACAAAGCATTATAGTTTTCAACGATAGAAGTCAATTTTTCATCCTGGCTAGAACGTAAATTAGCCAATGCAGAAGTCATTTGAGTACAGAGTGATGTGATTTGTACTGTCACATTGTTAGATACAGACTGTAACTCTGTATTGGTCCCTGCAATCATTTGCTGGACATTAGTCTTTTGCTCTTCAAGCAGACCTGTAGAGAGTGAAGACATTTTATCTGTCAAAGCCTCAAGAGTATCTGCACATTTCTTGAACTGTTCTTCACCAAAGTCCTTAATATTCTGTTCAATCCGGCCATTCATCTCAGTAAAGATATCATCCATTCTCTTTACAAAGTCATTAATAAATTGCTCAAGAATCTTACTTTGCTGGCTAATAGTAGTATTGAGTCGTTCATTATATTCTTCATTTTTGGCACTTTGTTCTACAAGTTGCTGTGAAATCCTTGATAGAGATTTATTTGTTGTAGTTGACAACAGGGTAAGATTATACAAACACTCTTCAGGTGTTTGTAGGTTAATTTTCTTTTCCAATTTCCGGTCTTCATATGAATACCATATCTTACATCCAGCTGTTGCGATAAACGCAGAAATAAGACCTGCGATAGAAGATGTAAAGGCAGGTACCAAATTTCGAATTATGGTATCTATTTCAAGTGAGTCCTGGTTGATGTCGCCTAATGAATTACAGATAGCCACGAATGTTCCCAAGAGACCTAATGAAGTAAATAAGCCTGGTAAGCTATTCAGTAATTGTCTGGATCTATTCTTATAGTATATCAATCCAAAAATTACAGTTATCACAACGCTTGCAATAAACACACCCTTACCTGTCAGCATTACGGCAAGTGGTTCTGTTAAGCATTTGAATTCAATTTCACTCATGACTTCTATTATTGTTTCAATTTGTTATTCTTTACTAATTATTATACTGCAAATGTAATCTATTTTAAGGAGAACAATACGAAAACGAAGAATAATTTGCATAAAAAGCAAATTATTTGTTGAATTTTCGATGATTATTTTATAATTTCATCTATTTTTGCATTAATAAAACTGAAAAAACATGGATAATAAAGACATTAACAGAATTAAAGTTGTACTTGTAGAAAAGAAGCGGACTGGAAAATGGTTAGCTGAAGCTTTAGACAAAGATCCAGCAACAGTTTCCAAGTGGTGTACCAATACAGCACAACCTTCACTTGAAACGTTAAGGCAAATAGCCAAATGTCTTGAAGTTGATGTAAAAGACTTACTCAACTCACAGAATGAATAGATTACCCGCATATCCTATAGTTTTAATTCTAATGCAAAAGTACTCATATAATTGCGAGTTCGGAATACATGGCCGATAGATGGACTAAAATGGATGTGCGTATATAAAATGAACCAATTACTTTTGCAAGTTATGGCAGACCAATTCAACAATGAACAGGCAAACCTCAGTGAAGTAGTGCTTGGTGAGAATGAAATTATATGCTCTCTTACTAACAGAGTTGTCAAGGCAACAGACAAGGAGCTAACTCTTCAGTCAATGATTAACATGATGACTGAAGAATATGACTTTGCCCCTTCTGATATGGAGAGAGACTTCAAAGTTAAGTATGAAGATGTAGATGAGGGTAAGACAAAGAATCAAAAGGTAGATTTGGCTATCTTTGAGGAAGGACGTGCTCACGATGTGGCTAATTTAGTTAGAGTCATTATCGTAGCCAAAGATGCAAAGGTAAAGCCAGAAGATAAGAAGAATGGTGTATCAGCATCCCTTGAAGGCATACTATGCTTCACAGATTGTCAATTTGGCTGCTGGACAAATGGAGAAGACTTACAATATCAGTACTCTTCTGAAGATGCATTTGGTCAGACAACTATTGAATCTATCTCAGACTTTCCTGCTAATGGTCAAACCTTGGAAGACCTCGAAGCACAAGGTGAACGTGCAATGCCTCGTAAGCCGGCAAATGAATCTTTGGTAAAGACCTTCAAACGCTGCCATGACTATATCTACGGAAATGAGGGTATGAAGAAGACTGCCTTCTGGGAACTTCTTAATCTCATTTTCTGTAAACTTTATGATGAAAAACGTAGATTCTCTGATGCTAAGGCTGGAATAAGCTATCGTCGTCGCTTCTGGGTTGGTGTTAAAGAGCAAAACACAGAAGAAGGAAGAAAGGCTGTAGCAGAACGAATCAAGGGTATATTCGAAGACCTTAAGGAAAGCAGCGTATTCAAGGATGTATTTGATGGCAATGAACAAATTATGCTTTCTGATAGAGGTTTGGCATACGTTGCCAGTGAATTGGCAAAATACTCATTCCTCGATGCTACTGTAGATGTAAAGGGTACAGCTTACGAAACCATTGTAAGTAATACTCTTAAGCAAGAGGCTGGTCAGTTCTTCACACCAAGAAACATCATCAAGTGTATGGTTGAAATTCTCGACCCAGATGAGAATTGCCGTGTTCTTGACCCAGCATGTGGTTCTGGTGGATTCTTGGTTATGGTTCTTGATCATGTAAGACATAAAATCGCCAGAAGAATGTATGGCGATTTGGATGATTTGCATCTTGAAGCCAAGCTAAACTCACCTGAGGTTGATGACTGTGTACGTGAGTATGCAGAGAAGATGATATTTGGTTTCGACTTTGACCCAGACCTCAAGAAAGCAGCACGTATGAACATGGTGATGGCTGGTGATGGTCATTCAAACATATACAATATCAACTCGCTTGATTATCCTTATGGTGCTAAACCAGATATACCATTAATTGCAGAAGCAGTGAACAAGAGTATCAAGCAGAGCGCTGATAAAGATTTCAAGTTTACTACAGCAGAAAATAATGCTCAAGGTAAGTTCGATATGATTTTCACTAACCCACCTTTCGGAGCCAAGGTTGAGGTAGATATTGAAATTGCCAAGCGATATGAGTTGAATAGCAAGGCTCCTGAAGTTCTCTTCATCGAAGCCTGCTACAACTTCTTAAAGCCTGGTGGTAAGATGGCAATCGTTCTTCCTGATGGTATCTTGGGCAATCCTAATACAGAAGAAGTACGTCTGTGGATTCTCAAGCATTTCAAACTGATTGCTAGTGTTGACCTACCAGTAGAAACCTTCTTACCTCAAGTTGGTGTACAGGCATCACTGCTTTTCCTCCAAAAGAAAACAGATGAAGAAATGTTGATTCCTATTGAGAGTGAGGATTATGATGTATTTATGGCAATCGTTGAACAAGTGGGCAAAGATCGTAGAGGTGTTCCTGTCTATGAAAGAGACGAAGACGGGGCTGAAATCTTATTCCCTCATGTAAAACGATGGTTGGCATATAATGAGTTCGGACGTGAGGTAGTTCGCTCACGCAACGAACGTATAAAGAGATTAGCTGATGACCTACCAAAGGTTACAGAAGAATATAGAAAATTTAGGTTTGATAAATTATGAAATGTCGAGTTATAAATAGCCAAGAAGTCCTTTTAAGCAAAAGGTTTGACGGAAGCTATCATAATGCAGAAGTAAATATATACTCTTCTGTTATTGAAAGACATTCTTCGTTCAAGCTTAAAGACTATTGCACTGAAATATTCACTTCTGGCAGAAATAAACGTGTATATACAACAAAGGAATTTGGTTATCCATTTCTAAGCAATTCAGACGTAGTTGCAGCAGCCCCTCTAGCGTCATGTAAATACAGTTCTAAAAAATACGGTTTTGATGAGAAAGCTATTCTTAGAAAGGGAATGATTCTTACAGGAAGAGTTGGCGCGATAGGTCAAACCGCTTTTGTTCCAGGGTATTTAGAGGCATATAATGCAATGGGATCTGATAATATCATACGCATCTGTGTTAAGCCTGAAGAACGTAATGGATTCATTTATGCTTATCTTGCATCAAAGATAGGCAACTTATCGTTTTGGAAGCACGCTACAGGAGGCGTACAGCCATTTATAACGGATGCAATGGTTGGAGAATTACCAATACCAGATTTCCCTGAAGCTTTCCAAAAGGAAGTTGATGATTTGATTCAAGAATCAGCTCGCCTAAGAGAAGAAGCAACAGAAGCACTTGAAGATGCATCGAAATTATTAAAACATTACGCTTCGTTATCAGATTTAACAGAAGCAGATTATGATTATTATGGTCCTCGTTCATATGAACGGCAAGTTTCATGTTTTGTAAAGAGTCGTAAGGATATTGATTCTGTAGCGTATTGGCGGCTTTCTCTTTTTGTTCGTTTACGATATGCGTATAAATCTGCGTGGTTTTGACATTTGTATGTCCCATTAAAGACTTGATAGTGTATATGTCAACACCATTTTCCAACAATAGCGAAGCGTAGCTATGCCTTCCGCAATGGAAGGTGATATGTTTCTTGATGCCGGATGCTTCTATCCAAGCTTTCAAAGGACGGGAAATCCAAGAGGCATCTGTCAATCCCTCAAAAACGAGTGCTTCATCATTACTTGGACGTTTACCACATAATTGAAGGGCTTGTTGAATGACAGGCTTATAATCGGGTCGTTTTGTTTTTTGCTGAATCACGACCGCTTGCCATGTACCTTTGCTTGTCTGTTGAATCTGCTGCCATTTCAATGCCTGAATATCGCTATGTCGCAATCCTGTAAGGATAGAAAACAAGAACGCACGTTTCAAAACATCATCTTTGCAAGGAGTATCAACCAACATTTGCACTTCATTCATGGTAAGTGCAACACGAGGTGTCTCTATGTTTGTTATTCCTTTTACTTTTGCGCTGATGTCAACCGTCAGATATTCATCAACGAACGCCTGCTTCAATCCGGCTTTGAGGATGGAGAAATAGGTGGATGCCGTATTCTGTGAGATAGTTCCTTTCTTATTACCTCCCATCGGGGCACGTAACAGGAACATCTTGATGTCTTCAAGTAGTTTTACGGAAATCGTCTTAAACGGAATCGGGTTGCCTTGCGAATAGATTTTCAATAATTCTCCCACACGGGTCCAGTTGACTATGATTGAATTAGAGCTATTGGGATGCCGTTTGCTGATGATGCCATTGAAGTACTTGATAAAGTCCTGTTCGCTTCGTTCATTTTGTGCCGCGATTTCGTTTTCCTTATCAGTGTAGAGGACTGCACTGTCATATTCGTGTTGGCGTAACTTACGCACATTGTCGGCATAGATACAAGCCTCTTGGTCTATCGTTGAACGGCATTGGATGATTCCATTCAAATCACGCTTAGGCTTATAGTTGAATGTTCCATCCGGCAAGATACGTGCAATGGACGACTTGTCCCAAACAGGTGTGGATATAGTCCGGTTAATAGATTCCACCACACGGCTTGCCCGTTTAGAACCTCTCTTGTAAACCGGGTACGACTCTATAATCAGATACCACTCTTCTTTGTAATTCGACCTTCTGAGCTTGACGGTCACTTTGGTATTAGGTAATGCTTTCTTCATAACGACTTATATAATTTATCAATTTCAGATTTGGGAACATAAACATAATTACCAATTTGGCGTGTAGGAATAGAATGACGGCGTATGTGCTTAAAGACACTGCTGTCATTGATATGGAACTTTTTGGCAATCTCTCCGATAGTGTAACAGTCTTTGGGTTCAAAGGACAATGCTTCCTTTTTTCTCTTTCTACTGCCAGCCTTTGTTTTGAAGTGTTCATCCATATACTGCCGACTAAGGCGTGTCAGACGCTGACCAAAATTGTATGATGGTATCAAGCCCTGCCGTATCATACGATAAAGTACATCTTTACTAATGCCGTAAATCAGCACAGACTCTTTAACTGTCAGATACCCCTTGTTGGATGGTATTCGCCTGACTAATGCTTGACGTATCGCCTCTTTCTCCTTTGCGATTTGCCTTTTCTTGTACGCCCTTTTGGAACAAGTTGGACAACAATACTTTGACATCAATGTGGGAGGAGTAAAGATTTTACCGCACTCCTCGCAACTTCTTTGAATAGTATAATTTCCTCTTGGCATATTCTTCTCGTTTTAAATGGTTTATATCAATTTAAGTTGTACCTTATCACCAAATAAGACGTGTCGCAAACATGTCGCAAATAAGAGATAAAAAAGCCCATAGAAAACGCATAGCAACCATGAACCCTATAAACGCAAAAAGCGTGCAACTCATTGAGCTGCACGCTTTTGCTTATTGTTTGTTATCTGTTTCCTTATCGGAATCATTTGACTTCCTCAAAAGTAAAAAACACTGCAAATCAGCAAGTTACATAGAATCCGTGCCAAAATCGTGCCAAAAAACACAATAAGTATCTATTAGCATATCAAAAATAGCACAAGTTACTACAGTTATTATAATAAATCAATGATTATAGGAAAAATCACCTATAACTACCTATACTTCATCACTATAGATAACAATTGTCTGTGCAAAGATAAAGCTTTTCAAGATATAAACAACAATAAGTATATCAGAAAATCAATAAATATATAGCCATCTTAATAAATCATCAATTGAATGTATTTTGATTAGTTAGAAGTTTATTAAATTAAACTTTTATAGATATTCCAATACATTCTCACTATGATTTGCATAATTAGTTCATTATATCAAACTATGGAGTTTTACAAAGTATTAAAAAGCAGAAGAAGCATCCTCAGAATTTCGCAAGAGAATTTAGCTGAAATATCAGAGATAAGTTTATCCACGATCAAGAACATTGAACGAGGAAAAGGAAACCCTTCCTTAAAAACAATAGAAAAAATTTGCGAAGTACTTGGGCTAGAAATTTGCCTTAATGTAAAGAAAACAACAAGCTAAAAAAGTAACACCTATGAGAGAATTAAAAATATTCTGTAATCATATTTACGCCGGATTACTTACTGAACATTCAAAACAAGAATATACGTTTTGTTATGATGATGGTTATTTTATCAATCCTTCCCTTCCTGCCATCTCATTGACTTTACCTAAGTCTCACCAATCGTACACAAGCCAATACTTGTTCCCCTTCTTTACAAATTTACTACCTGAAGGAGCAAATAAGAAAATCTTTTGTCGATTATGTAAGATAAACGAAGAAGATTACTTCAGCATATTATCGGCACTTGAAAGAAAAGATATGCTCAGGAGTTAATACACCAAACTTTTCTTCAATTTTATCACCATTTTCTTTGAGAATGCACATAAACACATTATCTTTATGCACATTAAGACCACATACGTTCCTCATATAATTAGTACTATTTTTTAGCACTTGAAAGATACTAAATGTTCGGGAATCTCGAAATATGAACGAACGGAGTGGTCTTTATTTTTATTGAACACGCTTATAAATCAAGTTTTTTATATAAGTTTGCATTAGAAAACAACGTATGAAAAGAATGCAATTATGCTAGCTATCACATTCATCAGTCCAAAGATTAATGCGGGGAAATTACGGCTTCCTGCAAACAGCTTATCAGAAATAATACCCCAAAAAACGGTACCGACTATTCCACAAATGGAACTTATGGAAATAATAAAACTGGCATCCAACGTGGAATAACCTTTCTCCGCTTCTAAATAGAACACTCCCCAGCTATTCACTGCATATCGGCTGATATACATGAAAGCACTGCTAAGTGTCAATATCTAAATGGCAGGATTACGAAGTACCGCTTTCTGGACACGACTAAATTCTTCCTACTGTTTCTTGGCATTACCATTGGGAGCGGGTGCCTCGTTGCCCAACAAGCCCCCTTGGCTTTGAGGAGTATACCTCATAAAGGTAATCATCATCAGGAACCCAAGCAAGCCGATACCCCCTGCACCAATCATTCCATACCTCCATCCCATCCAACCTACAATCAAGGCGATTGTCATGAAAGTAAAAGCCTCACCGATGTTATGGCTGACCGACCAGAAGCCATAATAGGTTCCGCATTCTTTACTGTTGTACCAGCGACTCAAGGAAACAACTCCCGATGCAGCCCCCATTGACTGAAACCATCCATTCAATCCCCAAAGAAGGACGAAGGCATAAAAAGAGTTTGTAAACCCCAATAGCAAATGAATTAAGGCAGAACAGAGCAGGTCGGTTGACATGAAGCGCCTTACATTACTACGGTCGGCCAGAAAACCATTTGTCAACTTTCCTACGGCGTAGACAAAGAAGAGGCAGGAACCGATGATACCTAGTTCTGTTTCCGAAAACACACCGTCTTCTACAATAGGTTTACGTACAATATTCATACTCAGGCGACATACGTAATAAATACCATATAAAACGTTTGGAGTCATTGCATGTTCTTACAGCTTTCTTTTCATATCTACTATTTAAGTTAATAATTTGATAATCAGATGTAAATTCATAAAAACAGAACAGCGTTTTCTCTGTTTAAAAAATTATAAATATTTTATTTTTGAACCATTAATAGCCGCAAGCATCTCAATTTTACAGAATGCACTCCTGCTATTGTACAAAGTTTGTTTTGCAATAAATGTATCCATCTTGTTTTAGTCCCTCAAATTCCATGAATTCATAATGTTTTACCTGTATACAATATACCAAAAAAGCCAGTTACCTACTGGCTACATTCCAAACCTACTACTCCCCCCATATAAAAACCGCTGGCTCACGTATCCAACGGTTCACAACAGTCTATCTCCTGCTATTGCTATTTGTTTTCTCACTATCCCTTCTAGCTAAAGGCAGCAACAGCCGTTCCACAAGTGCTTTCTTATCCTCCGTAGGCATCTTGTTTCTGCCCTTAGCTATGATTTCAGCGGCCAAATCACTTTTACGACCGGCAATATATTTTTGCCGTTTTCCGTTAATCATTGCTTCTATGCGGAAGTCATGCCGAGTATTCTCTATGATGTAACCTCCGATACCTGTAAGTTGTCTTCTGTTTCATACGGCTCTACAAGTGTAGGCAAATAATGCCTCATAGCCTCTCCTATCTCCAGAGGCACCAAGCCCGAAAGATATTGCTCTATACGGTTCTTCCAGTAGTCGTCTATCTGCAGGTCAGAGGCATGATCATAGAAATGGCCGATGGCAATACCCACTTCATCTATTATCTTTTTTGCATTCTTTATACCGTTCAGCTTCGCAAACTGTAGCAGGTCATCTTCTACTATTTCATCATTCTTTCCGGCAATACTCATACAGTGTATGTTTTCGTATGCTGCACCGTCCAAATTAGTGGTAAATGTTACATCGTATGCCGGAGTAATATGCCATTTCCCGTCTTTCTCCATCAGGAAAGAAAAATTCTTGATGTGGTCATCCACATTACCACCCATTACATTGAATACCATCCGGCGGTAGAGTTCCGATTGCTCACTGGCCGGAATATTCAGCCTCCGGCACACTTCGAACAAATCTTCATAACTAGTTGCATCGGGATTCATCGCAGCAAGCGTCTGAGTGTGTACTTTCTCCCCGTTTATCCTGTCATAGCGTTCCGTCAGAAAGTGATATTTCCCCTCTATCTCAATAAGCCGCGAGGGCATCATGGTCACTCCGGCTTCCTTTGCCATCTCATAGTACGCCATTTCCATTTGTGTAAAAGGAAGATCTTCTCCTTCCGAAAATTTCAGGATGTAATAAGTATAGCCTTCGGGCAAGGGCACCTGGCCCGAGCGTATATCATGTGTGGTTTCATGAATGGCGATAATGGCTTTCGGATGCTGTCCCCCGGCAGAAGTTCCTACCTCATAGATACTTTGCAGATGCAGCGTCTCGTCTTCTTGCACCGACACCTCTTCCCGTTCTTCAAAAATACGGCGTGACAGTTGGTACAAGCTGTCTATCTGAAGAGCAGAAGAAGATTCCAGTCCGGGAGTAGCCGGAACGAACTCAAAAGCCCCCATCCCTCGTTTCCCGATGAAAGAGAGCTTATCTACCGGAGTGAGCATACGTTTCGGGATACGGTTCTGCGCGGCCCACCGGTCAAAAACCATATTTCCCCACCGGTCAGGCAAAGAATCTGCCAAAAACGGCGGCAATCCCTGATAGAGTTTATCCTTATTGCCGGATATAGGCATACCTTTTGCTGCCCCCCCTTTACAGAAGCGGTCAACGGAGCTATTTCCAAGCCTTTCTTTACGAAATCCGGATGATAATTGAAGATGGCCCTTCTGTTCCTTTCGTCCCAATAAAGCTTCCCTACCTCTTCACCCCATAGCATAACATTCACAATATTATTTTCCATGTCTCACCCTTTTCGTTTTTTTACTCTTCATTTCTTCCAGCACGTATGCCGAAACAGGTATTTCCGGCAACAGCTCATCCATTTGTTCCAGACAGTCCGCTACCCGTAGGAGCGCAAGAAAATTACCCATGTTGATGTTACAGGCATTTCCATTCTCAAACTGCCGTAAAGTAACAAGGCTTACACCGGCCTGCTCGGCGGCCTCTTTTTGGGTGAGCTTGCCAGCCAGCCTGTATTCCTTGAATCTTCTGCCCAACTCCGCAATAATCTCCGGATTGGACATTGCCCGGGTTATAGAATTTGTCATCATAGCACAAAGGTAAATATATTAACGCTTAAATCCAAATATAGTATCTAATAATTAATATATTTACCATTATACTCAAAAACTACTTCTGCAAAAAGAACCTCTCAGGCGAAGTATACCGAACCCATATCCGGCATATAGCATTTTTACAGATACTCCGAATGAATATTATTGATACATTGCCCCCCAATAAACGTGAAACGTTGCCTCGGCGGAGCTTTCCGAGCTGAGACTCGACGAACTGACGGACCGGCACGGATTGGTCGTGGAAGACCTCGCTTCCGGAAAGAAGAAAAACCACGGTGCGCTGGTGCTGTTAAAGGAGGCATATTTGGATGATTTTCTATGGTTTATCCCTGAGAATGCGATGACCTATGAATAGAATTCCGGTAAAATGCCCGTTGGCCGCTGTCGTGATTCTCGGTGGTGTCGTATGGTTACAACACCGTCATGCCGTGAGGCTGAGGACGGAACGGGACCGTTACCAATCGAATAGTACGCGCTGCTTTCGGAGGTGAAGCACATGCGGGTGGATTCGGTCACGATGGCGCTCAACTCCAAGACATTGCGGCTGACACTCGACGAGTACAAGCGGTTCAGGGTGGAAGATGCCACAATCATCAAGCGTCTCGGGGTGAAAATTAAAAACCTTGAAGTAGTGGTACGGATGAGGTGGAGGTTGCAGTCCCATTGACGCTTCTATCCGCGATACGGTCGTTGTGCGGGATACGGTGCCGGTGCTGAGGCAGAAAGTAGAGATGATTACACCGTACGTTCAGCTTGCTGGAATTATCAAACCGATTGCGGGACGAGATTCGGATGCCGGTGACGCTGCGCCAAGCGGTATGGGTGGAATACAAGAGCTGGTGGTCTTGGAGGCGGGTAAAGGCAGTAATCCATATTGACAAAAACATCTTTGGCTTAGAAGATGAATTATCTCCAGCATTAGAAAAAAGTGATGTACATGCCTAATCCGGATATCCATGCAAAATGGACTTTATACATTTCGGAGAATTCATTGGTCTAAAAGTAGACATCTTACCATAAAATAGTCTTCTACATAGCACATTATTAAAAATAAAATATTTACAAATATCCAGAATTAAGAAACTACTACTTATATAATTTATGTCCGAAAAATGAGTGATTTTTCGGACATAATAAATGTTAATATAACATATAATAAACCTGTTTATAAGAGCACATATATTTTATAGAACCAATTATCATAAATGCCCAACCTACTTATAGGAAATAAATGAAAAATGATTTTATTTTACAATTGTTCAGATTTAGCAAAAAGGGATTTGCCTTCCATATAAAAAAGATCCTTATACCAATTAAGGACAGTTATACCAATGTCGCTGATAAGGCAATAATCTCTACAAAAATAAAGAATATATTCATAATAATAATGCAAAGGGATATTTTCACAATATTAGTAGTAATTGCATAATTGGTACCAAAACGAATATATCGATCTTTCCTTTCCTCATTAAATTCATATTGGAGATTTTAGCGATTATAGTGATTTAAGTCAATTTCAAATAACCACGTTATACAAATATGGAGGTCGTTCATATATTATACTTCATTATTCTTTTCTTTTTAGCATTTCGTATAAATCAATTCATAGTGTTCGGCATTATCATCATTCTCCATCATATCTTTCAAAAAGCCGAACTTATTGGCCAGTATTGCCAGTCGTCAAGTGATTCTTCATAATCTTTGATACTTAAAGTGTAACCGTCAATTTCTTCGTTGATTTTATCGCATAGCCCTACATTTGCCTTGCCCATACGCTCCTCCAATTTGACAAGCTTTTCCCTGTACTTGGCTATAAACTTTTTGCAAGTATTGATTTTATCATCATAGAAATACAACACCTCGGCGAGCAGCTCTTCGATCAATGGTTTAAGATCTGAACTCCATGACAGGACATTCAGTTAGCTACAGGGAATAGTATAAAATAGAACATTTCACAACCTAAGAATTTCTGGACCTCACGATTATACTCCTCTACTACCTAAATCTGTTTCTGAATCCCTTCTTTCTTTTTGCCTTCCTTATCTCCATGCCCAGGGCATTCACGATACCTCTGCGACCCTACTTCCTTATTTCTTAAATATATGCTAGTACATTCACTCATAATTTTTATCTTTTAGCTGATTCATAAAATTGTTTAGCGTATTGATGCGTTGATAGGCCACCAGTCTTCGCCATTGTTTCGGCATAGATTGCTTCCATCGGAATGAAACCACCGTATTTCGAAGCGAGTTTTCCATCGATGCCCACATCAAATCGAAGGTCAGGCGATGAAGCATTGTACTCATCGAGCTTTCCATGGCAATGACCATGAAGCATGATGGAGCCGTAAGGTTTGTGATTCCATGTCACCATCGGATAGTGACACATCGTCAACATTACGTTTTCTGGAATTTCCGGACAAAGCGTGGGCTTTACCGTCAGATCAATTATATCCTCAAAACGCATGAAGTACTGACGATAAGCCTTGATGGAACCATCGTGATTGCCCACAACCATGTATTTGCGGCCGGGTAGTTTTTCCAACAACAGGCGGGCACCTTCACTTTTGAGGAATGTAAGGTCGCCGAGGATATATATCATATCCTTTTTACCCACTGTGTTCCGCCAAAGTTCGAGCAACCATTCATCATGTTTGGTCGAATCATTCTCCCCAGCAAACAGGCGGTTGGGCTGGTGTTTTAGTATGTTCGTATGACCGAAGTGCAAGTCGGCCGTAAAGTATATCTTATTCATCGTTTTCTATGATTATTTTAATTTTTATGAGTTGCTCTCGGGCAGTCTTCATCGCATCAGTTCTATATATTTATCACTGAAATTAAGATAACACTCATGGCGTAACACTTGGTATATATCCCACAAGATGTCGCTTTCTTCGGAATAGCAAATACCATAAAACATAACGTTCTATATTCCAACAAAAGATGTGGGAATGCATTGCTAAACGTTCCAATTCCTCATGTGCATTATGATCAATATGGCGGATATGGCACTAGTCAAAGCAATCTTCCGTTCGACAAACTATCAAACGTGTTACGAATTCAGAAATGGATTCCAATGCCAAGACTTCTTGATCGGTGAGAACCGTTTCGCCCGACTCTGATAATTTAATGCTAGCCTGTACTTCCTGTATTAATCTGTCTTATTGCCATCAGGGTCTCACGAATTTGTTGAGATGTCAATTCCAGATCAACGGTACCTGCGTAATATCGTTTAAATGCATTCAGCATCACGGCTTGAATCGGTTCAATCTTGCCTTCAGGCCATGATAATGCCAACTGAATAGCATGCTCTAGAACCTTCCGATGGAGAAGTGCATAAGTAATAATCTGTATCATCTTAATTTTAATTGTTTAAAGGGTAAAACGAAAAAAGGAGACATCGCATAGGCGACATCTCCCGATATATTGTGCACAAATATTTAGCTAATTCTATAGGCTATTCACTATATTACACAACACGGCACGTCGCCATTCGACACCATCCTTTATAAATGGTGCAGAATGTTTCTGCAGAAATTAATGTGTAATTATGAATTCGCATATTACCTTTATTTTAATTATTTTTAAAATTTAGACGTAAAGTTATAGCAAAAAATCAACATAGCAAAAAATTGAGTGATTTTTCTTGCCTATGACCCACGGCTTTTTTCATTTAAGAAATATTGTTTATCGCTTGTTGTAGTATAAATCTTTACATTAGCTCGTAGCGATGCAGCAGCATCGCCTTAAGTATTTCTTCTTATCATTCATTTTTATAGGCGGAATTCAATAAGAATGATATTGTCTTCTACCTTTGTTTTTTCGATAGTAAAAATATGATTTATTTCCTTGATATACATTTTTTTTACGTATAATACTACAAAAGAAGAAACACCTTAACTGTCTTCGTGGCAACATTCTGAATCATTTGAGAAAATTGTTATCTTCAGTCCCTGAATACCTCAGAACAAGCAGGAGAAACTTTAAACACAAACTTGAAGACATACTCATGCTTGTCATATTGGGGAGGCTCAGTAAGTGTATTACCAGAGCTGAAATATTTCAATTTGGCAAACATCATTTGAAAGGCCTGTAAGCAAAAGGGTTATTTCCGTATGGGTTACCCTCAGAAGCTATGCTTTGTCGTGTGTTTCAAAACATAGACAATGAAAAGATGGCTGCTCACCGGTCTGCTTTTGCAGACGTTCTCCGCAAGGAAATATCCGCTTCGGCAACTGACATCATTTGTATTGATGGCAAGGCCATGCGAGGTGCCTTGTACGACAACGGACGTAACCCTGATATCGTCTCTGCATATTCACTCCGTTCTGGCTTTATTTTGACCACTGATGTTTGCAAGGAGAAAAGTAATGAAATAATCCGTGCCCCGGTTATTGGACAAACTAGACGTGTCAGGATGTATAGTCACGGCAGATGTCATATCATTCCAAAAGGTAATAATAGAATAGACAAGAATTAGAGATAAAGGAGGCGACTTCGTGATCGAACTCAAGGTGAATCTCTTTGCGCTATGGGCTTGAATACTCTATAAAGACAGCCACCCCGACTGATGTCTATAAGGAAGGTCCATACTTGGAACACGGCAGGATTGGGTCAAGGATATGCCGTACTATACCGTAGAGAAGAACTTATTGTCGACAAGAAAAAATGGAATGGCAATTTGACAGTTATAGAAATACTCGCATCTACGGAGAAAAAGTCTGATGGTAGGATTACATCTGAACAGCGAGTGTATATTTCAAGCCTGGCTGGCAGTGCAGAGCGGCTTAGTCAGATAACCAAGCAGCATTAGGCTATTGAAAGCATACACTGGGATCTTGACCGCAACCTCCGGCAGGACAGCATAAAGCATAAGGTTGAACGAGCGGCTAGGAACCTCGACACGATTCAAAGGATAGTCTTGGCACTAATTGCTGTTTGGAAGAACAGAAGAAAAAAAATATCAGATAAGCGAAAAGGTACGGCTGAGATAACAAGGGAACCATCGGTAAGCTTCACTAATGTGTTACATTTTTTTGGCTCAGAAATGAAAATAATTTAGACTTGACATATTCGTATTTTTTTGATTATCAACAATAGAATTAGTACCCATGCCGCACTGGCATGAGTAGAGGAATTGTAACCCTAAATCAAAGCTTAAATGAAAAAGCCGTGTTATGCATCCAAAGCATAATGTTCATTAAGCATAACTATTCTTATTTTGCCCAGATACATATTTCCACCAAATATTGCGGAATTAAGGATTACCTTTACTTTACCCCTGTATCATATATAAGTCTATTAAAATAAAATCAAACAAAGGGAAGAAAAGGAATGGCTTCACCCAGAAGCTATCTTGAAAATTTCTTCTTCTATTTCTTTTAGCCAACAAAATATATTCGTGAAAGCCTATTACATTTATCATGGTTTTTCACACCTTTGTAAATAGATAGAAAACAAGTGAACTTCTGTATCGGCAAATAGGTAGTGATTATCTGTGATAATCTATTTTAATAGGTACAACCTCTGTTTTTACAAATATAGTATTTTTCTATGAATTGCACTTGTGACAAAGGTAGATTCTTTGAAAGTATTCAGATTTCCGTTTGATTTCTTTCTGAAGCTGCACTATTTTTCGTACTTTTATCCCGTAACCTTATAAAATGTAATTTACATGACTGAAAACACCAATTATATTTTCGAAGAACTGTTTAAGGCTGCACAACCTAATCGCGGCCTGTTTGTAATGCCATTGCCTACTGGTGCTGGCAAAACGTATAACTCCTGCCAGATGATGGCTGAGGAGTTGAAGAAGGAAGATGCCAGACGTATCATCTATGTGACTGATGCCAAGAAACAGTTGGATGCTACCATCGAGGATATTGAAAAGAACCTAAAGAAGAATGGTCTCAAACTAAAGGAGCATGACATCTTACGTGTGTACTCACAAGAGGAGCAGTGGGAACGTGCCTTCACCGACTCTGATATCCGTATGAAGATGGAGGGGAGCAAACTGTTTCAAGGTGAAAGGACATTTGCAAACCTGAAACGTTTATACTCGTACACCGATGTTACGGACGAGATGGTTGAGGAGATTGGCAAGAACCGTCTGCATCTGATGGAGAAAGTACGCAGAAAGGTGTTTACTCCTATCCGACAGAAATACAAGAAGGAGACTGATGAGGTGATAGCCTCTCATATACTCACAGAATGTCCGATTCTGGAGGAACTATATCCAGAACTATTATTCTACAAGAGCAAGATTATCGTGTTGACTGCCTCAAAGCTGCATACCACGGCATCGCCAAAGTTGGTACGTAAAGGTACACAGCCTTACTGGAAGCATATAAAGAACTCATTGGTAATTATTGATGAGTCTGATCGTGTGAAAGAGGCTGCAATGAAGCGTCTGTTTGATTGTGAGTGTGGTCGCAGAAGACGTTTTAACTTCTGGGGATTGTGCTACTTTATCTGTCAGCACTACCAAGAAGTGATGGATATGCAGAAAATGCCTGAATGGGCAGACCACAAGATGAACATTCAGGACATGTTGGAGGCAATAAGGACGAAAAAGAAAGAGTTGATTGATGACATTAATCCTCAGAAAATATTGAGCGGGCTTGAGTTGGAGGAAAATGTAAATCATGGCAACTTTATCTTTTACGACGAAGACCAGACTTTCTCTGCTGAGAATGTTGTTCTCTCTGTTCACAATAATAAGGAGGAATACACATCCTACCTACTCACGAAGAAGAAAACTAAAGACCAAAATGACAAAACTTTATCATTCGTGGCAAACCGCATAATGCTCTTCTTGAAGGACTTTGTACAAATTGTGGATAAGCATGCAGAAGTGTATGCTTCAATAGAAAACGAGTTGCGTAAGAAAAAAGGCACAAATACAGCTGTTGATTTGGAGGGTGATTTGGCATTTTACCACATTATTAAATATATGGGCATAAACGAAGGTAATACGGAGTATCGCTCTGCACTGCAAGAATTACGCAACGGAACCACTTTCCAGACTCCACGTTCTAATAACAGTAAAGAAACCGATGGCAAGTCTATCTATGATAAGGGTATCAGCTTCATCGAGATATATTCTCATGACAATGACCGCTATTCGTGCTGCTTCGACTATCACGAAATGAGGTGCATGCCTGAAAATGTGCTGTTGGAGATGGTTAATCACAACCGGGTGATAATGTGTAGCGCTACCGCTGACTGTCAGACACCTATCCACAACTATGATTTCAATTATATAGCAAAGCAAGGCGTGAAAGTGGAGAAGATGGGCAATGAGACTTTGCATAAGATCGAAGAATATATTGCTCTCAACTATGCAAACCCTAAGGTGGAGTTCTCTCTCTACAATGAAGAAGAGACTCAACCACAAGAAATATTGGAAGATTACCTCGGTAAGTGCAGTTCAGCACTGAAGGATTGTTTAGACTTCGTAATGGATGGTAAAAACAAGTTTGACAAGAACAACTCTGCTCGAATAGTAAATATGTTGAATCATTACATGAAGTTTATGAAGAAGCCTGAAGCCAGAGCATGGCTGTACTTCCAGCCATTCTCATATACAGGTAAGAGTAGTATAGGAATAAAGAAAGTGTTGAATATACTACAGCAGGCAAGAGTGACAAAGCGTGGCGAAACATTTGGGGGCAACGTCATGGAGCAGCATGTTATTAACGATGAAATAACAAGAAGGCGCGCGGATATCTATCCTGAATTGAATGTCTGTTTCTTGAGTGGTGAGTATTTCAAGGATGACTTGGAGGCTGTAGAGAAACTGTTGGCAGAACAGCCAGGACTAAAGATGTTCTGCTTTGTATGCTACCAGTCTGGCGCTGTAGGCGTGAACTATCTGTTTGATACCGATGCCAAATACCGAAAGAAACACTGTTTGGAAGCTCCAAATACAAAAGACCGCAAAGACACTCGCTGCAACTTTGATGGTATCATTATGGATAAGCCTACGAACTTTATCCCTCTGTTGGATGTGGATGATTACCTCAAAGCTTGCATCTCATTAAGTATTCTGGGAACTGACAACCAGTTGGTATTGAAAGAAAAATCTGACTTCCAGCGTGACTTACTCCGCAGAAGGCATCATCGTATACTTGATGACCTAGCCGAAGTGTTAAAACGTAGAGAGATACAGATAAAAGCAGCATTGAAAAGCACACCTGCCTATGATGCCTTCTGCTTAAAATGGGCAGTACAGGCACTAGGACGTATCACTCGATCAACGGTGTTTAACAAGACCATCCATGTGGCTATAGGTAAGGATATGGCATACTCTATGATTATCGCCAGAAAACCAGAAGTTCAGACAGAACTGCTGAAACATGTACTCAAGTCGATAGATGAAGATCCATGTATACTTGACCGAATTAATGGTAAAGAGTCAGAAGTTGACATTGCATTCAAAAATGGAGAACACCGTAGAGAACGACATATTAGTGAATTGGTAGGTATTAGTTTCAAGGGTACTGACGAATATGCCCGTCAAGCTCGTAATAGGGTGCATAAGATTCGTGAGTATGTGATGAAGCATCCAGAATTTGATAACAGGGAGGATATTGAGACTTCTATGCGCATGTATTATGTGCAAACAGAGGAGGCAAAAAAGATGAACCTGAACTATACAGACTCGTGCGTTCACATGGATGCTATCATGAGGCAGCAATTCATACGAGACTACTTTGAGAAGAACGACTATTGCACTGCATGGAAAGGCAAGGCATGGGTCATCTCACCACAGATTATTCAACAGGTTTACACTGGCTATTTCGGTGAGCAAGTGTTCAAGGTTATATTGGAGAACGCAGGTTGTACCATAAGCTCACCAAGAGAAGAGATTTGGGAGAGGGCCGACTGGGTAGTGAACGACCGACTGTATGTAGATGTAAAATACATGGTGGATGGTGACTTCAACAGGCATGTGAAAGCACAGGCTTGGGAAGGCAAGATAAAGGATTGTGGTGGCAAGTATGCCATAGTCAATGTACCTCGATATGCTGGTAACTACTCACATTCACTTACCCTTGGAAGTGATCCCCAGTTACCAGTTATAAATGGTCTGATAGATGTTGAAACAGGGTCCGTCATCGACAAGAACGTGCAGAATATTCTTGATAGATTAACAACTTAAAATAACTATGGAAAAGATAAGAACCAATCACATGATAGTGGAATTTCTCTGGAAAGAATTTCTGGAGGATTACGATTTCTTCAAGATAGAATATGATAATGTTGACTTCGACAACATTACAAGTATTTATTGCAAACTGGAAGGCTTGTACCCGAACAGTGCTATCTGTGCTTTCAACAAAATGGCTAAGAATACACAATCTGGCGAATCATCCAAGCACCGCATATTCCTATTTGCTTCATCCAAGAAGGAGAAACTCACAATGGCACTGCTGCAGGAATGTCTGAAGAAAGTTAATGTCAAAATTAAACAGATTACCTATCGTCCTGCTTACGATGAAGGTATCCATACTAACAATATGCTAAACCTATTGTTGTCAATGATTCCAAATCGTAATAAAACCTTGAGCTATGCCCATGGTAAACTAATTTGTGGCACTTGCAGTAGCATATATAATAAAGGGAGAAGTGCAGGTGAGGAGTTGGGCCTGCATATTAGTTTCGATTACGATAATCTCTTGACTGCGCGCACATTGACTTTTGCCGAGGAAGACAAGGTAAAAAAGAATAATAAGAAAGATTCTCCGGTATATCATTTGGAGTTTGATGAAAAACGAATCTATTTTTCTTCCAAGAAAAAGAAGGGAACGAAGGAATACTATAACCATCCGTCTGTTTTTAGAAAAGACAACAAGAATCACATACCTTTCCTAGGATTCAGTGATATAGAACACTTTGAGGAATCGCAGGCTTATCTTATTCGAAGTGTGCTGCAGGACTTTCTTACAACCTATTCGAAGTACGTGTTTGTTAATCCAATAGAGTACAAAAAGCCTACATTATTGAAAGCACAGGATGCAGAGTTCAAGAAAGAAGATGAACTGTTGCGTGATATGCTCTCTACCTCATGGATTGAGATAGCCTGTCATACCACCGAAACAGGTGTGGAAAAGTTACGAAGTTTGATAGAGCAGAAATCAAGGGAGTATATCAAAAAGCTGTTCGGCAATAGCTTTGAAGGTTGCCATGAGAAGGACAAGAGTAGGAAACAAATCTGCATTCGTATCGTTGGTGACAAAGACCAAGAGGAAAAACTTTCTGATAGCGAACACCAAACCTTAGATTATAGACGTTTGAAAGAGAAAATGGAACTGATAGAAAAGAAAATTCCTACCCAAGATGTGATGATTAAATCAGAGATTGAGGCGGCCACTATCAAGAATATCTTCCGCCAAATACTGATTAAGGACTATTGTATAAAGGAGGCACTGCCTCAGTATATGATAGACCGTTTCAAAGGATGCGTCATCACGTATGCAGAGAAAAAGAAAAAGAATCTGTATTACTTTGTACAACTTACCATTGGCAAAGACGGATCGATAGCTTACAAGGTTGGAGAACCGCGATTGACTCACGATGGCATGATTACAATTTTGGGAGAGAATTTTGAATCGCACGAATATCATATTCCTGCATTTAAGAAGGGATATAACGAAAACTTTATCTATTGCATTGAGAAGGATGGTATCACATACAACATTTATGACACTTGTGAGTTTGTCTTCCCTGAAATGGAGGAAATACACCGGGCACTCGTGGGATTAAAGAATATACAAGTACCAGTTGAGGTATACCATGACCTCATGGATATGGTGCAAAGCAATGAGTCGAAGGTACTATGCAAGCAGCGTATCCGTGAATATGCAGATAATGTGTCTCATGACTTGTTCTATTCAGACATTAAGAAACTGGGCAAGGAAGCTCCACCGGAAGAGAAACTTACCCGGAAACTAATGCGATTTGTAACTAGTAAGTATAATATCAAGAAAGGGCAAGACTTCAGAACTGCAGGTCGCAGCGAGGAAACATTGGCTGCATGCGTTAATGTACATTACTGGAAACAGGATGCGAAGTTGTGGAAGTATTGCGCTGGCCCAAATACAAAGGGGAATTTTCATTCTATTAACCACAAAGTGTATGTACGAGAAATACTCAGCGACATAACCCCTGACGAGGCCTTTGTCAACGAACTGATATACTCGTTGGGGGACGGTTGGAATAAGATAAACGAATTTTCCGTTCACCCTTCAATTTTTAAATTTCTCAAGGAACGTTTGGAAATATATAAAGCTCAAGAGCAATTAAATGAATTAACAAAAAAGGTAAAGTAGAAATACTTTTGGGGAAGATAATGACGACAAAAAGTTCACCATACAGTTTTATTTAATAGGAAGTGCTCAAAATATTATATAAATAAGAAACAGGATTCAGCTATAATCATCTTAAGGGGCGGAACCACCCGTCCCTTGGCGCTGGCCGCTCTCCGACCGATGAGCTTGAGAGAGAACACGCATGACACAGTTTAATTTACGCCCTCTTCGATATATGGCAATTTTAAGAAGATTAGCTGTTTACAATACCCATCATATCTCTGCCCGGAACTTAAAATTTTGATAAAAAAGAACTAAACACAGAGTTATATAAGTGCAACAGCTATCCTCTTTTGACAATGGGATTATTCCAGATGACACAAAACATTAAAAGCTATTTTTGCACATCATCCGCAAAAAACAGCTTTTACAATAGAAGCAATAATGATGGTTCATTTAAACACCCATGTTGCTGCATCTATATTTTATAGGGTCAAGAATATTAAGAAACGGGCGAACTATATTCAAATAATATTGCATGATGTATGATCCTAACTGAAATGCATATTTTTCCAATTTATTTTAGCCACAATATTTGCTTTTTAGTATTTAATTAGTCTCTATTCTATATGTTTATGATACCAAATTTTATTAATATTCATCATCAAAAGAATGGATATTCTGAGTCCCAAACCATTTCTTTAAAGTTTTGATTCCCAATGATGATAACTGCTGAGTAAAAAGAATAGCTAATCGTTTCTTAGGTCTTGAACATGCAACATAAAACAAATTTCTATTTCTTTCAAAAGTATCAATCTTTTCATCAGGCACAGCAGTATTACTCCATTCTAGCATTTGATTCCAATTATATTGATTCCAACCTCGACCACATACTACTAAAACATTCTCAAATTCAGCTCCTTTCACTCCGTGCTTTGTTGAGAAAGGAGTTTTATCATTTATGTAGTTAGTAAGAGTAATTACTTCACTATACTTAATAGCCTTCAATCTTTCTGTCTTTTCAAAAAAACTTTTTTCTTCCTCAGGTATATCGTCTAATAGTTTTAAAGCCTGAAATTTCGTTTCTTCATCTTCTATTTTATATGATAATCTTGGTTGTTTTGTTAATTGCAGATGTTCAATTACGTCTCCTATTGTACCACTAATCCTAAGTTCTATTAAACGATCTAAACTATTTTTCCATAATATTTTATCCTCTGCCTTTTTTAATGCGACCGCACCTCCTCCTAAGATTTCCGTTATTTTCCCAAATTTACGTTGACTGTAATATTCACAAACAGGTTCTATTGTATCAACAAAAAACTTAATATACTCATCGTTCTTTTTCAAATAATCATCTGTGTTTGAAAATGTACTTGCGATTGAAAGATAATTCTGCTCTGCTGCAAGAATATTATTAGTTAGCATCAGTATTTTAGTATGCTCAGGCGAAAAATCCCATCCTTTGTTTGTCAATTTAATTATTGTGTTATGGAGAATTTCATGAGCAACTTCAACGGGGAGATCTCCCCCCCAATGTCCACCCGTTCTACGATTTCCAACCCAGCTATTGGTGTGTAAAATATCAATCTCACCTTTCGCTTCCGTATTCTTAGGAAACTGAGGAAGCTCAGGACGCATATTGTTTAACACATCAACAATATTCTTGTCTGATCTGAAGTTTGCATTTTTACCAATAAATTTTATTCTAGTTGATTCAATAATTCCACAAGATGAATGACCATATATTTTTTGCCAGTGGTCACCAAATAAACCTATGAGCATTTTTGAGTCAGCTTCTATAAGAAATTCTTTAATAGCCAAAGCTAATTTATTATTAGTATCTTGATATTCATCAATGAACAATACGGGATATAGGCTTTCTAATATAGCTCGGAATTTTTTTAATGCTAGAAAATGCGTCATAATGTCAATTACATCATTATGATGTAATGTGATTTCTTCTTCTGAAGCCGATGGGTATCCCAAATCATACTTTATAGTCTGATTTTTTATTCCTCCTATTTCTGCAATTCGAGTCTCCCATTTTTCACTTATTGATGGAATAAAGGATCTCATTTCTTTTTGGAAGTTTTTTAATATATTCCAACTAAATGCATGAATAGTCTCTGCATACACTATAGGATGATTATCAAGCCTACTGTTTATCTCATCTTTAGCGACATTAGTATATGTAATACACGCTATTTTTCTATTCTGCTTCAGATACAGCTTCCCATATTTGGATATAGTATATTTTAAAGCTTCTATCAAGGAGTAGGTTTTACCAGCACCCGCACCAGCTTCTAACCTAAAGCATTGATTATTCTCGATTGCCAGGAACATTGCAGATAAAGTTTCTTTTGATGCTTGTTCTGCAGGGTTTAATACTGTATTTATATTCCTCATTTCGATAACCATACTAAGCCCTCTTTAATGTATCTTGGAATTGACCAACCAGTTTTTAAAGCCCACTCAATCGCAAAGTCTGCTTTGCAATCATTTAGCTCTTGAGCTTTATCAAAAACTCTTTTTTCAAGGGCTTTTCCTCGTCCCGTTATCGAGAAGAGCGATTTGTTTGCAAGAATAAATGCATCTTCAAAGCTTCTTCCACAAGGAATTGTATTAGGTATCTCAGGTATCTGATATGCAATCCTACGATGATTAATACATTTCTGTTCATCCGTTTTACTGCGAATAGAGCTTAAATCTGCATATCCTTGTTCATTTTCAAACCAATTTCTGATTCCGGAATTTGAGCTATGACTCCCTATTGATGTTTGACACGCAGGATACGTTGTTCTCTTATTCTTAGTTGTTCTCTTAACAGAATCCAAATCTGTTATAACTAATGTTCTTAGTTCCAGAAAATCAAGGAATTTATAGAAATGATGAGCATATGCCCCTCCAATTTCAACGTATGATATATATTGGGAGGACAAATTTGATTTAATATCTTCATCTATTTTTTTGATAAATAATGGCATGAGAATTCGTTCTGTAGCACCTTCTATCATTACGGCTTTATCTGCAAAAAAGAGATCACATTTTGTCAATGTTAAATACTTATAGATAAACTCCCGATCTTTTTGGTGCTCGCTAATGTTGAATTCAGTATTAAAATCCTTAACAATTGTAAAATGCGAATTACCTCGCTTAAAAAAATATCGAATAGTATTAAAACTCGTTTTGTTCGCAATGTGAGTTGAATGAGTAGTTACAATAAATTGAGCAGGCCACTGCAATCCGTTATTTAAATCCGAGGAGAATTTGGTTATTAAGCTATTTATCTGGTCTATAAAAACTTCTTGCATTTGGGGATGTAAGTGCGCTTCAGGTTCTTCGATAAAAACAATGTGACATCCTGGTAGAATATCTTGAGACTGATATTCTCTAAAATAACTATATAATTGAAAAAGAATATAGATTAAATTTCTAGATCCGAGTCCATTATATGATTCAGGAAGAGAAATTAAATCGTTATGAATATATCTTACTTTGGTATTGCTATCTAAGATTGATTGTGCATTAAATGTTGTAAGCGTACTTAAATTGGGTTCATATAGTCCTGGATAACCGAAGATAGAAAGTGTTGGTAGAAAACTGTTTATTCTTTCAGTTAATTCTTGGTTAACATCATTTTGAATACTTTTTATTGTTGTGTCAAGCTCTTCATATCTTGCTCGCATTTCTGCAGGAGCAGATTCCAAAGAGGATAGCCTAAATATATTACTGAGAATTGCTCCAAGAATATCCTTTTCCTTTGTTGTTACATCATCCAAACCTCTTTGAGCATTGATAAAATCAATTTTGATCAGCTTCAATAGAGATTTGTGATCTATATCTTTCGTGTTTTCAGTATCTGCAGGATCGCTTGCTGTAATTTGAATATGATACAACTTTGCTACTTTTTCTTTAAGAACAAGGCAGAAATCATCTCTGTCTACATCAAGACCTATAAATAATGGTGCTATATGCCCATCCTTTAACTGATAGCATATGTTGATGATAACGTTAGATACTTCTGGGTCTAATTCAACAATGAAATCATTTATTAAAGAAAAATCTTCAGAACAATTATCATACTTGACATCTAATCTTAATTCAATCTTAGGCAGTTTGTTACGTATTATCAATTCATCTTCCCCATTGGAAAAATCAATACATAACTGCCTAAACTCTTGAATTGCTTCAAAACTGAAATCTTCTAAATTAAAATTACGAGAAGCAAAAAAACGTCTAAAGACTTCTGTTAAAGATGTTTTTCCTGAATTGTTTCTACCTACTATTACTGTTGACAAATCTTCGAACGAAATATCAACGGCCCTGAGTAGTCTAAAATTATTTATATGTACTTTTTCAATTTTCATACTATAATAAACTTTGAGTCGATAAAGTTAACATAATTATTAATACCCTCAAAGCAAAATTGTTACGAATTAAAAAATGTCATTCATCTTGTCTTTCATCCTTTCTTTGTCTGAGATGGTGTAGTAGTGGCGATAGATGGTTTGCGGCGAGTTGTCTGCAAGTTCGGCGACTTGAAGCGGATGAAAACTTTCGTCAATCATCTTAGAAATATAGTTGCTACGAGCAGTTCCCATGCAACTCGTGATTTAATGCCGCAATGATCACAGATTTTGCGTAGGGGCCCGTTGACTTTCTCATTTATTCGCTTTACTCGTCCGTAAAGTTTGGATTGAGTTGGATTACATCGCTTAATTGTCGGAAATACAAAATCTACGAAAAGATCAACAATCAAACAGCAGAGTTTAATGGTTTCCATTTAGATATAACCATGGCCATTTGGAATGGTACGAAGTATTTTATGCGTATATAGCGGCTAATTACAAAAATGGGGAATTAAAATTTGATACTTCGGCACCTGAAAACTCATTTACTTCGGTACCGACTCCGTATGGTATTTATTTTAGAGTATTATTTAAAGTCTTCTCTCTATATATTGATGCGGAAGTTTAATTTTTCCACCCAATTTGAGGGATAAAAAACAAAAAAAGTGGAAAAGACATAGAGGAAAAGCAATTTTAGGGTGCATTCGGGAGGAGGGAAAGAAGCTTTTTTGATGATATATCCATGAACCAGTTGGCTTTTATCGGGGTAATTTGAATAAATGTAGTATCTTTGCTGATGAGTTTTTTTAATAAGAATGTCTCATATAAACAAGATAGTAAGAAGGTATGGCAAGAATTAGAATCAAAAATTTCGGTCCTATCCGACAAGGGCGTTTGGATAACGACGGTTGGCTGGATATCAAGAATGTTTCTGTATTCATCGGCAACCAGGGAAGCGGAAAAAGCTGTGTGGCAAAATTGATCTCTACGTTTATGTGGATTGAGAAAGCTTTGGTCCGCAGTGATTATGCCATAGCGGATTTCTCAGCAGAGAAGTTCAGGGGTACTTATTGCGGTTATCATCGTATCGAGCGTTACTTTTATAATAAGCAGAATGAAGATACGGCAGAGTTAGAGTATGAGGGTGAAGCATATTCAATGAAATATAGTAAGGGAAATTTTGAAATAACCAAGGGACCTATGCAGGGATATCATTTGCCACAGATTATGTATGTTCCTGCCGAAAGAAATTTCATCAGTATTATAAAAGAAGCAAAGTCACTCAAAGCTTTGCCTGACTCTTTGCTTGAATACCTCACAGAATTCAACAATGCTAAAGATGCCATAAAGGGATATTTGTCCCTACCTATCAATGAGGCAAATATAGAATATGATAAGCTAGGTGATGTCATAAATGTGTCCGGCAAAGATTATACCGTGGAATTGTCCGAGGCATCCAGTGGTTTTCAATCGTTAGTTCCTTTGTTTCTGGTTTCCTGGTATCTTGTCAATAGGGTAAAGGGGCAGGTGGAAAATCCACAGAAGATGAGCCAAAATGAATTGCAACGATTCAACGAGGGGGTGAAATCCATTTGGGCAGACAAAAGCCTGACTGATGAGCAAAGGCGTACCGCGCTGTCTGCTTTGTCTGCTCAATTTAATAAAACAGCGTTTATTAATATTGTGGAAGAACCCGAACAGAACCTTTTCCCGTCATCGCAATGGAAAATCATACAGAGCTTGTTGGCTTTCAATAATTCACTGGAAGCAAACAAGCTTATTATAACTACACATAGTCCGTACCTAATTAATGTCCTGACAATTGCTGTCAAAGCTGGTATGCTCAAGGAGAAAGCTACTTCGAACAGTGATGTATTGGAACAGATCAATGCTGTTTATCCGATAGATTCATCTATGAATCCGACAGATATTGCTATTTATGAATTGGATGAAGGAGACGGTAGCATATCTCTGTTGAAGACTTATCAAGGATTACCATCCGATGATAACTTCCTGAATAATATGCTTGAGGAAGCAAACGAAACTTTTGCAGAATTATTAGAAATCCAACAGACATTATGATTAACTTTTTTCTGAAAGAGCATATTACATCATCCAGTAAAAGACGATTTGGAGTTTGTGACCCTCCTGCGTCGGAGCAGAAAGCATATATAGCAGAGGGCGAGGGTGAGAACTGGATAGCTGTGGTAGATAACTACTATGAGATAGAAGTGAAGTTTGTACCTGTCGATCACTGTATCGAACTTCTGAAGCCTGACGGTACAATGGATAACCGTTGTGATGGGTGCTTGTTTTATGAGAAAACAATCATTTTCGTAGAACTGAAAGACAGGAATATTAAAGGAGCAAACTGGATTAAGGACGCCGAGAAACAACTCCGGCATACAATCAAGCGTTTTGAGGATGAAGGGGAATCGAATGTCTTTACCGTTAAGAAGGCATATATAGCCAATAGTGCGAAGCCCCGATTCAGAAGCGGACAAACGGTACGTATGGAAAACTTTTTTGCAGAAACGAACTATATCCTCAGAATAGAGAATACTATCGAAATAGATTGAAAAGGACAATATAGAAAATAGACTTTGCTAATGTTGAATTATTCGATTCATATCAATTAAATATTGATGTTCTTTTATTTGGTTATAAAGACATAAGGCATTCCTCTAAATAATAATGAAATGACGAAGAAGTTATGCCTTCTCCATACTTTAATCTATTTTATTCAATACCTTATCAACCTCTACTCTTGGAATATAAACATAATTTCCTACCTTACGTTTAGGAATATTAAAAGCTCTAATTATGCTTTCTAATCTGCATTCCGGAATATTATATTTTCGCAAGCATTCTCCAATAGTATAACATTTGTCTAATTCATAGACTTTTGATGTTATTTGCTTTTCTGGCACAACAATAGAAGTAAACAATTGTTCTAATTGAGTACGGTCAATTCTGGTCAGTCTAATTCCTAAATTTACACCTACAAGCATACCTCTTCGAACCATTCGTCTAACTGTGCTTTTAGAAACACCTATTAACTGAGCAGCTTCCGATACAGAAATATAAGGTCTAGTTTGAATATCAGCAATTTTTTCTTTTTTTGTATCCAAAAGACTTATTTGCCTCTGCTCTTCTTTTTCTCTTTTTCTCCTTGCGCGTAAACTCTTATTATTACAAGCAGCACAACAAAAACGAGTGTTTACATTTCTTGCCATAAAGGGTTTATCACAATATTCACAGATTCTTGGAATTAAAATACTACTGCCTGCCATAACTATAATTTATAATTTACTGCAAAAATAGCATTAGAATTCAATAAACACAAATAAGAGTCAATAAGAGTCACATTTTCATTCATTAAGACGCGTGCCAAATACGTGCCAAATATAAGCTAAATATTGATAAACATATCACAATAACCTAGTACTGTCTAAACGCGAAAAGAGCCGTAAATCAGTTATTTACGGCTCTTTTCCATCATATATTATCTGTTTACTTACAGATATTAGTGGACCTCCTCAAAATCAGCATCTTGCACATTATCTCCATGCTTAGTTCCATTATCTTGCTGACCGGCACCGCCATTCATATCAGGCCCCGCCTGTGCGCCACCTTGTTGTGCACCACCTTGAGCATACATTTCAGCACTTGCAGCTTGGAAAGCAGTATTGATTTCTGCCATAGCAGTATCAATAGCAGCCAAATCCTGAGCCTTATGAGCATCTTTCAGTTTCTGCAAAGCAGCTTCAATTGGAGCTTTCTTGTCAGCAGGCAACTTGTCACCTAATTCCTTCAACTGATTTTCAGTCTGGAATATTACGCTGTCAGCCTGATTCAATTTATCAATCTTTTCACGTTCCTTCTTATCTGCTTCGGCGTTAGCTTCAGCTTCAGCTTTCATCTTTTCGATTTCTTCCTTGCTCAAACCACTGGAAGCCTCGATACGGATAGCTTGTTCCTTACCGGTTGCCTTATCTTTTGCAGATACCTTCAAGATACCGTTTGCATCAATATCAAATGTAACCTCAATCTGAGGAACACCACGACGAGCAGGAGCAATACCTGACAAGTTGAACTGACCGATTGATTTGTTCTGTGCAGCCATCGGACGTTCACCCTGCAATACATGGATCGTTACTTCACTCTGGTTATCGGCAGCAGTAGAGAATGTTTCACTCTTACGAGCCGGAATGGTAGTATTAGCATCAATCAACTTAGTCATTACACCACCCAATGTTTCGATACCCATTGACAATGGAGTTACATCCAACAATACTACACCCTTGATTTCGTCTGTCAAAACAGCACCCTGTACAGCAGCACCGATAGCAACCACTTCATCTGGATTTACACCCTTAGAAGGAGCTTTTCCAAAGAAATCTTCCACCAATTTCTGTACAGCCGGAATACGTGAAGAACCACCTACAAGGATTACTTCGTCAATATCAGCATTGTTCAAGCCTGCATCACTCATCGCTTTCTTACATGGTTCAAGACAAGCCTGAATCAATCCGTGAGCCAAAGATTCGAATTTAGCACGAGTCAAAGTCTTAACCAAGTGCTTGGGCACACCGTTTACC
>ERZ772991.526-NODE-526-length-47114-cov-7.248773_pt1 | contig 47114 bp, 36 predicted proteins | sample MGYA00511128_ERZ772991 | MGnify/ENA primary metagenome ERZ772991 (study PRJEB29015, sample SAMEA2737655) | human gut metagenome | biome: human gut; feature: human-associated habitat; material: faeces | place: China | collected 2012 ... | reverse complement strand
AAGTTTCTGTATTACCATGATGTTCGTGATAGCCTAAAGAACTTCCTACTGGAATAGTAACCTTAGCATACATTTTACATTTACCGTCAAGTTCCTTTTCTCCAAGCAAATGCTCAATAGTCATAGGGCCTTTTCCGCCAGCATTATTTTCAACAGTTATAACTTTTCTTTCTCCATTAGATGTCATTATACAACACTCCCTTCTATGTACAGTTTAGCACAATTTTATAAAAAGTAAAGCCATTTATTTACAATATCAAATTAAATTACAACCTTAATTTGTCAATTAATTGTAAAAAGTGGCATAGAAAAATCTATGCCACTTCGTTTTTATATCTGCTTATTTACTGTTTTATATTCGTTATCAAATCTAAAGAATGGGCAACCTGCTGTATTTTCACGCATAAAATTTTCCATTTCATCTTCATCTAAATCAACAAGACAAGTATAACACTCGTATTCTTCATCATAAACATAATTCAAACAGCTTTCACAATTTCCTTGCTTACTCATCTTTTTTCTCTAAATCGTCAGGTAATTTATTGAAATAACCTTCAAGTCTAAAAATAGGCTGACCCATTTCAGAAAACTTCTTTTCATATTCTGTCATAACATTTCCTTCGTAATCACTATTATGTAAATCTAAAGAAATGTTATGTAATCTCCAACCCTTATCTGCAATTTCATTAAGACTGAAATCAAATAATGGCTGGTTATCTGTCTTCATAAAGACTTCTCCACCCTTTTCACCGAAAAGAACTTCGTATAAATTAAGGAAATTTCTGTGAGTAAGTCTTCTCTTTGCCCACTTCTTACGCTGACGCCAAGGGTCGCAGAAGTTAATGTAAAGTCTTTCAACTTCGCCAGTTTCAAAAATTTCATTAATGTTAGCTACATTTTCAACCATAAATCTAATATTTTCGCCAACACCACTTTCACGACTTTTTTTAAGAGCAGCTGCCACAATCTGGTCTTCCTTTTCCATACCAATAAAATTGATATTTGGATAAAGTTTGCTCATTTCACTTAAAAAGCCACCTTTTCCACAACCTATTTCAACATATATAGGATTATCGTTACAAAAAACTTCATTCCACTTACCCTTATTTTCTGTTGGATTAGTGACAAGAGCCTTATTATTAGCCATTTCAGCCTCTGACCATGGTTTTCTTCTGTGACGCATATATTTATCCTTTCTAACACTTTAATAAACAATAGCAGGACTCTCCTGCCTTTAATTCTCCACCATTCATAGGTTTACATTCTTTAAAGCCCTGTATTTGAGCCTCTAATTTATAAGATGGGTCATATTTACAAGGCACACCCATCCAGTAATTTTTATCATCTCTGCCCAAAAGCAAATGTTTATATTCTCTACAGCCCTTTATAACAAAGGGGTTGTTGCAATATTTCCATAAATCCTTTACTGCACAGATTTCTCTAATATTAACTTTAACCCACTTTATATTATCATCGCCAAAAGGCTTTACTTCATTACGAGAAAATATGTAGTCTGTATTTGCTGATACAGTAATTGCCTGTATTTCATCAATACTATCACTAAATTCATTTACCAGCTGAACTATTTTTTCTTTGTCCTCCTGATTAATTTCTTCAGTAACATTTTCAGTTATGCTATTTTGTACTTCTTCTTCAACATCTGCACTAGGTTGTTGACTTTCTGCATCTTTAGCCTTATCTTCCACAACCTGACTTACAATTTCCTCTGGTTCTTCAACCTCTATAATTTCCGGCTTAATAGCCATAATAGTTTCTGGCTGTTTATGGCTTTCTGGCTTTGCCATAAGGCACTGTTGCCAGTTATATTCCTCTTTTACAAAACCAATAAGAGGTGCTTTATCTTTAACAAGAACAGCAAGGGCTCTGATGTCTGAAAGTACACCATCAGGTTTAAACTCCCACTTTACTTCGCCCCTGCCACTATTATTTACATATAAAGGTCTGTCCACTTCAACACTATCATCTTTACTTAAAACACAAACTCTGTAATCATTGTCACTCTTTAAACCTTGAGCTTGTAAAAGAAGTCTACCTCTGCCATTTCTGATTTCAACAATAGCTCTACCAACACAACCTCTAATATCCTTTACATAATCATTACAGCCCTGTTTTAATGTAATAAAAGTTCTTGAATACGCCATAACTTAGCCTCCTATTAAATAGTATTTCTATTCAATAGAGTATGAGGTAATTTGGACAGATATTCCTTTTTACTTTATATATTTTTCAGCCTCGTCAGTAATTTTACCATAATCTTCAAGAGTAAGACTTTCTCCTCTCACTCTTTCATCATAGCCAAGGCCATTAAGCATTTTACCAATTTCATCTTTTGATAAAGTAAGTAATCCACTACTAAAAATACAGTTTACTAAGGTCTTTCTTCTCTGACTAAAAGCAGCCTTTATAAACTCAAACATAAACTTTTCATTATTTACCTGTACCTTTGGCTTGTCCATAACTGTCAATTTAATTACAGCTGAGTCAACATTAGGTCTAGGCATAAAGCAATTTTGTGGTACATTTGCCACAAGATAAGGTTCACAATAATACTGAACAGCAAGGGAAAGTGAACCATAATCCTTAGTAGATGGCTGTGCCTTCATTCTATAAGCTACTTCTTTTTGTATCATTACTGTAATGCTTTCAACAGGAATATGATTTTCAAGCACATTCATAATAATAGGAGTAGTAATATAGTATGGTAAATTAGCTACCATTTTTATTTTTTTATCTGGATATTTTTCAGCAATAGCATTTACATCTACCTTCAAAATATCCTCATTTATTATTTCAATATTATCAAAATCTGATAAAAGCTCACCTAAAATAGGCACAAGTGTAGTATCTATTTCTACAGCTACAACCTTATAAGCCTCTTTTGCAAGAGCCTGTGTAAGTGTACCTATACCAGGACCTACTTCTATAACTACATCGTCTTTTGAAATTTCAGCTGAAGACACAATTTTGCCCAGAACTCTCTCATCAACGAGAAAGTTCTGACCAAAATTCTTCTTAAAACTGAAACCATATTTTTCAACTATTTTTTTTGTTTTATAAGCTAAACTGGCTTCCATTATTTTAACATATCCTCAACAGTTGTCTTAGCAGTTGCAAGGGCTTCATCAATCTTAGATGCATCTTTACCACCAGCCTGAGCCATATTTGGACGGCCACCACCGCCACCACCACAAACAGTTGCAGCAGCTTTTACAATATTACCGGCCTTAGCACCCTTCTTAACAGCCGCATCACTACACATAACAACAAAATTAACCTTACCGTCTACATCAGATGCAAGAACGATAACACCTTCGCCACTCTTTTCCTTAATCTGGTCGCCCATATTTCTAAGAGCATTCATATCAATGCCACTTACCTTAGCAGAAACATACTTAAAGCCGTTTACATCTTCAGCCTTAGCAATAATTTCATCTACAAGACCACCAGAAAGCTTAGATTTAAGGCTTTCTAATTCACTTGAAAGCTGTTTATTTTCTTCGAGAACATGTTCAATCTTAGAAATAATATTCTTAGAGTTAGTACGCAATGTGCTAAAGATATTATTTAAAAGGTAATCAACATCTTCATAGTAATTAAGAACGCCTGCACCTGTAAGAGCTTCAATTCTTCTTGTACCAGCAGCTACACCAGTTTCAGAAATAATCTTAAATGAGCCAATCTGAGAAGAATTTGAAATGTGAGTACCACCACAGAATTCAACAGAGTAATCGCCAACACTTACAACTCTTACTACATCGCCATACTTTTCGCCAAAGAGTGCCATAGCACCAAGTTTTTTAGCTTCTTCCATAGGCATTTCTTCCATTTTTATATCAAGAGCTTCAAGGATATACTTGTTTACAAGTGCTTCGACCTTGAGCTTCTCCTCTGCTGTCATTGCGTTGAAGTGAGAGAAGTCAAATCTAAGTCTGTGGGCATCAACGAGCTGACCTGCCTGATGAACGTGTTCACCGAGAACTTTTCTCAGTGCAGCCTGAAGCAGATGTGCGCAGCTATGGTTTCTCATAACAGCATAACGTGTCTTTCTGTCAACAGTGAAGTGAGCCTTCTGACCTACAGCTATCTCGCCCTCTTCAACAACCGCCTTATGAGCGAACTTGCCTGCAACGACCTTCTGTGTGTCAACGACTCTGCACTTACCGCTTTCTGTAACGATAGTACCGATATCGCCCACCTGTCCGCCGCTCTCTGCATAGAATGGCGTCTGTGAAGATACGATATATACTTCATCGCCAGCCTTTGCGTTTTCGATAAGCTCATCATCAGTTGTGATGAATGATATCTCGCTGTCGCCCTCGAGCTTGTCATAGCCGATGAACTCTGTGTGGAAATCCTTGTCTATCTTATGGAAAACAGTTTCGTCTGCACCCATATACTTTGTTGCAGCATGAGCGTTCTTGGCTGTTTCCCTCTGCTTTGCATAGCACTCAGCAAAGCCCTCCTCATCACAGGTCATGCCCTTTTCTTCAAGGATCTCTCTTGTAAGGTCGATAGGGAAACCGTATGTGTCGGAAAGCTTAAAGCAGCTCTCACCGTCAAGCTCCGTCTTGCCGTCTTTCTGCATCTGTGCGATAAGATCGTCAAGTATCTTCATACCTCTGTCGATAGTGGCATTGAAGTTCTGCTCCTCAGTTGTGAGCACCTTTACGATATAGTCATACTTTTCTTCAAGCTCGTTATACTCACACTTGTTGCAGTCAACAACAGTTTTTACAAGGTCTTTGAGGAAAAGTCCGTTTATGCCGAGAAGCTTTCCATGACGAACTGCTCTTCTGAGCAAACGTCTCATAACGTATCCTCTGCCCTCGTTTGACGGCAAAATTCCGTCTGATGCCATGAATGTTACAGAACGGATATGATCTGTGATAACTCTGATAGAAACGTCCTTTTTGTACTCCTTGCCGTACTCGCAGCCTGCTATCTTACAAACATGATCTCTGATAGCCTTTACTGTATCAACGTCAAAGATAGAGTCAACGTCCTGCATGATAGAAGCAAGTCTTTCAAGACCCATACCTGTGTCGATGTTCTTCTGCTTAAGTGGAGTATAAGTGCCGTCCTCATGTCTTTCAAACTGTGTGAACACAAGATTCCAGAACTCCATATATCTGTCGCAGTCGCAGCCGACCTTACAATCAGGCTTGCCACAGCCATATTTCTCTCCTCTGTCAAAATAGATCTCTGAACATGGACCGCAAGGACCGTCTGTTCCAGCCTCCCAGAAGTTGTCTTCCTTGCCCATTCTTACGATATGATCCATTGGAACGCCAGCGTCCTCATGCCATATCTTCTCAGCCTCGTCATCGTCCTCATAAACAGAGATATAAAGTCTATCCTTTGGCAGTTTGAGTACCTGTGTAACATACTCCCAAGCCCATGCAATGGCCTCTTTCTTGAAGTAATCGCCGAATGAGAAATTGCCAAGCATTTCAAAATATGTTCCATGTCTTGCTGTCTTACCAACGTTTTCAATATCGCCTGTTCTGATACACTTCTGACAAGTTGTCATTCTTGTTCTCGGAGGTGTTTCCTGACCTGTGAAGTAAGGCTTCAGAGGTGCCATACCTGCAACGATAAGCAGCAGGCTGTTATCGTTCTGAGGTACGAGAGGGTAGCTCTTGTGTCTCAAGCAGCCCTTGCTCTCAAAAAATTTCAGATAAGATTCACGCAGTTCATTAAGTCCTGTCCATTCCATAAATTCAGATCCTTCCAAATGAAATTATTCGCAAAATAAAAAAACGGCTCGTCCCTAAACATGGGACGAAACCGACAGTTCCGTGTTACCACCCAAATTGCCGAACTCATCGCCCGACCACTCGAAGCCCTTTAACGCAGAGCATACGTTGCTGTTTTCAGCACCGCTCAGGTTAGCCACCGAACTTGCCGCAAAGGCTTTCACCCACCGCCTTTTCTCTTTACCGACACTGTTTCGGATAATTCCGTCACCGCATTTTGCATATATTGATATTATAAAGCATAACCCGACGATTGTCAAGCACTTTTTTATTAATAAAATATCCATTGCTAAAAGCATAGGGAAATGCTATAATGTTCAGGGTGATTTATATGTATGTTTGTCCGATATGCAAAAAACGGCTCAGAAAGCTTGACAACGTATGGCACTGTCAGAACGGTCACAGCTTTGATATTGCGAGAAAAGGATATGTAAATCTGCTTACCACAAAGGGCAGAAACCCTAAGAACGCAGGGGATAATGCGGAAATGGTAAAGGCGAGAACGGATTTCCTCGACCGTGACTATTATCTGCCGCTTGCGAAGAAAACGGCTGAAGTAATGGGCGGTCTGCTTGAAAATGTGAAACAGCCTTATATTATCGACAGTGGCTGCGGTGAGGGCTTTTACACTGTGAACTATGCCAAGGCACTGCCAAAGGCGAAGTTTTACGGCATTGACATATCAAAGGCGGCAGTTGCCCACTGCATGACGAGGATACATTGCGAAAATATCACAAATTGCGAATTTGCAGTGGCGTCGTCATTTCAGCTTCCGTTTATAGACAAATTTGCAGACCTTATCGTATGCACATTTGCACCTGTTTCAAATGACGAATACGCAAGGGTGCTGAAAGACGGCGGAAAGCTTGTGGTAGTTTCTCCGTCCCCAAGACATCTGTTTGAGCTTAAAGAAGTGCTTTATGAGAAGCCTTACGAAAACAAACCCAATGTATATGGACTTAATAAATTTGACGAGTCAGAGGAGATGATTTTTGAATACCCTGTGGTGCTTGAAAGTCAGGAGGATATTTTCAATCTTTTTACAATGACTCCGTATTACTACAAAACATCTGCCGAGGCGGTGGAGAAGCTTAAAAAGGTGAACAGGCTTGAGCTTACCTGTGGCTTTTCTATCAGGACATTTACGAAAAAGAGAGGTTTTTGATACATGAATAAAGATATTTTCTGCAAAGGATATACTTGGGGATTTTTCTCCAAGAGAGGTGATTTTCAGACGGAAGCGGCAGAAAAGTCAATGGAAAGGCTTGCTTCAAACGGCTTGAACTGGATATGTATCCCTGTAAACGCATTGCAGGAGAGCTTTGCAAGCACAAGAGTTTTCAGTGATTATGAGAGAACACAATCTGACGAGGACATTGCCTTCGCTATAAAAAAAGCAAAGTCACTGGGACTTAAAGTCTGCCTTAAGCCTATGGTGGATTGCCTTGACCATTCATGGCGTGCAAGGATAGACTTTCCACCTGAGAACCCTGAATATTGGGACAAGTGGTTCAAGTCATACACTGCTTTTATGCTCCACTATGCGAAGCTTGCAGAAAAGCTCGGCTGTGAAATGCTCTGCACAGGCTGTGAAATGGCAGGAATGGACAAGCAGTCCGACAGATGCAGAAAGCTTATCGCACAGGTGAGAGAGGTCTACAGCGGTATCGTTATGCACAACATCAATCACGGCGACGAACAGCGTTTTGATTGGCTCAGCGACGTGGACATAATCGGAATCTCAGGCTACTACCCTGTCACAGACGGTTTGAACAGAAGCAAGGAGCATATGCTCAGCCGTTGGCATGAAGTTGTCGGCTCCCTTGAAAAGGCTCACAAGCACTTTAATAAGCCCATAATGTTCGCTGAGATAGGCGTGCGAAACGAAGAGGGCTGCACGCAGTACCCTTGGGATTTCCATGACAGACTTGACAAGCCACTTGACGAGCAGGAGCAGGCAGATTTCTACGACACTGCAATGGAAGCAACTTGGGATCTGGATTGGTTCTGCGGCTATTTCTGGTGGGATTGGAAAGCTATCCTGCCGCCAATAGAGAAAGCCAAAGAAAACCGTGACTTCACAGTTTACGGCAAGCTTGGCGAAGAAGTGCTGAAAAAGTGGTACACAAAAGATTGATATGTACAAAAATGCGGACTGTTTATCATTGGATAGACAGTCCATTTGGTTTATATGCGTTGGTGAATGACGGGCGAATGTAAGCGTGTCGCCGTCCCCTATATTTACAATTTTTGCGTAGGGGCGACCTGAGGTCTCCAGTTAATTATATTTTTTACATACTGAGCAGTACAAATAATCGTACTCTTATCCAACCGCCGCAGGTATTTTTTCTTTTCCTCGTTTAACAATGACAGGGTATTCCTTGAAAATATGTCTGCGTATAAAATTATCCGCAAGCACACCAATATAGGATAACCCAAACCACACAAAAGCAAATGGCAGGCATATCTGTCCGTCAAAATTCAGCGGCACTTCCTCATAGCTCCATATGCCCATGCCGAGATAGCGGTTTAGATACTCCCCTGCAAGAAATTCTATGGCAGTGATAAATGCTGCCGACACTGCAAGCACAGACAGCAGGCTAACTCCTCGCCTGCGCTCGCCATTCATGATATGGATAACCAGCATTGAAGTTCCCCCAAGCACCCCCATTGTGATATGAGAATATCCCCTGTTAAGTATTTCCATGAAGCCGTAGCATATTGCGCCCACTGAAAAAAGCGTAAGTATCTTATACATCTTTGCCGCCACATTCTCACCACCCTGTTTTTTATCGCCCTAATATTAAAATGTACAGAAATCAGAGATTTAAAACCTTGAATACAAAATAAATTTATGGCAATTTCAAGATACAAAAAAACGGGCAGCCAAAGCTGTCCGTTTTATTGTACTAATATGATATTTTATACCTGCCAGCTGTTAAGATATTTCTCCTGCTCAGGTGTAAGCTTATCTATCTCAAGCTCCCAGAATTTAAGCTTTCTGTTTGCAACTTCCTTGTCTATCTCATCAGGAACATAAACTATCTTGTCTGTAAGCTTGTCTTTGTTTTTAACAAGATAAGCCGCAGAAAGGGCTTGGATAGCAAAGGACATATCCATTATCTCGGCAGGGTGACCGTCGCCTGCGGCAAGGTTTACAAGCCTGCCTTCGCCGATAACATACAGCCAATTACCGTTCGGAAGCTTATAACCGTCAATATTGTTTCTTGCAAGCTTGCTTTCAACAGACAGTTTTTTAAGTCCAGCCACGTCTACCTCGCAATCAAAGTGACCTGCGTTACAGAGTATAGCTCCATCTTTCATGTTCATGAAAGCTTTCTCAGTAATAACGTCCTTACAGCCTGTTACAGTAACAAAGAAGTCGCCCACCTTAGCGGCGTCAACCATTTTCATTACCTTGAAGCCGTCCATAACAGCCTCCATAGCCTTTATAGGGTCAACTTCGCAGACGATAACGCTTGCACCAAGACCCTTTGCTCTCATTGCAACGCCCTTGCCACACCAGCCGTAGCCTGCAACAACAACGTTCTTGCCTGCAACGATAAGGTTAGTTGTTCTGTTTATTCCGTCCCATACAGACTGACCTGTGCCGTATCTGTTATCAAAAAGATACTTGCACTTTGCATTGTTTACAAGCATCATAGGGAATTTGAGCTGACCGTCCTTGTTCATTGCAATAAGACGGATAATGCCCGTAGTAGTTTCCTCGCAGCCGCCGATAACGTTCGGTATCAGCTCAGGGTATTCATTGTGGATAAGGTTTACAAGGTCGCCGCCGTCATCTATAATAATGTTTGGACCTACCTTGACTACCTCGGATATATGTCTGTGATACTCCTCGTCAGTTGCACCGTGCCATGCAAAAACGTTCAGACCGTCATGCACAAGACCTGCGGCAACATCGTCCTGAGTAGACAACGGATTGCTTCCTGTGATGTACATTTCAGCACCGCCTGCTGCAAGGACTTTGCAAAGATAAGCGGTCTTAGCTTCAAGGTGGATAGAAAGTGCAACTTTCAACCCCTTAAAAGGCTGATCTCTCTTGAAATCTTCCTCGACGCTTCTGAGCAATGACATATTCTGTCTTACCCATTCTATCTTTCTTTTACCGCTTTCCCACAAGCTTTCATCTCTTATTTCGCTCATTTTATCAATTCCTTTCGGTTTATTATTCGATCCATATAATAATTATACCCTATTTCTCCCCATTTGGCAAGAGGTCAAAAGCAATTCATTATACTTCGCAAATTTACAGCACGTTCATAAAATTAAATTAAACAATTTCTTGACAAAAAAACAAGGTAAGCGTATAATAATATTATGTGTGCGAATAGTAAAAACGTGCATAAATCATGATTTTTAAGGAGTGTGTACAAATGGACGACGCCAGTCAGAATACGATCGCCCCTCGATTGCAGAGCGGCTCGCCCGTTTGTGGCAGCCTTTTTGTGATCTAAATATCAATTTTAATTGAATAGGACGATCTGTGTTTTGGTAGATCCTTATATTTGTACAGAGTTGGTATAAGTACAATTATTTGTACTGTTGTGCTTATTACCGCTGCTGTTAGGGGGAAACATTATGTTTAACACAGTATTGGAGCTGTTAAAGAAAAGAAACTACAAGGCTATCCGTGAAATATTTATGGATATGAACGAAGCCGACGTGGCTGCTCTTTTGCAACAGTTTTATGACGATCACGAGGTCGAGAAATACGAGCTTCCGTTGCTGTTCCGTCTTTTGAACAAGGACGTTGCGGCTGACGTTTTCGCTTACATGGACAGCGATACACAAATGATGCTTATCAATGCCTTTACGGATAGGGAGCTTCAGGAGATCGTTGACGACCTTTATCTTGATGATACGGTAGATATTATCGAGGAAATGCCTGCAAATGTTGTTGCAAGGATAATCAAGTCTGCTGACACAGAAACGAGAAAGCAGATAAATCAGATACTCAAATATCCTAAAGACAGTGCAGGCTCTATTATGACCACCGAGTACGTTTATCTTCACAGAAGCTACACCGCCAAGGAAGCTTTGGATTGGATAAGACACGTTGGTATGGTCAAGGAAACTGTAAATACACTTTATGTCACTGAGAACAGAAAGCTCGTGGGCGTGCTTTCACTGCTTGATATCGTAACTGCTGATGATAACGATAAAATAGAGGACATAATGGAGGACAACGTTATTTCCGTTGATACTCTTGAGGATAAAGAGTATGTTGCTTCCATGTTCTCAAAATATGACTTTCTTTCTCTGCCTGTTGTTGACAGAGAAAACCGCATGGTCGGTATCGTTACATTCGACGACGCTATGGACGTTATCGAGGAGGAGACCACTGAGGACTTCTCGAAAATGGCTGCCGTTGCGCCAAGTGACGATTCATATTTCAAGACCTCTGTTTTCACTCATGCGAAAAACAGAATAGCATGGCTTTTGATACTTATGCTGTCGGCTACCCTTACGGGTGCTATCGTAAACAAATATCAGTCTGCTTTTGCGGCTGTCCCTGTTTTGGTATCGTTCCTGTCAATGCTTAGCGGCACAGGCGGAAACTGCGGTTCTCAGACCTCGACCCTTGTTATAAGAGGCATGGCGCTTGGTGAGATAAGAATGAAAGACTTTTTCAAGGTCATGTGGAAAGAGTTCAGAGTCGCGCTTCTTTGCAGCGTTATCCTCGCTATAGTCAATGCTATAAGAATAGTTCTGGTGTATCACGGTGACACATCTGTGGATTGCTACAAGCTTGCGTTCACGGTAAGTATGGCTATCATGGCAACTGTTGTGCTTTCAAAGCTCATCGCCTGTATGCTCCCAATGGCTGCCAAGAAACTTCATCTTGACCCTGCTATCATGGCTGCCCCGCTTATCACCACTATCGTTGACACTTGCTCAACACTGATATTCTTCACATTGGCTACTATCGTATTTGATATAAAATAGAAAAAAATATGGCGGTTATCTCCTTTCAGGCTATCTTCTGCAAAGGTGCGGCCGCCCGTTTTATGGATAAAAATAAATTGGATTTTGATATGAAAGGAAATAGTTATGGCTCAGAATTATGACGTAGTTGTTGTCGGTGCAGGTGCAGCCGGCGTATTCATGGCATACGAATTTGTCAAGCTTGACAAAAACATAAAAGTTTGCATTATTGATCAGGGCGGGCCTGTCAGCAAGCGTAAGTGTCCTATAGATGGCAAAAAAGTTAAGTCCTGCATTCACTGCAAGGTATGCTCCATTATGCACGGCTTCGGCGGTGCAGGCGGAATGTCGGACGGCAAATATAACATCACAAACAATTTCGGCGGTGACCTTTACACATTTACCGGCAAGGAAAAGGCTATCGAGCTTATGCAGTATGTTGACAAGATAAACCTTGAAATGGGCGGTCAGGACGCTAAGCTTTATTCCACAACTTCTTCTGACATCAAGGCAATGGCTCTGAAATATGACCTCCACCTCCTTGACGCTCAGGTAAGACACCTTGGCACTGACAGAAATATGCAGATACTCCAGAACATCTATGACTTTGTCAAGGACAAGATAGACATAAAATTTTATGAAAGTGTTCAGGGTATAACAGGCAAGGAGAACGACTTCACTGTTATCACAGACAAGGACGAGTATCACTGCTCAAACGCTGTTGTTGCGGCAGGCAGAAGCGGTTCAAAATGGATATCTGAGATATGCGACAACTTTGGTATCAAAAGGCGTTCAAACAGAGTTGATATCGGCGTTCGTGTTGAGATACCTGCGGCTGTTTTTGAGCATATCACAAGCAAGGTATACGAAAGCAAGATAGTTTACCGCACAAAGAAATACGGCGACCTTGTAAGAACATTCTGCATGAACCCATACGGTGAGGTGGTTACCGAGAATACAAACGGCATCATCACAGTAAACGGACACAGCTATGCTGACCCTGCGCTGAGAACTGAGAACACAAACTTCGCTCTGCTGGTATCCAACACATTCTCTGAGCCTTTCAAGGACTCAAACGCATACGGTGAGTCTATCGCAAGGCTGTCTAATATGCTTGGCGGTGGAGTGCTTGTTCAGCGTTTCGGTGATCTTGTTGCCGGCAGACGTACAAATGAACACCGCTTTGGTCAGACGTTCCTTAACCCTACTCTCAAAGCTACTCCGGGCGACCTGAGCCTTGTTATCCCAAAGCGACAGCTTGACGATATTATCGAAATGATATACGCTCTGGATAAGATAGCTCCGGGTATGGCGAATATAGATACCCTGCTCTATGGTGTTGAGGTCAAGTTCTACAATTCAAGAGTTGACGTTGACGAGAACCTTGAAACTGCTGTCAAAGGTCTTTACGTCCTTGGCGACGGCTCAGGCGTTACGCACTCTCTGTCGCAGGCTTCTGCATCAGGAGTATTTGCCGCAAGGACTATTTCAGAAAAATTCAACTGATTTCATACATCACAAAAGCCGCACTGCCAAAAAGCAATGCGGCTTTATTTTTTATGCCTTACTCTTCAAGAAGCTTTATATATCCCTCAATGATATCAACGCACTTGTCATAGCTCATGTCGCTGGTATCAAGACACAGATTGTAGTTTTTCGCATTTGTCCAATCCCTGCCTGTGTAGTGACGATAATAATCGCTTCTCTCCTTGTCTGTCTTTTCGATTATCTTGACAGCCTCTTTTACAGAAACACCATACAGATCGACGATATTCTTGACCGCAGTTTCCATATCAGAATATATGAAAACCTTAAGCACGTCTTTTCTGTCCCGAAGGATATAGTCAGCACACCTGCCAACTATTACCGCAGGCTCTCTGTCTGCAAGCTGCTTTATTATCTTCGCCTGATAATTGAAAAGATTTCTGTCAGAAGTAAAGTCGTGATCATCAGGGTCAAGAAGCTCACCCTTGTAAACTCCGCCCTTTCTCAGAAAAGAACCTTTCAGTTTTTCATCAACAAGCCCGAAAAAGCGTTCATTTATGCCGCTTTCGTCGCTTGCAAGCTTTATAAGCTCCTTATCATAATATTTTATACCCATATCCTCTGACAGCATTTTTCCTACAGTTCTTCCGCCACTGCCGATTCCCCTTGCAATGGTTATGATCCTTGCCATAAAGCTCAACTCCTATTCACCTAAATATGCTTTCTTGACCGACTCATCATTGATAAGATCAGACGCCTTGCCTGACAGAACTATCTTGCCCGTTTCAAGAACATAAGCTCTGTCTGAGATAGCAAGGGCTTTCTTTGCGTTCTGCTCAACAAGCAATACTGTTGTTCCGCTCTTTCTGATATCCTCGATTATCTTAAATATGGTTGACACAAGGATCGGTGACAGACCCATTGACGGCTCGTCCATTACAACTATCTTAGGTCTTGACATGAGCGCCCTGCCCATTGCCAGCATCTGCTGCTCACCGCCTGAAAGAGTACCTGCTATCTGATTTTTTCTTTCTGCAAGTCTAGGGAAACGCTCGTATATATCCTGAATATCCTTCGGTATATTCTCCTTGTCTTTTCTTGTAAATGCTCCAAGCTTAAGGTTATCAAGCACTGTGAGGTTTTGGAATATTCTTCTTCCCTCAGGAACGTGTGCTATACCCATTTCCACGATCTTGTGTGCAGGAGTTTTTGTAAGCTCCACGCCGTTGAATTTGATAGAACCCGATTTTGCAGAGATAAGACCTGTAAGGGTGTGCAGAGTGGTGGTCTTTCCTGCTCCGTTTGCACCGATAAGGGAAATGACCTCGCCCTCGTTTACCTCAAAGGAGATACCTTTCAAAGCGGCTATCATGCCATAATTGACGTGCAGATCATTGATTTCCAACATTGCCATTTTACTTACCCCCTTATTCGCCCAGATATGCGGTGATAACTTCAGGATTTTTAAGCACTTCCGCTGTCTTACCCTCACAAAGGAGCTGACCGAAGTTCAGCACAGACAGCTTTTCGCAGATACCTGAAACAAGGCTCATATCATGCTCGATAAGCAGCACCGTCATATCAAAATTATCTCTTACAAAGCGGATAGTATCCATAAGCTCCGCTGTTTCGTTTGGATTCATGCCGGCAGCAGGCTCGTCAAGAAGCAGCAACTTCGGCTGTGTTGCGAGGGCTCTTGCGATCTCAAGCTTTCTCTGATCGCCATACGGAAGTCCGGAAGCAAGCAGACTCGCCTTATCGTCAAGCTCGAAAACCTTCAGAAGCTCCAGCGCCTTTGCGTCCATTGCCTTTTCAAGCTTGAAATATCTTGGAAGTCTGAAAACGCCTGTAAAGGTGCTGTATTTATAATGATTGTGAAGTGCGACCTTGACGTTGTCAAGCACCGTCATATCCTTAAAAAGTCTGATGTTCTGGAATGTACGGGCAATGCCTGCACGGTTTATTTCGATAGTGTTTTTGCCGGTGATGTTCTTTCCGTCAAGAACGATTGTGCCGTCTGTTGGCTTATAAACGCCTGTGAGCATATTGAAGATAGTGGTCTTTCCTGCTCCGTTCGGTCCAATAAGACCATAGAGCTGACCTTTTTCTATTGTTATGCTGAACTCGTCAACTGCACGGAGTCCGCCGAATGAGATGCCGAGATTTTTTACTTCAAGAAGTGCCATATCACTCAGCCTCCTTTACTTTTTCACGCTTGAACAAAGCCTTGAACTTAGCAGTATTTGCACTGATAAAAGTTTTTGTTTTTTCATTTGAAGTTATTATCATCATAACGATAAGAACGATAGAATAGATAAGCATTCTGTAGCTGTTTATGCTTCTTAGCATTTCTGGAAGCAGAACAAGCACGATAGCTGCGATAACACTTCCTCTGATACTGCCTATACCGCCCAGAACAACGAATACCAAGATAAGGATAGACAGGTTATAGTCGAACTTAGAAGCCTGGAGCGTATAGAAGTTATGAGAATAAAGCGCACCTGCACAGCCTGCCAGGAATGCAGTCAATGCAAAAGTAACAAGCTTATACTTTGTGATGTTAAGACCTACAGACTCGGCTGCGATAACATTATCTCTGATAGCCATTACTGCTCTTCCCGTTCTTGAATATACAAAGTTATAGGCAATGATAAGAGTGATAAGCAACATAACAGCGCCGATAATGAATGTAGAATCGTTAGGTGTGCCGCTGATACCCTGAGGGCCGTTCAGTATAAGCTTTCCGTCAGGCTCAAGGTTAAGGTTTGACAGACTTTTGAGAGAAACGTGAACACCCTTAGAATCATAACCAAGGTAAAGTGCTGCGAAAACGTTCTTTATTATCTCACCGAACGCAAGTGTAACGATAGCGAGATAGTCACCTTTAAGTCTGAGAACAGGTATTCCTATAAGTATGCCGAACACTGCGGCAATTATTCCGCCTATAAGTATAGCCAAAGGAAATCTGATCCACACATTTTCAATAGTTTCAGAAGTAACGATAGAGAATATCGCACTTGTATATGCGCCAACGCACATAAAGCCTGCCTGACCCAAGCTAAGCTCGCCAAGTATACCAACTGTCAGGTTAAGGGATACTGCAAGTATAGAGTATACACACAGAGGAACAAGAAGTCCTGTGAGCATACTTGAGATATATCCGCCGCTGCTGAGTATCTGCATTACCACAAAGGCAACTATTACCATTGCGTATGTGATAAAGCTTTTTCTGGTCTGCGGCTTAAAAAACTTTGTTTTTGCGCTAGCCCCTTCTTTTTTCACAAAAAACCAATCCTTTCAGATAAAACAGAACTGCAAAGCAAGTCTGCTCGAAAATTTTAAGTTGACTTTTATACCTTTTCGCTTATCTTCTTGCCGAGGATACCTGTAGGCTTGATGATAAGCACAAGTATAAGAACAGCAAAAACGATAGCATCGGCAAGCTGCGGTGAGATATAGGCACGTCCAAGTATCTCGATAACACCGATAAGGATACCGCCGATCATAGCGCCCGGTATTGAGCCGATACCGCCGAATACCGCCGCAACGAACGCTTTGATACCAGGCATTGCGCCTGTGGTGTTCTGAAGCGTAGGATAAGCTGAGCAAAGCAGTGCGCCTGCAATTGCGGCAAGACCTGAGCCGATAGCGAATGTAAGAGAGATAGTGCGGTTGATGTTTACGCCCATGAGCTGAGCTGCACCTCTGTCCTCAGATACTGCAAGCATTGCACGTCCGCTCTTGGTTTTGTTGATGAACAATGAAAGACCAACTACAATGAGTATAGATACGATTATTGCAACTGATGTTTCTCCGGAAATAACTATCTGTCCGTCAAAAAGCTTGATGCTCGGCACGTTTACAACTGATGTAAAGTTTACAGGCTTTTCACCGAATATAAGCAGTGCGATGTTCTGCAAAAAGTAGCTGACGCCTATGGCAGTGATAAGCACCGCAAGCGAAGTAGCTTGTCTGAGCGGCTTATACGCCACCTTTTCGATGACTATACCGAGAAGTGTGCAGGCAATAACTGCAAGAACTATGGATAGCCAAGAGTTCAGTCCCCATGTGGTCATGCAGGTGAATATAACATATCCGCCCACCATAATAACATCGCCGTGTGCGAAGTTAAGCATTTTGGCAATACCGTATACAAGCGTATAGCCCAAAGCTATAACTGCGTATATACTGCCGAGGCTTATTCCGTTGATGAGGTTATTAAGAAAACCCATATACAAACATTCCTTCCTTTTGGAATAGACAAAACACAAGATGTAATCACATATATTACATCTGTCCTTGTCATAAACACAATATACAATAAATTATAACATAACCCCGTAGTTTTTGCAACACATTTTAATGAAATAAATCAAAAAAACCGACAATTTTTCGCAATTGCCGGTTTTTTCATATTAAGCGTACTTTTTGTACGCACTTCATTTCAGCTATTACTGAGCAGTAGAAGCGGCAATGTCATCAGCTGTCAGTGCAGAATAAGCACCATTCTTGATGATAACAGCCTTAGGGTCCTTAGATACGGCACCGTCTTCGCCCCACTTCATGCCTGTACCTGTAAGTCCGTCATATGAGAAGTCCTTATCAGAGATAGCCTTTTTGAGCTTATCACAGATATCAGAAGCAGACATATCAGCTGTGATGCCTTCCTTCTTCATGAGTTCTGCAAGTACCATTACGCCGTCATAAGCGTCTGCAGCGAACTGGTTAGGTGTTTCGCCGTTGTAAGCGTCCTTATACTTCTTAACGAAGTCCTGAGTTGCCTGATCCTGAGCGTCGGCAGCAAATGGTGTAAGGAGCATTACGCCCTCGCAAAGTGAAGTATCAAAGTTCTTGATAGAAAGAAGTCCGTCAAGACCGTCACAACCGAAGAATGTTGGGTTGTAGTTAGCTGACTTGCACTGTGTAAGGATAAGTGAAGCCTGCTGATAGTATATAGGCAGGAACACGAGGTCTGCGCCTGCATCCTTAGCTGCGCTTATCTGAGCTGAGAAGTCAGTCTTGCTGTCCTTTGTGAATGACTGCTCTGCAACGATATCAAGACCCTTAGCCTCAGCCTCGGATTTGAATGTGTTGAAGATACCTGATGAATAAGCGTCAGAGCTGTCGTAAATTACAGCTATCTTTGTAGCAAGCTTGTTTTCTGCGATATAGTCGGCAGAACCTTTACCTTGGTTAGGGTCTGTGAAGCATACCTGGAAACAGTTATCGTTCTTGATAACGTCCTGAGCAGATGCAGAAGGTGTAAGCTGGAAGATGTTATCCTGCTTTGTCTTTTCAATAACTGCGAGGCAAGAACCTGTTGTTACTGTTCCGACCATTACCTGCATACCATTGTCTTTCAGTGCGTTATAAGCATTTACAGCCTTATCGCCTGAGTCAGCCTCATCGTCCTCGAAAACGTATGAGAGCTTTGTTCCGTTTATTCCGCCTGCGTCATTTACGTCCTTGACAGCAAGCTCGATAGCATTCTTAACAGCAACGCCGTACTGTGCAGCGTCACCTGTGAGCGGACCGCTGCAGCCGATAACGATAGTATCGCTGTTCTTTTTTGCACCGTTTCCGCAACCTGCAAAGCAAGAAACTGCAAGGGCAGCCGAAACTGTTAATGCAAGAATTCTCTTGACATTTTTCATAATAATCTCTCCTTCGATCACATATGTCACTGCATATGCTTTTTTCAATAGTATTAATATAACACGCAGAAGCCCGATTTGTCAATATTAAATCTTACAAATTTAACGTTATTTAAACTATGTTTATTGTTACAAACAATATGCGCGTTCACAGAAAATTAATTTTGTGTATTTTCAATGAACGATTTGCAAGTTTTTTTATAATATCCTGCATACATACACCACTGACTTATAAGCTGCATATGATAAAACAGCCACACGAAACCTGTGGTATATGAGATTCAGACAACATAAGGAGTGAACTTATTTGGATATGTTTGACAATCTGTCGTTAGGCAGGATACTTGCTGACGACACAGAGGATAACACACCTGCCTGCCCTTTTCCGAAAGGAAGATTTCCTGAGGATACGCCGCTGGCAATGGCATATGTGCCTTTTCAGATGTGGGAGAAGCCTTATGAGGCAGATGTAGGACTTTCAAGAGGAACTATCTTCCCGTCCATAGACAAACCTTTTATAGGAGAGGAGGCTGTAAAGAATGCCCATACTAAGTGAAAAGGAGAGGCTTCTTAGAAAGATACAGGCGTGCAGCTTTGCCCTTGTAGAGGCTAATCTTTACCTCGACAGCCACCCTACCTGCAGAGATGGTCTGGCATATTTTGCACGACACAAGGCAGAAAAAGAGAAGCTTATTGCCCAATACAATGAGAAATACGGACCATTGACGATCACGCAGAACAATTCGTCCAAGAAATGGGAATGGGTAACATCACCTTTTCCGTGGGAAAGGAGTGCTGAATAATGTGGCAATATGAAAAAAAGCTGCAATACCCCGTTAAGATCGCTAACCCTAATCCTGCTTTGGCTAAGGTCATTATCTCGCAGCTTGGTGGCCCTGACGGCGAACTTGGTGCAGCGCTTCGCTATCTCAATCAGCGTTACTCAGCCCCCTGTCGTGAGGTGCAGGCAATACTCAACGATATCGGCACGGAAGAACTTGCCCACATCGAAATGATCGGCACTATTATCTATCAGCTGACCCGTGACCTCTCCCTCAAGGAAATAAAAGACAGTGGCTTTGACACCTATTTTGTTGACCACACTACAGGCGTTTATCCTATAGCCGCCTCTGGTGTACCATTTTCTGCGGAAACATTCCAAAGTACCGGTGACGCTATTGCTGATATACACGAAGACCTTGCTGCTGAGCAAAAAGCCCGCCTGACCTACGACAACATTCTCAGGCTTGCTGACGATCCCGATGTCCGTGACCCTATCAAGTTTCTTCGTGAACGTGAGATAGTCCACTACCAGCGCTTCGGCGAAGGACTAAGACTTATTCAGGATATGCTTGACAGCAAAAATTTCTACGCTTTCAATCCTAGCTTTGACAAATAATAAAAAAAGCGGGCTGTTGTTATCAGTCCGCTTTTTTGTACATATATCAAAAATCTTCCTTGTCCATCTGCTTGCCGCTCCTGCTGACCTTTTTATTAAGTATCAGCGAAAAAGCCAGCGTTGCGGCTATGAGTGCTATCATCACAAGCACTGATTTTATTGTCAAATGCTTCAACTGTGCTCCAATATATGTCTGCACAAGCATTTCAGGCATCACTCCCATTATCGAGCCAAGAAGATATGGTCTGTAAGGCATTCGCAGTGCACCGTGTATCATTGAAACAAGGTCGCCCGGCACAACTACCACTGCCCTTGAAATGTAGGAGGCGAACAGATTATTGTCATGCCCATAATTTACAAGCTTCCGTGCCTTAGGATATTTCATCTCAATAACACGCATGATATCGCCACCCGATATTCTTCCCACGAGATAAGGAACCGTAAAACAAACCGATAGTCCTATTACGTTCAACAAAATGCCCACCCAGAACGGATATATTGCACCTACGCACACAAAAATAGCCGCAAGCGGGAATACCACTGACAAGGACTTCAATCCATAAAATCCCAGAATAACAAATGCGGCAAGCCACAAATTGTCCGGGCAATAACTGAGTATCTCAGAAAACTCATGGTCTTTCAGAAAAAGAGCACAGCAAAATATTATGATAATAGTTAAAGCAAAGGGTACATATCTTCCATATTTTCGCACAAAGCTATCCATAACTCCTCGCTCCTCTCCGATTCTTTAGGGTATTATACCATATTTGAATGTTCAATTAATTATCAATCAATGAAAACTGTGTTACAACTTTCTCTGTCAAAACAAATTTATACTTTATCGTTCGTCAAATTGACCAACCATTCTCATTTTTGCACAATATCCCACTATCACTATAATTTTTATAAGTAGAATTATGTCGTCTTATGTCGTGAAGTGTTCTTAAACAAGTCGATTTCTGTTTTAATTTATGTATATCTGATTAATAGGTTAAATTTGTACAATATTGCTATTGACCAACGTACCAATTAATGTTATAATTAATTATAAGAATTATTTGGGAGGTATTTTTATGAGATACACAGTATACAACAAAGCAATGAAACGTCCAGTTTTTCAAACAAATGACCTTGAAGAAGCCATTGACTATACACGCCGCCACCCAAGAAAGTCAAGACGACACTGCATATACGATGACAAACTAAAAACTTTTGATATAAAAAAAATAAGACTAGCCGCAGGAATATAAAACGCACAGGGTGTAGAACTCTGTGCGTTTTTAATGTATTTATGAATAAACAAGTCTTACAGTCACTCTGCTGTAACCGCTCCATGTGCAGGTGAACAAGGTCAGATCCCAGTCGCTGCCACCACCTTTTATGAGCGATGGCGAATCCCAGCCGCTCAGCAGTTCGCTGTTTGTGACAGTATAGTTAAATTCTCTGCCGTAAACATCGGTAAAAATGACCTCATCACCTGAGCTGAGCTTATCCAGCTTATCAAAAAAGCCTGTGTAATTGTGAGCGCAGATTATAAGATCATTGTCTACACGTCTGCCGCTGTACTGACAAGCTGCAGTATTCATTGCAGCATAGCTCCAGCCACGAGTCACAGGAAACTCCTGCCCCAGTGTCGGGAATGAAATCAAGCCTATATATGAGTTGCCGTCAAGCACGATATCCTTATCCGGGTCATCTATCTCGCTGTCAGTGGATCGACTATCGTCAAAAATGTCAAAGGGTGAACTGCTGTCGCTATCCTCTGCACTGTCTGAGATCTGCGTTTTCAGGTCACTCAGCACAGCCTCCATTCTTTTATTACTTTGCTTTTCATGAAAATAGTTGTAATAATTAAGGGATAATGCCGCCGCTATCAGCATTATCCCCATTATTATCAACAAAAGTCCTAGCTTTTTTTTAGTCACTATTTTTCTCCTGTTGTAAAGGCGAGCCTATGTGGTTTCGCCTTTATTTCTCTTTTCTGCTTACTCTCCAGCCTGCCGCGATAAGGATAACTCCACCGCCTATTAGTACAGGCACCGGCCAGTTGAGCGAACCAGTCTGTGGTATATTGTCAGGCGTTGAGCTTGATGAATCAGAGCCTGACGAACTGCTGTCAGGTGTGCTTGAACTACTATCTGTATTACTCGAACTGTCTGACTTATATGTGTTCTCTATAAGAAACAGCTTGTCATTGTTTTTGGTAACAACTGTGTAGTTGGCAGGAATATCTATCTCCTTAACTGACCACTCAGCCGCAGTATCGTCTTTCCAGAAATACTCCCAATTGTTGTCAGCGTCAAGAGTAACAGTATCGAAAAGCTTGCCGTCACGATAGATCTCCACCTTGATATTATCAGGTATGAGCTTTTCCTGACCATCAGGAACTATCCACGACTTTCTTACACCATAATCACTGTCCCCTGCCGGGATCTCTTCGTATGTGAACTTGGTGTAAACTGTTATCTGACCCTCAGCCACGATATCCTTATCTATCTCGATAAGTGACGGAGAAGGTGTAAACTTAGCTGTTGTGTTTTCAAAACTCTTGCCTGAAACAAGATACAGACCCTCAGAATCAGCAGAAAGCCTTACTTCACCGTTTGCGTCCGTCTTGCCTGTTGAAACAGGTGTAATGTTATCCGTTTTTGCGTAGTTGTCGAGCGTATCAGCGACAGCCTGCATTTTTGAAGCGTCAGTAAAATCAGACATATCTATAGGATAATCGCTGAACTCGCCGGTAAGGACAAAGTCAGCTTCTTTACGCTCACCGACCTTATATATGCTCCACTCGGCATTACTAACAGTCGTTGTATCATTTTTGCACACTATATCCACATTGATATTATCCGCTGCAGAAGCTGAGATCGTCATGCTTCCCAAGACTGAAACAGCCATTGCCGCCGTACACAAAGCAACCTTTACAAGCTGAGAAAATTTAAGTTTCATCTTTGCTACTCTCCTTATCAGGTAGATTTTCAACATTATCGTCACTCTCTGGCTTATCCAGCATTGCCACAAGCTCATCATGAGAGATTTTTTTGCGTTTTGAATCCACAAACCACCACACAAGCAGTACCACAAACAATGGTATTGCTACAAAAGGCACGACCACAAGAGAATCGAGCTGAACAGCGTCTGCCGTTATTTTTGAAGCACTCTTTGTATCGTCCGCAGTTTCAACTCTCTTTGCACGAACAAGAAGCCTGTGAGAATTGACTCCGTATGGGGTACAAGTAGTCAACGTAACATGATCCTCACCTGGAATAATGTTCAGCTTATCCATTTCATTAGGCAGAACTATATAAACAGCCTCGACCTCATATGTATATACCTCTTTCAACACTGTTATAGTGAACTCATCGCCCTCTGAAAGCTTATCAAGGTCGCTGAAAAGCTTTGCCGACGGCAGACCTCTATGTGCTGAAATGACCGAATGAGTGTCCGCTCCGCCAACAGGCAGGCTCGAACCCTGCAGATGTCCCACAGCGACATTTAACACGCCGTCACTTGTGCCATGATAAATAGGCAACTCCACCCTTATAGTCGGAATGGAAATATAGCCCATAACACCCGTCCCCGTGATATCCAGGATATCCTCATAACCCTTGACCTGATCATAATCAACAAAAGGTCGGGCAAGCTTTGCTATCTCTTCATTATATTTTCTGGCACGGCTGAGTATCTCTTCATTCTCCTTGTCAGAAAGGTCATTTGCCGCTTTCTGATAAGTCGCCACCGCACGGCTTTGCGTTTTTGAATTCCACCAATCGCTTATTGTTGGATATAACATCACGGAGAGCCCCACAAGCAATAACAAGACCAATAAAATTGTAGTTGATTTACCGCTTTTCTTCCTCATGGAGTCCTCCCTGATGCCTGCCGACCGAGATCGGCAGGACAAAGGTAAAAATAAATTCAAAAATTAGTCGTTCTTAGCTCTCTTCTTAGCAATGAGAAGCACACCTGCGCCCAGTACGATAGCTCCGCCTACACCGTAGAAGATCTGAGTACCGATACCGCCGGTTGTTGGAAGTGAGCCGCCCTTCTGGTTTATGATCTTAACTGTTGAACCGCTTGTGCCTGAATCAGTGCCGTCGAGCATACGAATGGACTGAAGCGTATTAGCAGGATCATATGTTGTGTCAAACTTGAACTCATATGGATCAGCTCTGTTATACTGAGCAGGAGCTTCTATCTCAACAAGCTTGTAAGTTGTCATATCATCAATGCCCTTGATAGTGAACTTACCTGTTGCGTCTGTTTCGATATGATCAACAGAGCCTGCCTCACTGCCGATCTCAAGTCTGTAAACATTGTCAGCTATCTTGACAAGTCTGATAGCATCGTTATGAACATTTCTAAGCTGGAACTTAGCACCTGCAAGAGGCTCGCCCTTTTCGTCTACCTTGTTACCAACAAGTGAGAATGTCCAGTCATAAACTGTGACCTTAGGTGTTTCACCGTTCTCCTTACCTGTTTTGTCCTGAGGATTATTTGAATATGTCAGGTAAGCTGTGTTAGGGTTATTGTTCACGCTGTCAGGAGCAGTAACTGCTACCTTAGCTTTTTCATTGAGCTTAGCAGAATAATAAGTTTCGATCTTAGCAACTGTAGGATAGTTCTTTACAAGTTCCTTGATATCGAAAGTAGTATAGAAAGATTCCTTATAGTCGGTTGTACTGCTGTCGTCGCCAACTGTTGTGTTAGGACCTACTGTAACAGAAGTGATCTCCTGACCGTCAGCGTCATAGTACTTGTATGTAAGGTTATCATTGAATGTAAAGCCCTCGCTGAGCTGGTCACGAACTGTGTATGTATACTTGTCATAAGCTGATACATCGCTTGGTATAGTTGTTGTGATCTTGAATTCTACATCGTCACCAATTGCGTTGTCACCAACATCGCCCCATGAGTCATTCTCATTGTGCTTGATCTGCTTTGTAAGTGTTGGCTTTGTCCTCTTTGGAGTAACGTTTGTTGTGCCTGAAACGTTAAGGATAAGAGCTGAGTTAGCCTTATCAACACCATTATTTTCTGTTGCATCGACAACGAGATAATAGCCAGCATTTGGAAGTGGAATAGTGTACTCACCGTTATCTTCATAGGCGGTTACAGACTTATTGTCGATGATGCAGGCAGAAGCGGCTTTTGCAAACTTTGCAGTATCTTCCTTTGTCCAATGATCTGCATCTGATATTATCTTTGCAACGTCTACTGCGCTCTCGGCACTGTCAAACTGAGACATATAAGTGCTAAGACCAGAAGTTTTCAGGCTGGTAAGCAGAGCATCGCCATTAATGCCTTTGCCCCACTTGATAGTATTTGTTGCAGATGCCTGGTCAAAGATCTGATAAGCCTTATATACTCTGTTTGTATCAGAATCCTTGATAACAATGTTATTAACGCCAGCATCAGTAGTAGCAAATACTCCGAATGCTGATGTTGCAGCAATAGCTGAAACTGACATAACGGTTGCGGCAGCAAGAGCTGCAAATTTCTTCATCTTCATAATTAATTATCCTTTCATATTTGATTATTTATAGCGTTTTTTTGCGACGCTTTGTAACTAAAAGTAATGTTGCAGCAACAGTGACTGTTCCGCCTGCTGCCACGAATGGGATAACACCCATGCCGCCTGTTTCAGGCAGTTCTCCCAAGGTTTCCTCAGAGTTGTTATAGACCTGAACATACTGATCACCGTTCTTTGTCATATCAATGCAATTCTCATTTTCTGAGCCATTGTATCTGTAGTAAGCTTTGTATGACGATGTGCTTATCGGCTGACCGTTCACGTCTGTCTCTTCAAACCAATAGTAATACTTATTGCCCTTGATGTCATTTTCTTCAAGAGAAACGGCATTTGACCAGTTGTTATCAGCCGTGAGCGTTATCTGCTTCCACAAGAATACTTCACCGCTAGGTGTCGCATCCTTATTAGGAACAGGTGTAACGTTCGTCTTCTCAGGTGTGCCAAGTTCATTAGCTGTTACTGCGTATGAACAGCCACTATCGCCCTTAAGTGTAAGTTCAACAGTAATATCTGAAGTGATATTATTCAGATTTAAAACAAACTGACTCTTGTCCCAAGACGGTGTAACGTAATCACTAACGCTGACATACTTGCTATCACCGCTCCATATAGGTATAGCCTTGCCGTCCACCCAATTTTCACCTGACTTATAAATGTCAGCCAGAACAGCTCCTGAACTGTCAAGAACTCTAACACGTCCCTCAGTTTCACCGATATTTATCCATGACTTTGTCATATCAAAACTGAACTTAGCCGAGCCATACATGGCATACTCAGAGGCGAAGCTTCCGTTCTGAGCCATTTCTGTTCCATTGCTTGTAAGGATCTTGAATTTAACATTCTGTCCCTTATCCATTGTGCCTGTAAACTTGTTATATTTTTCAGGCACGTCAGCCTTATTTGTTGACCTATAGATATTGAACGTTACCTTATCATTGGTATGGGTATTGCTATCGCTGTCAGACCATGCCTTTTGCAGGCGAACGTCCATATTTTCGACCTTCTGCGGGTTCTTGGTATTGACGATCGTATCAAAGCCCGTGGCGCTGCCGTTATTTGAATAAGTATATGTAACGCCAAAGCCGTCAGGTATATTCTTTTCAAGAACATAGTAATAATTGTCCTTGTCAAGACCGTCAAGAGTTACCGTCCAATTCTTAGACTTTTCCAGAGAAACAGTTTTTATAAGTTTGCAATCTGTTGGTATTCCGTTATCTCCATTCACTCTTGATGTTGAATTTGGTGCAACAGAGGACTCATAAACATCTGCCTCGATCTTGTCGATACCAGCAGGAAGCTCACTGTCAGCAAGCTTGTTTCCTAACTCATCACGCCATTCCTTCGTAATGTTAAGTCCCTTGACGTTCGTAACTGTAACATCAGTGTTTTTGCTCATTGCCGTTGCACTGTATACAGCCTCATATCCTGTTGCAAGATCGATCTCTTTGATATAGTAGTAAAGCTGCTTGTAATCATTGCCGACCTTTGTATATCCAGGAAGCTTTGTCCACTCATGTTTCCAATTGTTGGCTTCGTTAAGAGTTACCTCAGCACTGCCCCACTGAATATCATCTGGAACACCGCTTAAAACCTTAGTTGTAGACGAGCCAAGAAGAAACTTTACGCTCTCTGCCGAATGATTGCCGTTTCCATCGCTCCAAACCTTGCTTGCAGTTATCTTAAACTCTTTCAGCAGATTTGTTACTCTGAACATATCTCCGTTCTTCACGAACTGATATCCGTCCTCACCGACTTCACTTGGAACTACAGCCGGACGCACTTTAAAAGCAAAATATATAGGAGTTTCGTCAAGAAGATAACCCTCTGGACTTTGCTTTTCTATAAGCTTATAAAGATGACCCTCAGTATCTCCGGTGCCTGCGGCAGGTTCAAGGTCAAGGTTGTATGACCCGTCAGCATTTACATTGAATGTCTGCGCCTTATCCTGCGCCGAACTTCCCCAGATAACTGAATTTCTGTCTTTCGCAGCATTTTCTTTGAAATCTACTGCCGGGAGCCAATCGTATGTGCCATTTTCCAGCTTAGTGTATCTGTAGATCTCAAAAGAAGCCTTAAGCATAATACTATAGTCTCCGCTGTCTACCTTCATAAGCTTAAATGGCTCAACAGTTGTTGATGACGCCTTTGACTGATTTATCAACTCAAACTCGGAATCATTATCTTCACTGTCATTTACAGCAGAGCCGTTTGTGTCAAATGATATATTATTGAACACATGGACTTTATAGCCATCGTTCTCAGCGTCCTCATCATTTGCAGGACTTCCTGTATAAACGTAAACTAATTTCAGGTGACGCTGATCTGGAACGTTTATTTCAAGTTTCTTTACAAAATCTCGTGTCTTCGCAGTCAGTGCGGAACACTTTACAGCCGAAAGCATTTTTTCATTGCTGACTTCAGTGTTTGAAAAGCCACTGCTATCCCTGTATTCATATTCGACTCTGAAAACACCGCCCGCCTTCTCAGAAGAAACCTCTTCCACAGGGACGGATATGCTTGAGCCAAAATCTGACCACTCGCTTCTCTTGTTGGCAAAGGCTTTTACTTCTTTGAAGCTGTTGCCGTCCATATAGCCATAAGCCACATAGTAACTCTTTATATTTCCGGTTTCGTAGCCTTCAGGCAAAGTTAGATCAATAGTACCCTTAGCGCCAACAATACTTTCACTTGGAATAAAGTTAGCGATAAACTTGCCCTTTTCGTTGGTAATAACATCTGCACTGCAAGAAACTGTGCTGTCAACTGCCTCCGGATCTGATATCACATAACTGTAATCACTCACAGCAAGCTCTGCACCCGTATCTGCGTCAAATACCTTGATAGACTTCAGATCCATGTCAACAGCGGAATTGCCATTTATGCTTACCGTTTTTGTCTGAATGTTACCCTGAGCGTCCTTTGTCTTAACTACAGCCGTGCCTCCGCACTTGATAACATCGTTGAGAGTTATCATTCCGTTTGTTGAGCATTTAAGCTTTTTAGGGTTAACATCAATGGTATAAGTTATCTCACAGCCGGTGGACTTCGGAGAAGAAGTTTTCTTCAAGTTCTTTTCCTTAACTGTCTGCGTCTGGCTTCTCTCCGGATATTTTCCAGCTTTATCCTGAACTGTGTTTTTGAACGCTGCAGTACCATTCTTGTAAACACCATTCTTAACATCATCGACCTTTACAAGTGTACTGTAGTAAGCTGTCCAAGCGTCCTGCTGATTCCATGCAGTCTTGAAAGTTACTGTATTGGCTGTCTTATCATAGAAATATTCAAACTGATTTGTTTGTGCAAAATCATACTTATCAGAACTATTTCCAAATGAATACTTGAGATAATCCTTGTTCTCGTAGAATATCATTCCCGCCGGAAGCGTGTCCACGATCTCGACATTATCGTTACGCTTATAAGTGCCGTCCTTGTTGATATCAAGCCGCCAATCAAACCTGTAATACTCAACACCATTTACAGTAACAACAGGCAGGCTGCTAAGATCATGCACTGTGTCGCCTGCTACACTGCTTGCAGCGTCATACTTTTCATAAGGCGCTTTGGAGCTGTCGCCTATAGTAAACTTAGTCTTATCTGCACTAGGCCCGAATGTTTCACCTTTATAAGTAGCCTTGTTATTTACATTTATAATAGTACCTTCGTCAAGACCTGTTACATCTATGGTACTGCTATACTTTATCTGCACAAGGTTTATATTGTCAAATTCTTCACTATCATTGAACTTTATCTCAAACGAAGTGTTGTCGGCATTAGGTACTACAGTGTAATTTGAACTGTCAAGCGGTTCATAGCTTCCTGTTCCATTTCTCTGAACATACATGATAATGGAATCAGTGTCAAGAACGCTCTTTATTGACTTGCCATCATTTGACGCAGCGTTCATTATATCGCTTATAGTCTTGCCCCTAAAGGAACCGTTTGTCTGCTTGACCTCTACCTGCCACTTATATGTAACACTGCTTCCGTCCTGAGAAATGTCAAGAACTGTTTTTGACTTCTCGTTTACAGGCTTATAATAAACTGTCTTGTCAGAATGGAATCCGTCAATACCTGCAGTATTTTTCACTGCATAATTTCCATTGCTGTCAGGGTCGCCAAGATCATAGTCGGCAACCTTTGTTTCATAGGAAATAACTACCTCGTTATTGTCACCTATTCTGTCAGGCAAAACAAGCTCACCGTCACTTGCAACTGTTGCATCAAAGGTATCATTTCCAACCTTTATGCTGACAATCTGTCCTGCTTTAAGCATATTATCAGTTATTGTCTTGCCTTTAAGGGTAGAATTTTTGTCATTACATTTAACAGTTACTTCCCATTTGAGTATACCTAACGTGTTATTATCTATCCAACCACTTTTTGATATCTGATACCTATTATAAACAGTTTCACTTGATGTGATATCAGACCATGGTTGGCTTTTATCAGGTCTTTGCATTTTAACTGTATTTGTAGTTTCCGCCTTGTCAGGATCGATAGCTGTCACATACTCGATAGTAATTTTTGACGCTGTTGTTTTATCGTCAAACGTAAGCGTGTTTCCATTAAGTGTGTACTTTACATCTGAACCATCATCAGCTTTAAGTGCAAAGCTTCCTGGCTTTGCATCAGGGAATGCTTCATCATAAAGGTGATAGCCCTTTAGGTCTGCACCGCTAGGGTTGCTTACAACAATTTCCCATGTGACTTCGTTATTGTCGTAGTCAACATTCTTGCCTGTTTTTGAGATCTTATCTTTCTTTGACTCAGAATAAATAGTTTTATCTGCTTTTACTCCATTTCCGTCCTTATCATATGTGGTGGATTTGTTTTCCACCTTACCTGACATAACGAAATTCGGGTCGCTTGTAGGATATGGGGTCGTGTAGCTTATGGTAACATTTTCTTCACTGAATCCATCGCTGAAAACAAACTTTCCGCTTGACGCGTCATAGCTTCCTGCACCCTCAGGTGAAACAGTGAAGCTTCCGTCAACAGCATCCTTAAAAAGCTTGTCCTCGATCCTGTCAAGAGGCTTCTTTGCAGGATTGTCCACTGTGATAGTCCACCTAACTCCGTCAGCAGTTTCGCTTGCGTCCTTTATGGCAGACATAGTGAGCGGAGTAAAACCGTCTATTTCAACCGTCTGACCGCCTATCTCAACAGTGGTCTTATCACCTGTATCTGTATCCTTACGCTTTACATTACCCTCAAAGCTTGCCTTACCGCTTATAGCGTCCTTCTCATTTTTATGTTGATATCGCTCGTCAAACTCAATAAAAAGATACTTCTTTCCATCTATCTCGTCGACTCTGTACTTACCTGAAATTCCATGTCCTTCATCGAAGTGAGTATCCTCGACATCGCCCCAGGTTCCGTCTGACGGTATACCGCCCTCAGGCAGGCTAACATTATCGTCGATAGGGAAATAAATATACCTATTGGTCATTTCGCCCTTGTCAAAATTAAATTCCACATTGAATTCGATCTTTTTAGATTGGTCTTTTCCTGAACCGACCGCATCATAGGATTTTATCGTGACGCTATTCGCATCCTTATAAGAATAGCTTCCGCCGTTATAGGAAACATCTCCACCTGCCACGGAAGTACCCTCAGTGGCACTTATTGCAGGCATAACAAGACTTGCCAGCACTGACACTGTCATAACTACAGACAGCACCACACCGAACAAGCGACTGCGTTTTTTCCTTTCATTTTCTTTTAGATATTGCCGAACTTTACCGTTAAAATTCTGCAAAACGGATCACTCCCTCCGAAATTATACACTATTTATAATAAACGCTAGTCCACTGTGCCTATCCTTTTAAAAGGATATATCCTCAGTGAGACCTTTCCAAGTACTGCTTCCTCAGCAATACAGCCTATCCTCTTTGTACGGCTGTCAACAGACGTAGATCTGTGGTCGCCCATAACGAATATTCTCTCGTCAGGCACCTGATAAGGCAACTCGATATCACATTCTCCCAGAGCTTTGCCGTCAACATACGGCTCATTCAAGGTTTTTCCGTTGACGATAACAGTACCGTCCTCCTTGATATCCACCACATCTCCTGCTGTAGCGATAACACGTTTCAACAGTATCTTATTATTATAATAAAACGCAACTATATCGCCCTTCTGAAAGCTTCCACGCTTTCTGCACACCACCAGCTCGTCGTCATGCAAAGTCGGCGTCATACTTGTACCCGTTACTCTCAAAACAGGCAAAAATAACATTGATATAATCACTGCTGCCGCTGCCACAACAAAAAGCGACGCCACAGTGCTGCGGAGTATCCTCAGATATTCCCGCCTTTCATGATGCTTTTTTACCACCCGCTCAAGTGTCTGGACATCAGGAAGCTCAGGTTTTTTTAACACCACGTTCTTGCTATCTGCCGCCATGATCTTCCTCCACTACCGGCTGCTCAACAACCAGCTTGTGACCTGTCAGTACAGCTACCTGCCGCTCCAGCCTGTCAAGTCGGTCAGTGATACTTTTTTTATCTTCGAGCTTTTGAAGAAGCTTTTCATTCTCTGTGTTAAGCTTATCATATTCTTTTCGCAGATAAAGCATTAACTCGAGCAGCTCATTTTTTGACAATTTTTCAAGCGCCTTATCCTTCAAAAGCCTCACCTCCGACGCAATATGCCTATATAATTACAAGTATTATATCACTTGATTTTCCATTTGTCAATCCCACAATATATCATATTTGTATTTTATTACATATAAATATACTGATAGTTCGCACAATATTGATTTATCATTTTCACAGTGCCGGCAGATGATAAAACGGCATATTTATTAGCCTTGAACATGAAACAATACGAAACCTGCGTTTTTACGCTAATTGCAACTTTCCCCCAAAAAATCTTTCCTATTTTGATTATAGCAGCCTGCATAGTCAATATTTTAACATTGTATACTAATGCTGTATTTATTAATATTTTGTAAACTTTGATAAATAAATTTCGATCATTAGCCAAATATTAATTCAGCCCCAGATCGGTCCTTATTTAGCAACAAATGTTCACTGCAAAGCAAATAAGCTTTACATAGCTACACCGACAAGCTTTCAGACTTTACACGTTCAATAAAGTAAGAAAAGATCGGCAAATTTCATGTATTCACCGATCTATCATCAATTTTGCTTTCTCACAACAGCATATTCATCATCAAGCCTGTAATAAGGACAGCTATATTCGCTGTCGCTCATTGATCTGTATGCTTCGTCCTCGTCAAGATCGACCATGCAGCAGTAACATTCACAATCCTCATCAAAAACGTAATTCACACAGCTTTCGCAACGGCTGACTATTTTCTTTGCCTTTGTCATAACAGCCTCCTATTTAAGCACCTTTTTAAGTATACTATTTATAAACACAAGTGCGTCCTTCATTTTTTTCATATCACTATCTGAAACGCTGGAAAATTTACCAAGTATATCATCAAGTATCTCGTTTTTCATCTTTTCCATAAAGCGCATAGCTTCGTCAGTGAGCCTGATGTTGATAACTCTGCGATTATCGGGGTTTTGCATTCTGATAACAAAGCCCTTGTCAACAAGCTGTGCCACAGCCCTTGTTGCCTGCTCATTAGAAGTGTTTATCTTGCTTGCAAGCTGTGACATTGTGAGCGTTCCCTCAATACATAGTGACAGCATTATTATCTGCTGAGTTCTTGTTATATCATACTTTTTTTTATCAAACGTATCAAATACCAATTTTCTGCTGAGAGGGTATATCTCATACATTGACATGATACATTCACGACGTACATTGTCTACCATTTTTACTTCCTCCACATAACACGCATATGAGCGTAGGTCGATTATTTTTCCACACACAGTAATTATATCATATGTTTCTCATTTGTCAATAGCAGAATTATATCAATATTTGATTTTGTTAAGTTATTCTTTTAGGGGCTTTGTTGGTGAAGATAGATTATATGCGCATGACAAGTTTTAGAATTTTACCAATTTACAAAAAGTTCAGTCGAAATTTCTGTAAATTATAGCTGCCAGCTTAACACAAGACGGTAAGAATGTGGTATAATAATTAATGAAGTAAAAATAGATTATGGAGGTTTAAAGTATATGTTGTGTACTGAGTGTAAAAAAGAGCAAGAAAAACGTATTTCTAACGAGGAAAAAGAAAATGCACAGCCCGCCGAGAAAGTGTGCAGCGACGTACATACAACACTGAAATCAAAGCGTTCAGCCACTTTGATACTTTTGACTGGTGCTACGCTTATGCTTATAATGGTGTTCATTCTTTTTTGGCTTGTCATGTTGCCAAATCTGCCACAAGACAACAGCGTCCTTGCGAATAACTGTGCAAATATATGCCAGACCGCTAAGGAATATATCGGGATCTGATCTTCAAGATGACCTGCTCCTGCCTTCGGGCGGGAGTTTTTTTGTTTTATGGCGATTTTACAAGCTTTTTACGGCACCTGCATTGACATCATATTCGTTTGGCGGTATAATAATACAGTATGATATAAGATGCCTTTCTTACGATAGGAGTTAGGAGAAATAAGAATATGAATAACAAGGTCTACGATAACAGAGAGTTATCATGGCTTAAATTTAACGAGAGAGTTCTTGAAGAAGCTCAGGACAGTGCTACACCGCTTCTTGAAAGATTGCTTTTTCAGTCGATATTTGCAAGCAATCTTGACGAGTTTTTTAGGGTGCGTGTGGGCTCGCTCTATGATTCCTCGCTTGTGGACGACGATCATAAAGACAACAAGTCCAAAATGCGTCCATCTGAACAGCTTTCTGCAATATTTGAGCGTGTTCATGAGCTTATACCAATAAAAGATAAGACATACAAAGCTATCTGCGAGGAACTGGAGCTTAAAAATATAGTACATAAAAACATAAAGGCTCTCACTGAACAAGATAAGAAATTTCTTGAAGCTTATTATGCCTATGAGGTCAAGCCGTTTCTTAACGCCTTTATTATCGATAAAAGACACCCTTTCCCGTTTCTTGCAAATCAAAGTATTTATGCGGTTGCAAAACTCGCTTCAAAATCTGCCGTCACAGTGGGTATAGTTAGCTGTAACGAGAAATTCCAGCGTGTGATCTTTCTTCCTGATGACGAGGGGTGCATAAGCTATATCCTTGTAGAGGAGCTTATTCTCCATTATGCCGACAAGGCATTTGAGGGCTATAGAATAGAAGAAAAGGCTCTTATGAGAGTGACACGAAACGCCGACATTGACGTTGACGAGGGCTTTGACTCGGAACTTGATTTCAGACAAAATATGTCTGAGCTTATCAACAAGCGTAAACGCCTTTGTCCTGTGAGATTGCAGCTTTCAAAGCAAATATCCGACACTGTGCTGAACGAACTGCTTTCAAGGTTGGAGCTTTCCGAAAAGCAAGTCTTTGTGGAGAAAACTCCCCTTGATATGTCCTATGTGTTCGCTGTGTTTGACAAGGTGGCTGACAGAAAGGAACTTTTCTTCCCGAAACAGGAGCCGCAGCCCTCTGCGATGATAGACCCGTCAAGGTCAATGATAGAGCAAATAGACGAAAAGGATCTTTTTCTGCATTATCCTTATGAATCCATAAAGCCTTTTATCAGGCTTCTTGACGAGGCGGCTAAGGACGATAGCGTTACGTCTGTCAAAATGACTTTGTATCGTGTGGCGAAGAACTCCAAGGTCATAAAGGCGTTGTGCAATGCCGCAGAAAATGGTAAGGACGTGCTTGTGCTGGTGGAGCTGAGGGCACGTTTTGATGAGGAAAACAATATAGGGTGGTCAAAGCTTCTCGAGGAGTCAGGCTGTCATGTAATGTATGGTCCGCAGGGACTTAAAGTCCATTCAAAGCTTTGTCTTATTACAAGAAAAGTTGGCGACAGCGTAAAGTACACTGTTCAGGTGGGTACAGGAAACTACAACGAAAAGACCGCAGGGCTTTACACAGACCTTTGCCTTATGACATCAAACAATGACATTGCTCAGGATGCTTGCGAGGTGTTCAGAACGCTGTCAATGGGCGAGCTTGTGGAAAGCTCAAAGGCACTTATGGTCGCTCCACACTGTCTGCAAAACAAGGTAGTGGAGCTTATGGATAATGAGATAAGCATTGCAAGAGCAGGCGGTGAGGGATATGTTGCCGCAAAGCTCAATTCTCTTACTGATAAGGTGCTTATGGACAAGATAATAGAATGTTCTCAGGCAGGCGTTAAGGTAGAGCTTGTTATAAGAGGTATATCCTGCCTTGTGGCAGGCGTGGAGGGAGTTACTGACAATGTGCAGATACGCTCAATAGTAGGCAGATATCTTGAACACGCAAGGATATATATTTTCGGCACAGGTGTTCGCAAAAAGGTATACATATCCAGCGCAGACTATATGACAAGAAACACCACAAGGCGAGTTGAGGTCGCCGCACCTATCCTCAGTGAAGAAGTAAAAAAACGTGTCCTCGATATTTTCGACACCCAGATGCAGGACAACGTAAAAGCAAGGATAATGCAGCCTGACGGAAAATATGTCCGTGCAGAGCGTGGATATATCGCCATTGACGCACAAAGCAGATTTTACGCTGAAGCATACGCCAATGCACCAAAGCCTGCTCCTGTAAATGATTCAAAGGCTGTCGAGCCTGAAAAGGAGAAAAAGGGCTTTTTAGGCTGGCTCAAAAGACTTTTCAGAAGAAAAAAGAAATAATATACAATGCGGTCATATTCTATATGGCTGCATTTTTTGTACAAAAAAAAGGACAGACTTTCGCCTGTCCCTTAAATTTTATTTATTACTTGTTGTCTGCAAAAGCGTTGTTGATAGCTGAAACAAGTCCCTTGATAGAAGATACGATGATATCTGAGTGTCTGCCGACGCCCCAATACATCTTATCACCGCAGGAAATTCCAACGTATGATACAGCCTCAGATGTTGACTTTCTTTCAAGAGCGTGTTCTGTATATGTTTCCACGGTAAAATCAAAGTTCAAAGCCTGCTTGATAGCATTTGCCACAGCGTCAAGACGTCCGTTGCCCTCTGCTGTGTAATCATCTGTTACACCGTTTACAGACGCCGTAATAGCTGCACAGATAGTGCCATTCTGCTTCTGAACATAGTGTGCCTCAGGGATATCAACAGGTGCGCACTTGTTGAGGTACTCGTCCTTGAATATCTTGTATACCTCATCAGGCATAAGCTCCTTGTGCTTGTGGTCTGAAACAGCCTTTACCTTGTAGCCAAAGTCCTCTCTCATCTTCTTTGGAAGATCGTAGCCGAACTGATTTTGGAGGATAAAGCCTATTCCTCCCTTGCCTGATTGCGAGTTTATTCTGATAACGTCACCGTCATACTCTCTGCCAACGTCATGCGGATCGATAGGAAGATAAGGAACTGTCCACTTGTCACAGCTCTTTTCTTTTCTCCAGTTCATGCCCTTTGCGATAGCGTCCTGATGTGAGCCTGAGAATGCAGCGAATACAAGTGCGCCTGAATATGGGCTTCTGTCATAAACCTTCATTCTTGTAACTCTCTCGTAAAGCTCTACCAGTGCAGGCATATCTGAGAAGTCAAGCTTAGGGTCAACTCCGTGAGTGTACATATTAAGTGCGATAGTAACGATATCGGCATTGCCTGTTCTCTCACCATTGCCGAAACAAGTACCCTCTATTCTGTCAGCACCTGCAAGCAGACCCATTTCGCAGTCTGCCACTGCACAGCCTCTGTCATTATGTGGGTGAAGTGAAACTATAACGTTCTCTCTGTTGTGAAGAGTGTCGCACATATACTCTACCTGCTGAGCATAAACATGAGGCATTGACATTTCAACTGTTACAGGCAGGTTGATGATGACCTTGTTATCAGGTGTAGGCTGCCAAATGTCGATAACAGCGTTGCAGATATCTCTTGCAAACTCAGGCTCTGTGCCTGTGAAGCTCTCAGGAGAATACTCGAATACGATATTGCCCTTTGCGTGCTTCTTATACTCGTTACAGAGCTTTGCACCGTCTGTAGCTATCTTGATTATCTCTTCCTTAGACTTTCGGAAAACCTGCTCTCTCTGTGCAACAGATGTTGAGTTATAAAGGTGGACAACAGCGTTCTTTGCGCCGTCGATAGCTTCAAATGTTTTCTTTATGATATGCTCTCTTGACTGTGTAAGCACCTGGATAGTAACATCATCAGGTATCATATTTTTCTCAATAAGTGTGCGGCAGAACTCATACTCTGTTTCAGAGGCGGCAGGGAAACCTATCTCTATCTCCTTGAAACCTATCTCAACGAGCTTTGTGAAAAACTCCAGCTTTTCTTCAAGGCTCATAGGAATTATAAGAGCCTGATTTCCGTCTCTCAGGTCAACAGAACACCATGCAGGAGCGTGGTCAACATACTCTTTTTCAGCCCACTTCATGCACCTTACAGGAGGCATATAATAGCCTCTCTCATACTTTTCTACGTTTTTCATGTCAGATCCTCCTTATAAATATAAAGCCGATAATTATTTTGATAGTGATGTGGAAAAGGGCATAAAAAAATCGCCACTCCTACCAAAAAGGAGAGACGAGCTTTGCCGTGTTACCACTCTCATTCATATACGGCTCACACCGCATATCTCAGCCGCATCTATCAATGCGTATCTCTATAACGGGAGAACCCGTGAGCGGCTAATAAGATTTCACCGTTCAGGCTCGGGGACGAGTTATCACAAATTCCGCATACCGTCTTGCACCCACCGACGGCTCTCTGTAATGTCAGAACTTTGCTTTTGTTCCTGTCAACGCCTTTGTCATATTGTTTTTATTATACCCATACTTCCCGCTTTTGTCAATAGGACAATTGCCGATTTAACAATTTGTTAATATTCGGCACTGAATCGTTTTTCTTAACATTAAATGTAGGGGCAGGCGTCCCCTGCAAAATAATCTTAAAATATTCTTATTACGCTTTTCAAATGCTTAAAAGTATCTTAATTAGCCTGTCTGTCGGTTGACAAAGAATAAGCAATGGTCTATAATAATAGATGCTGGCTGAGGGGGTTACCACTCATACTTTTGTACAAAAGGGGATCTATAACATGATATTTGAAAGCATTAAAAAGCTTGTAACATATGGTCTGGAAAGCGGACTTATTGAGGAGAGCGACAGAGTTTATACTACAAACAGGCTTCTTGAAGCCCTTGACCTTGAGGAATATGACGAACCAGCGGAGGAGTTTTCTGACGTTGATCTTGAAAGCACTCTCAAAGAGCTTCTCGATTACGCTGTGGAAAAGGGCCTTACAGAAAATTCTATTGTATACAGAGATCTTTTCGACACAAAACTCATGGGGCTTCTTACTCCAAGACCGTCAGAGGTAGACACAAAGTTCTGGGGACTTTACAACCACCAGTCTGCAAAGGTCGCAACTGACTATTTCTACAAGCTTTCGCAGGACACGGACTACATAAGAAGATACAGAGTTAAGAAAGATATGCGCTGGATAGCTCCAACAGAGTACGGCGACCTTGATATAACTATCAATCTTTCCAAGCCTGAAAAAGACCCGAAAGCCATTGCAGCGGCAAAGCTTGCAAAGCAGTCGGGATATCCTAAGTGCCTGCTGTGCTATGAGAACGTGGGATATGCAGGACGAGTGAACTCCCCTGCAAGACAGAACCACCGTGTTATATCCCTTAAAATAAACGACACAGACTGGGGACTTCAGTATTCCCCATATGTTTATTACAACGAGCATTGTATCCTTTTCAATAAGAAGCATACTCCTATGGTAATAGACCGTTCGGCATTTGAGAAGCTTTTTGACTTTGTCAGACAGTTCCCGCACTATTTCATAGGTTCAAACGCTGACCTGCCTATCGTTGGCGGATCTATCCTTTCGCACGAACATTTTCAGGGCGGTCATTATACTTTTGCAATGGCGAAAGCACCTGTTGAAGAAAAGATAGTTTTCAAGGGCTTTGAGAACGTTGACGCAGGTATCGTTAAATGGCCTATGTCAGTTATCAGGATAAACAGCGAGGACAAAAACGCTCTCGTTGACCTTGCTGACAAGATACTCAAAGCTTGGAGAGGCTACACCGACGAAGAAGCGTTCATTTACGCTGAAACTGAAGGCGAGCCGCACAACACTATCACCCCTATCGCAAGAATGAGAAACGGCAGATATGAGCTTGACCTTGTGCTTAGAAACAACATTACAACCGAGGAATATCCTCTTGGCGTTTATCACCCGCATCAGGAGCTTCATCATATAAAGAAAGAGAATATCGGTCTTATCGAAGTAATGGGTCTTGCAGTGCTTCCGTCAAGACTTAAAGGCGAAATGGAGAAGCTTGCTCAGGTTCTGGTCACAGAGGGAACAGAGGGTGTACGCCGTGACAAGCTGATAGAAAAACACGCTGACTGGGCTGAGGAGATATCAAAGAAAAACAATATAACAGCCGAGAACGTTCATGAGGTCTTGCAGAAAGAAATAGGCATCGTGTTCGCAAAGGTGCTTGAACATGCAGGCGTTTATAAGAGAAACAAAGACGGAAAAGCTGCATTTGAAAGATTTATAGACTATGTGAACAACAAGTAATAAAGAAAGAGGTGAACGCCCGTATCTCGCAGAAGAGATCCTGCAAGGGTGCGGGCATTTTTATGCTCAGATTTACAAGACGGCATATAAAGGAAACAGCAATAATTCTGGCAATAGTCATTTTTATAGGCACACTGTGGTTTTTAGGCTACAAAAGGCATATAAGAGATACGATCAATCAGGCTTATGACGTTACGCCTATATCCGCTATACAGTTACAGCTTGCTTCATCATCAAAGGCTGATAAGCTTATGATAGTGGCTCACCCTGATGACGAAGTGCTTTGGGGCGGAGGACATCTTTATGATAAAGGCTATCTTGTTGTGTGTGTAACAAACGGAAGAAATAAGGTGCGTTCTCAGGAGTTCAAGGACGTGGTGACTGCCTCGGGCAACGAGTGTATAATGCTTGAATATCCTGATAAAGTCAGGGGTAAGCGTGATGATTGGGCGCTTGTTAAGGACGGTATCGAATCTGACCTTGAAAAGATAATGACCTGCAAGGATTGGAAGCTTATAGCTGTGCATAACCAAAAAGGCGAATATGGTCATATCCACCATGTAAACGTGCATAATTACGTCACTGAGATATACGATAAGAACGATATCCAGTGCGACCTTTACTGCTTTGGCAAGTATTACAAGGCTAGCCGTCTGAAAGTGGTGGGCAACACTTTGCCAAAGATATCAAAAGAGAGATACGAGTTCAAGAAAAAGCTTGCGGATATGTATACCTCTCAGGAGAAAACTGTAGACAAGCTGTGGCATATGGCATATTATGAGGATTGGACGCTGTATAAACGCTACAGCGAACACCCTGAAATGAAAAAACAAACTGCAACTGCGCTGGGAGTGGCTGTGAATGAAGCTCAGTAAGAAAAATATAATACATCTTTGTGTGCTTACAGGGATATATCTTCTGTTTGTCCTTGCGCTCACAAGGTTTAAATACGCCTATGGCTCTGAGCTTGATTGGGGCGGACAGCACTATGCTATCCCTGATTATTTCAGAAAGCTCTTTTACAAAACAGGGGACTTTTTTCCCTCCTTTGCTCCGAACATAGGTTGTGGTGAGAACATCTATAATCTGTCATATTATGGACTTTATTCGCCTATAATACTTTTTTCTTATCTTCTGCCCTTTGTGAAAATGTCCACCTATATACAGATAGTATCCATAATAGGCATTATAGCAAGCCTGTGGATATTTTATATATGGATGCGTCAGAAATTCACAGACAACACAGCGTTTGCACTGAGCTTTGTGTTTCTCTTTTCAGCGCCCCTTATCTTCCACAGTCACAGGCACATAATGTTCGTGAATTATATGCCGTTCCTGCTTTTAGGTTTTATGGCTATCGAGGATTATTTTGAGGGCAAGAGAAAATACATGGTGACGCTTTGGGCATTTTTGATGCTCATGACAAGCTATTTCTTTGCAGTGTCGGGTCTTGCGGCAATGGCAGTGTATGGCGTTTATCGCTGGCTGAAAATAAATGAAAAGCCAACTTTCAAGAAGTTCTGCAAAGACGGAACAGCATTCGCTTTCAGGCTTATCCTAGCCGTGATAATGGCGTGCGTACTTATCCTGCCGACACTGCACTGTATGCTCTCAGGCAGAGAGGCAGGCAACAGCCATGTTGATCTCAAGTCGTTCATACCAGGTGTAAACTTGAAATTTCTGCTCTATTATCACTATTCAATAGGGCTTTGCCTTTTCACAGTGCTTAGCATAATATCGGCGGTGTTCTCAAAACAACGCTATAGAAGATTTCTCGGGATCGTTATGATGGTAATAGCCACCTGCCCTATAATAGTCTATATGTTAAACGGCACACTGTATGTTGACCCGAAAGTTCTTATACCTTTCCTTCCTCTTGGTATGCTCCTTTTCGGACACACCTATTTTGATATAATAAGAGGAAAGCTAAAGCTTAAACCACTTGCAGTGATAACCCTTTTAGTTGCATTGGCAGGAGTTTTCTGGTTCAAGACCACCAAAAAAGTGGAGTTTTATATTATCCTTGACTTTGTTGTGCTTATGTCGAGCCTGTTTGTATACAGACGTTGCAAAAAAGAGTTCATACTCAATATAGGAATGTCCCTTTGCCTCGTGGTATCCACAGTATATGCAAACTTTGCAGACGAGCTTGTGCCTTTAAGTGAGCTTGAATATGATAACAGCAGTGATATGAATACACTTGCAGACTATGTTGGCTCGCAAGAGGAGATATCGAGGACTTCAAACTGCGTTGACGAAGTGAACACAGTGAATATGATATATAATGCAGATTATTACACCATGTCAATATATTCCTCACTGCACAATAAAGATTACAACAAATTTTATTACAGCGAGATATACAACGAAAATTCATACCGCAACACTTCCCTCACCACTCAGACACGAAGCCTTATTGCTGATATGTATTTTTCAAACAGATATCTTATCACTGACGACCCGGTAAAGGCAGTGTCAGGCTACAAGAAGATAAAAGAGAGCGGAAGCCTTTCACTTTATGAAAACAATGACGTTCTGCCTTTCGGATATGCTACCAATGCTCTTATCGGCAGAAAAGAATATAATTCCCTGAATTATCCCTACTCAGTGGAAGCTCTTTTCAATAATATAATAGTTGAGGATAAGACGGAAAAGTCATTTTCATCTGATATCAAAAAGGTACGCTCCATCAACTTTACAGAGTGCGACCAGATAAAGCGTGAATGGGGAAAATACACCATTGACGCTAAAAAGCCTTTCACTCAGGAGATAACGCTTCCCGAAACGCTCACGAACAATGAGATAATGTTTGTATCTTTCAATGTGAACAACGATGTAAAGGGTGGCAGAAAGGACGCTTGGGTGTCCATAAACGGCAATAAAAACAAGCTCACTGCACCTGATTGGAAGTATTACAATAATAACAGACGTTTTGAATATGTCATAACCACAGGTCAGGACTATAGTGCAGACAGCGTTAAGGTGAATTTCTCTGACGGCAAGTATGAGATAACCAACGTTCGCTGTTATGTCATCGACAAAGACAGCCTTGTGCGTGACGTTGACCCGTTCATGATAGACAAGAAGACCTCTCACGGAGATGTGATAAACGGCACTATAGACGTTAAAAATGACGGCTATTTCACCATTTCCATTCCGTATACCGACGGCTTCACCGCTGAGATCGACGGCAAAGAGGTGCAGTGTGAAAAGACCGACACTGCATTCCTTGGTTTCAAGATACCAAAAGGCAGCCACAGCATAAAGATAACCTTTACCGCACCATTGCTCCACGAGGGCATAGTTCTCTCAGGGGCAGGATTGCTGATATTCATAGTATGCGTTATTATTGACAGAAGAAAATCAAAAGCTTCAAAGTAGGGAAAAAATAAAAGCGACAGAAATCTGGATCTGTCGCTTTTTTTGTCGTATGTTTAGGTTTGTCTATTCACTTATTACATAAAATATGATAAAATAACAGAGTGATTGTGTGACTTTTGTCAAAGGTTCTGTCTGAATCCCTCACCAATGGTAACATTTTCGTATGCAAGCTCACGCATTTTCAGCATTACGTCATGTGGAGTTTCTCTCATTCCGCCCGTTGCCCAATCTATTATTATTCCGCAATAGCCATGAGAATAAAAATCGGCAAAGAACTTCGCCTTATCGGAACGCTTTCTGGTTATAGCAACAGCGTGATAGAAAAATCTGATGAACAGCTTGTGCATACTTCTGAAAAGATAATGCTCGAATATCTTTTCGTTGCTTTTTAGCGTGTTTGAGTAAAAGCGCTTGTCTTTGAGCATATTTACGAGAAATCCCTCAAGACGCTCATACCAGTTGTCGTAGTTTACGCCTTTGGTGATATCAGCGAAAAGCTCGTGAAGATAAATATAGCTCAAAAGCTCATATTTATCTTGAAAATGGTAATAAAAAGACTGGCGGTTAAGACCGCACTCACCTGTTATATCGGATATGGATATTTTATCAAAGGGTTTTTGCTCGCAGAGTTTTTTCAGTGAATCACATAAAGCACTTTTGGTTATCGCAGAGCTTGACATTTAACTACATTCCTTTCAGATTCATAACGACAAAAGGTCTTTTTTGAGGAAAAATCAGACTAAGCTGGATTAATGTCAAAAAAGCAGACAATTCGCGCCAACTTTTATTATATCATAAATTTATGAAATTTCAATAACTTTTTATAAATATTTTATCATTATCATATTTTTCACAGGGGGAAACGGCATGAAAAACAATATCATCACAGAATTTATAAATGGTCAAAGCTGTAGAGCGTATGAAGCCCTGGGGCCAGTAAAAATAGAGAACGGCATAAGATTTTCCACCTATGCGCCCCATGCAAGGAAGGTAGAGCTTTGCCTGAATGGAGATATTATCCCTATGGAATGTGATGAACGTGGGGTATGGAGCGTTGAACGCCCTGCAAAAGAGGGTGACATTTATCAGTATGTTATCACAACGCCTACTCTTGAAAAGCACTACCGCTCAGACCCTTTTGCGGTGTACAGCGAGGTAAGACCGAAAAATGCGTCTGTGGTGTATGATATCAACAGCTATAGCTGGAATGACCAAGAATGGCTCTCAAAGCGTGACAAATGCTATGAAAAGCCTATGAACATATATGAGGTGCATTTCGGCTCGTGGCGCATAAAAGAGGGAAAAGAAGAGACCGACCGCTTTTACACCTATGAAGAAATGATAGACCTGCTCATACCTTATGTAAAGGAAATGGGCTATACCCATATCGAGCTTCTGCCACTGACGGAATATCCTTATGACGGCTCATGGGGCTATCAGGTGTCGGGATATTTCTCCGCAACCAGCCGTTACGGCGACCCTAGAGGGCTTATGAAGTTCATAGATGCTTGTCATGCGGAAAATATCGGCATTATTCTGGACTTTGTACCCGTACATTTTGTCCGTGATTTCTATGCCCTGCACATATATGACGGAAGCTTCCTCTTTGAAAGCGACAACGAGTATGACAGATACTCCGAGTGGGGTACTGCCCTGTTTGACTACACAAAGCCTCATGTGCTTAGCTTTGTAAAATCCTCAGTTAATTTCTGGATAGAAAAATATCATGTTGACGGATTGAGATATGACGCAGTTGCAAACCTTATCTATCGTCACGGCAATACTGATGACGCTGTGAACGACAGCGGTATATGGTTCTTGAAGAACACTAATTACGCCATTCAGAAAATGCACCCTGACGTTATGCTTTTCGCAGAAGATTCCACAAACTACACAAAGGTAACTGCCCCTGTTGAGTTCGGCGGTCTTGGCTTTGACTATAAATGGGATCTGGGCTTCATGAACGATACCATCAATTATATAAAGACTCCGCCTTTTGAACGCAGAAATCATCACAATAAAATGACTTTCTCCATGAGTTATTTCTATAATGACCTTTTCATTCTTCCTTATTCTCACGACGAGGTAGTTCACGGCAAGAAAACCATGGTGGATAAGGTGTTCGGCAGTCAGCAGGAACAGTTTGCTACCATAAGAGCACTGTATACTTTCCAGTTCACTCACCCCGGCAAGAAACTCAACTTCATGGGCAACGAGCTTGGCGAATATCTTGAATGGCGTGATGAAAAAGAGCTTGGCTGGAATTTGCTCACATATCCTATACACGATTCATTACACGAGTATGTGAAAGCACTCCACAAGCTTTATCTTGAACAGCCTGCACTGTATAAGTCCGACTATAATTCCACATCCTTCCGCTGGATAGACGCAGACAACAAAAATCAGTGCATTTATGCCTACCGCAGAAGCGACCATTCCGGCAAGACGCTTTATATGGTGTTCAATTTTTCCGGAAGCTATCAGAACTATATCCTGAAGGTCGAGCAAAACGGAGCCTACAAAGAGCTTCTCAACTCTGACCGTGATATTTATAGTGGATCAAACTGCATAAACAGCGGTCTTTATACCACAAACTATAAGCTGCCACTCAGACTCGCACCTCTCAGCAGCGTTATAATTACCACAGAATGAGAAAAAAATATTAAAAATCATAAAATACTATTGCAAAATGGCGAAATATGCGTTATAATATGAGTGTATGTAATATACAACATTTACACCAAAATCATTTGAGAGGAGTTATGTAAATAATGGTTTATTCTCACGAAGTTGAAACAATGTGCCCTATCGCTCAGGGCGTTGCTCACGGTGCAGCTCCAATTCCAGAAGAAGCAAAGTGGGTAAAAGCTAAGGAAATCAAGGATATCTCAGGCTTTACACACGGTATCGGCTGGTGTGCTCCACAGCAGGGCTGCTGCAAGCTGACACTTAACGTAAAAGAGGGCGTTATCCAGGAATGTCTCGTTGAAACTATCGGCTGCTCAGGTATGACACACTCTGCTGCTATGGCATCAGAGATCCTTCCAGGCAGAACAGTTCTCGAGGCTCTTAACACAGACCTCGTTTGCGACGCTATCAACACAGCTATGAGAGAGCTTTTCCTCCAGATCGTTTACGGTCGTTCACAGAGTGCATTCTCTGAGGGCGGTCTTGTAGTAGGCGCTGGTCTTGAGGACCTTGGTAAGGGACTTCGTTCACAGGTAGGTACTATGTATGGTACACTTGCAAAGGGTCCTAGATACCTTGAAATGACAGACGGCTATGTTACAGGTCTTGCACTTAACGAAGATGACGAGATCATCGGCTACAAGTTTGTAAACTTCGGCAAGATGATGGACTTCATCAAGG